>Ga0206101_1000157_pt1 | contig 16103 bp, 16 predicted proteins | sample 1B0metagenome_FD_148613 | JGI IMG/M metagenome (GOLD analysis project Ga0206101, IMG submission 148613) | Enriched microbial communities from leaf-cutter ant dump, University of Wisconsin, Madison, United States - 1B0 | ecosystem: Environmental > Terrestrial > Nest > Insects nest > Nest dump... | reverse complement strand
AAAATATAGATAATCAGATAATCATTCCTTATACGGAGATTCCACATTTACCTGCGGCTACTGCACCAGGGCATTCAGGTAATCTGATTTTCGGGAATGTCGGAAACCATTATGTGGTTGCCATGCAGGGAAGGCTGCATTTATATGAAGGTAACACTCCACAGACAGCCAGTATTCTGGTAAGAGCAATGAAAAAACTGGGTATTCATACGATAGTAATTTCCTGCGCCTCAGGAGGATTAAATAATCTCTTTCAGGCCGGAGATATTATGCTGATTACTGATCATATTAATCTGACTGGAATGAGCCCGTTGACCGGTCCTAACCTGGATGAATTTGGACCACGTTTTCCAACCATGTTTGATATTTATGACAAGGATCTGGGTAAATTGGCTAAGCAGGTCGCTTTAAATAACCATATTCAGCTGCAGTCTGGTGTTTATGTCGGGTATTCTGGTCCACATTATTGTACACGCGCGGAACTAAATTATTTTACTATCGCTGGTGGTGATGCTGTAGGGATGTCTTTGGTACATGAAGCAATTGCTGCAGTTCATAGTGGGATTAAAATCCTTGCGCTGGCTGCTATTACAGATTTGGCATTACCCTATGCAGAAAGGCATGCTACTGAGGATGAAGTAATTGAAGCTGGTAAGCAAATTACTGTTAAATTTAATAAGTTGGTAACGGAGTTGTTAACAAAAATTTAGTTAATTTAAGCAGAATTGTTGTTTTAAAATCCTGGGTTTCCAGGGTTTTTTTATTTATTTTATTTGCCATATCCCAAATTCGCGTTTCACATTGATTTTTCTACACGGCGAGAGTATAAAATAACGCTGGTAAATTTAAAACCACGTTTTTGCATGGGGTGGGTATTTGTAACAGTTAAATTAACCATATCTGGAGATGGATAGTTTGTTATAATTAAATGTTTATGAGCCGGAATAGAGGATAAAAAAATGAGTGAAGATAATACTCAAGGGGTAAAACTACGTGATGAAAAGAAATTAGCACGTATTCCAATCAAGGTGATACCATTAGCCGAACCATTGAAAAAGCCGGAGTGGATTAAGGTTAAATTACCAACTGGTGAGAATTTTAATCGTGTTAAAAATTTATTACGAGAGCATAAGTTACATACTGTATGTGAAGAAGCAAGTTGTCCAAATATTGGGGAATGTTTTAATAAAGGTACGGCAACTTTCATGATTATGGGGGATATTTGTACCCGCCGTTGTCCATTTTGCGATGTTGGGCATGGACGGCCAAATCCGTTAAACCCTGATGAACCAAAAGAGCTTGCAAGATCAGTTGGGATTTTGAATCTTAAATATGTTGTAGTTACTAGCGTTGATCGCGATGATTTGCGTGATGGTGGTGCACAGCATTTTGTAGATTGTATTACTGCAATCCGTGAGGTTCGCCCACAAACCAAGATTGAAACACTGGTTCCGGATTTTCGTGGTAGACTTGATAAAGCCCTTGATATTTTAACTGCTTGTCCTCCTGATGTGCTTAATCATAACCTGGAAACAGTTCCGCGGTTATATAAAGCACAGCGACCTGGGTCAGATCTGCAGCACTCACTTAATTTACTCAAGCAATTTAAAGAACGTTGCCCTGATATTCCTACTAAATCTGGAATTATGGTTGGCTTGGGCGAAACTAAGGAAGAAATTAAAGAACTTATGGTTATAATGCGTGAACATAATATTGAAATGATCACGATTGGGCAGTATCTGCAGCCATCTAAACACCATTCGCCAGTTTTGCGTTATGTAACTCCAGATGAATTTAAAGAGCTTGAGGAATTCGCGTATCAGATCGGATTTAGACATGCTGCTGTCGGGGCTTTAGTACGTTCAAGTTACCATGCTGATGAGCAGGCACATAGTGCTGGAGTTGAATATTGATAGTTATAAAATTCCAATTATCTGATTCTAAAAAATTAATATTAGCTGCCATGCTTTCTGGCAGCTTTTTTATGGTATCAGCGAAAAGTACACCCAAGCAATGTACCTTAATTAGCGGAACTATTACCCAATTGCCGGGTAAGCCGATTTTTAAATTCAATAGTGCCCATAGCTACAGCAATAATGGTTACCCAATGACGCATACGCAGTTCTTTATTAAAGCTGGTGATGGACAAACTTATAAGATAGTAGTTGATAACTTATTTTATAAAGATATTTCTCTTGCTCAGGTTAGTTCCTTACGGGATGTGGGAATTATTTCTGATTTTACACGTAATTATCCACTTGGCAGTAATGTTGAAGTATGTGGGAAGGTTTTTAGCCAGAATGGCAAGACCGGTATACATTTTGTTCATCCGAGTGCTTGTGATAGTAATGCCTTCAATGGTTTCTTGCGTATTAATGGGGTTGATGTTACTAATAACCAGAACTATTGCGGCAATTGTGCCTGTAAAATCAATTAATCTCTAAAGGAGATCGCTGAGAGTGAAATTTATGACGACAAATGCTCTGCTATTGCAAGGCGGTGGTGCGTTGGGGTCTTTTCAGGTAGGGGTTTATCAGGCATTACACGAGAGAGATTTGCTGCCTGAGATTGTTGTTGGTATTTCCATCGGTGCAATTAATTCAGCAATTATTGCCGGTAACCCACCTAAGCAAAGGTTAAGCAAGTTACGTGAGTTTTGGGGCATTGTAACCCGCGAAACATGGTTTCAGCATAATCAGTTTGCGCAACAATCAAAAATTCACAATTATTATAGCGCACAAGCAGCTGCATTATTTGGGCAGCCAGGCTTTTTTCAGCCTCGGAGTATGAATCCCTGGGTGATTAATGATCTGGAATTATCTGAATACAGTTATTATGATACCAAACCATTGCGGGAAACTCTATTAAAAGTAGTTGATTTTGATTATTTGAATCAGACGGATGTTAGGTTAAGTCTGGGAACTGTTGATTTGGAGAGTGGGGATTTTTTATTTTTTGATAATCAGGAAATGGAAATTTTGCCGGAACATATCATGGCATCAGGAGCCTTGCCGCCTGGCTTTCCTCCGGTAAAAATTGGTGACCGATATTTTGTTGATGGTGGAATTTTCGTTAATAACCCTATTTTACGGGTGATAAACCTGTTCTCTGATCAGGCAACATATTGCGTTAATAATGTTTTGTGTTTCATGGTGGATCTTTTCTCAGTAAGTGGTAATCGCCCACGTAGTATGGATGGCGTTATGGAACGCGTCAAAGAAATTCAGTATTCTTCCAGAACTAAAGGCCTTACCCGGATGTATGCCAAAATACAGCAGCTAACGCATGCATTTAATATGATTGCCGATAGTCTTACTGAGGAGCAGAAACAGATTCCCAGTGTTGCCAAGGCTGTGGCTAATTTAGGGTGTCCTCATCATCTGGATATCGTTCAGCTTATTTATAAGTCAGATAGAGGAACGGAACTACACAGCAAAGATTATGAATTCAGTAAGGCAAGTTATCAGAAGCATGTTGATCAAGGGTATTGTAAAGCAATTGATATGATTGATAAGTATCAGGATCGATGGTTTAATTGCCAGGCAGATCGTGGTGTTGATATGTATCCGTAAAAGGTGCTTATTATTAAGCTTATGGTATTTTAACAGGTTAGATTTAAATTTTATAGTGTAAAGAGAATATGGCAGAACAATATCGTTTAATAGTGGAATCAGTTGATTATGAGGGCAAAGGTGTTGCCAGACTTGATGGGAAAACAGTTTTTATTGACGGGGCATTAGGTGGTGAGGAAGTTCTGGTAGAGATTACCAAACGAAAACCTAGTTTTGATAAGGCAAAACTGCTTGAGATAATAAAGAGAAGCCCTGATCGGATTGAACCGGAATGTCCGAATTTTGGCATTTGTGGCGGGTGTTCTTTACAGCATATCAGTTTTGATGCACAGATTCAAATTAAAGAACAGGTTTTGCTTGATAATTTAAAGCACCTTGGTAAAGTAGAAGCAGAAGGTGTTTTGACTCCTTTGGCAGGTAAACCGTGGGGTTATCGGCATCGTGCCAGATTGTCTGCCCGTTACGTTGCTAAGAAGGGGGGCGTGTTAGTTGGGTTTCGTGAAAAAGCTTCTTCATACGTTGCAGATATGCAGGAATGTAAAATACTGCCAGCTTTTGTTTCTGGTTTAATCCCTGAGTTGCGAGAACTAATTGTCAACCTGTCAATTAGAGATCGTATCCCGCAAGTTGAGGTTGCTGTAGGAGATCATCTGGTCGTACTGGTTTTTCGCAATATGCTTGAATTAAATGATGAAGATGGCGTATTAATGAAAGAGTTTGTTGATAAACATAAGAGTGAAGCTAATCAGATTCAGGTTTGGCTGCAGCCTAAAGGGCCTGATAGTTGTTATCCTTTTTATCCTCATGAGGCACCTAAATTAAGTTACTCTTTGCAATATTTCAATATTGAAATGCCTTATTACCCTACTGAGTTTACTCAGGTAAATCCTTTTATTAATGAGCAGATGGTTAAACAGGCAATGGAATTGCTTGATCCTTCTCCAGATGATGTAATTGCTGATTTCTTCTGTGGAATTGGTAACTTTACTTTACCTATTGCCAGATCAGCTAAACAAGTTATAGGGATTGAAGGGGCTGAAGCTCTGGTAAAGCGGGCCAAACAGAATGCTGATTTTAATGGCTTGGGACATAAAGTTGCCTATCAAGTTTGTAATCTGTTTACGATTGATGAAAGCTGGTTGAAAGAATTAGGGATCTTTGATAAATGGTTAATTGACCCGCCACGCGATGGGGCGGTTGAATTGGTTAAAGCTATTACTCCAGAAACAGCTCCTCGAAAAATTGTGTACGTTTCATGTAATCCGGCAACACTGGCAAGAGATGCCGGTATTCTGGTTCAGGTTCATGGTTACAGACTGGTTCGGGCAGGCATTATGAATATGTTCCCGCATACATCACACGTTGAATCAATTGCCGTCTTTGAGTTATCTTAAATTTGCCATAGCCACCATTTTGGTGGTTTTTTGTTTATTTACTACAATAAGTAATTAATATGGCTTTGAAGATATACTATTTTTTATCTAAATGAAATAGATATATTATAATTACAAATTACAATAATTACAAACATGTTTTAATAGTCTACTGCAAATTTGAGGAAAGATCAATCTATGGCAAAGTTTAGTTATCCACGGGGGGTTATTGCGCTGTCGTCAGTTGAAATGTGGGAACGATTTAGTTTTTATACCATGCAAAGTCTACTGGTTCTTTATGCAGCAGCGAAAGTTACTGAAGGTGGGCTTGGCTGGTCTCAGGCAGATGCATTGCGCCTGGTTGGTTATTATGGGGCTTTGGTATATGTATCACCTATTATTGGTGGGGTTATTGCAGATAAGGTAATTGGGCGAAAATGGGCTGTGTTACTTGGGTCTTTTATCATGATGTGCGGCCATGCTTCACTAGCCTTTCCCGGAGAGAAAGCCTTGTATCTTGGTTTAGCTTTGCTAATTACGGGTTGTGGATTAATGAAGCCTGCAATTAGTGCGATGGTTGGCGAGTTTTTCAAACCTGGAGAAACTTCAAGAAAGGAATCTTCTTTCGCCATTTTTTATATGTCGATTAATATTGGTGGTTTCTTGGGTCCTATGATTGGTGGTGTGGTACAGCAAAGTTATGGATATGATTATGCCTTTGCCATGGCTGCTTTTGGCCTATTAATAGGGATCATTAACTTCCAGGCTGCTAAAAATAAAAGCCTTAAAGATATTGGCAATATTGTAGATAAGAGTCAACGAGTTAAAACTCCGTGGACACCTGCAGAAAAGAAAAAAGTTGCTGTATATCTTGGTTTGTGTGTAAGTAATATTTTCTGGAATGTTATTTATGTTTTGCCTTATGGCTTATTAACTTTGTACGCAGATAAAAATATTGATCGTCATATCGGACATTTTACAATTCCATCTACATGGTATTATGGCATGTATGGGTTACTGATTATTATTTATTCACCAATAGTAGCAACATTTTACCAGTGGTTTAAGAATAAAACGGGTAATGACCTGACGCTTAGCTGGAAACTGGCAGTTGGCTATATTTTAGTTGCTGGTGGAAGTCTTGTTTTATTACCTTTAGTTAAAGCAATCGGTGCTAATCCACACCATATTGGGAGCTCTGGTTATATAATTGGTTTTTATACCTTATTCTCATTAAGTGAATTATTGACATTACCGGTGCTATTAGCTGCTGCTACTACTTTTGCTCCGCACGGCTATTCTGCAACTTTAGTTTCTCTTAATATGGGTATTTCCTGGGCAATTGGGGCATGGATTGGCGGAGAGTTTGGTGCCTGGACACAGGAGATGAACCCGGTAATCTTATTCTGGTGGGTAATCGGCTTATGTATTGTATTTGCTATTGGGCATATACTTACTGATAAAAAAATTGAACGAGTTATTCAGTCATAACTGTTATGGATAGCTTATTTTTATCTTTATCCCTGACTGCTATAGTTCTAAGCTTATGGATATTACCAAATGTTTATCCGGTAGCTGGAACTCTTTTATTGTCTTTATATGCGGGTTATTTAGGTGAAATAAGCTATTCTTCTATAGTGGTTATATTTATTCTGGCTTTTGCCGGATATCATTTTACTTTGCGCAATGGGGATAAAAATACAGTTTTACGGATCATTCTGTTAATGCTTGTATTCTGGGCTTTGCTTAATGAAGACTATGACGGACGAATGATTACGTGGTCTGGTTATATGGATATGATTACTAATAGCAAGAAATTCATTGTAACTCTTAATTTTGAGAAAATACTTGCAGCAACTCTACTTGCTTCTTACTTATACCGTCCAAAATTATCTTTACAATACTGGCAGAAAATCTTTACTTCTGCATGGTCTATTCTATTTCTGGTCTATGTTGCGTTATTATTGCCTTTAACTATACTTCTTCATTTTTTTGTGGACTTTAATATTGGTAATGGACATTTGAATACTTTGTTACTTAATGTTTTCCTGGTTGCTTTTGCTGAAGAGGTTTTGTTTAGAGGTGTGCTACAGAATTGGCTAACGCAGATAATCAGGATTAAGATTGGAGTAAGTGCAAGCTGGATTGCAATTATGCTAGTATCGGTGCTATATGGACTTGTTCATGTAAAATACGGCTTTTTTATTGTATTATTTAGCATACTTGTGGGCGGTGCATATGGATATGTTTACAGAAAATCAGGTAAAATTGAGGTGGCGATATTGGTTCACTTTGCATTTAGCTTAACATTCTGTTTTGTACTTGCATATTATGGGCATAGCGATTACCTACCAGTGGTGGTATATTAAGTAAAATGACATAAAATAATTGATTTTGTAGTAAAGTTAGCAAATAAGATAAATTTAGTTTTAAGGATTTTATATGAGCAGTTTGGAAATTAGAGTTCCGGATATTGGTGGTCATAGTGATGTAAATGTTGCTGAGGTTTATGTAAAGGTTGGGGACAAGATTAACGTTGATGATAATCTGATCATGTTGGAAACAGATAAGGCAACAATGGAAGTCCCTGCTGATAAAGCCGGGATAATTACTGAAGTATTAGTTAAAGTCGGTTCAAAGATAAATGAAGGGGATGTTGTTGTAAAAGTTGAGGCTGAAGGGCAAGCTGCAGCAGCTCAGGCACCTGTAGCAACTAATCCTGCATCTCAACCGGTGGTTGCTCCGCAGGCAGCAAGCGCTCCAGCTCAGTCTGAAGGTGATATAGTTTGTGATGTTATGGTCTTGGGTGCCGGTCCTGGTGGATATACAGCAGCTTTTCGTGCAGCTGATTTAGGGTTAAAAGTTGTATTGATTGAAAAACACTCAACGTTAGGTGGGGTGTGTTTAAATGTTGGCTGTATTCCTTCGAAAGCTTTGCTCCATGTGGCTAAAGTAATTAATGAAGCAGATGAAATGAGTCATCATGGGGTAAGCTTTGGAAAGCCACAGTTAGATATTGATAAGATCCGTGACTTCAAGTCCGGGGTTGTTGGTAAATTGACTAAAGGGCTGGATGGTTTAGCTAAACAGCGGAAGGTTCAAAAAGTTCAGGGGCTGGCTAAGTTCACCTCTCCACAGACTATTGAAGTTGATACTCCGGATGGCAAAAAAACAGTTCGTTTTACTAATGCCATTATTGCTGCCGGTTCTTCTGTTTTTAAAGTTCCTGGATTTCCGTTTGATGATCCACGGGTTATTGATTCAACTGGTGCTTTACAATTGGAGAGTGTTCCCGAAAGAATGCTAGTGGTAGGTGGTGGTATTATTGGTCTTGAAATGGCGGAAGTTTATTCTACATTGGGCGCAAAGATTACCGTTGTCGAATTAGGCGATGGATTAATCCCCGGTGCTGACCGTGATGTAGTCAAAGTGTTGGAAGCACGTATTAAGAAGCGTTACGAAGCTATTTATACCAAAACTAAATGTGCTAAAGTTGAGGCAAAAGTAGATGGTATCTGGGTAACTTTTGAAGGGGCTGGAGCTCCTGTCGAACCACAAAAATTTGATAAAGTTCTAGTTGCTGCCGGACGTCGTCCCAATGGGAAGAATATCGGTGCTGAAGCTGCAGGTGTTATTGTTCAAGATAATGGCTTTATTCCTGCGGATAAGCAGCAACGGACCAATGTTCCGCATATTTACGCTATTGGTGATGTTATTGGTCAACCAATGCTTGCGCATAAGGCCGTACATGAAGGACGTGTTGCTGCTGAAAATTGTGCTGGTATGAAATCATTCTTTGATGCTCGTGTAATTCCGGGTATTGCGTATACTGATCCTGAAGTTGCATGGGTTGGGCTGACTGAAACGGAAGCAAAAGCACAAGGCTTTGAAATTGAAGTCGGTAAATTCCCGTGGGCGGCATCAGGACGTGCGTTAGGGAATGGACGAGATGATGGTTTTACTAAAATTATTACTGATAAGAATACTCATCGTATCATTGGTGCAGCAATTGTTGGAGCTGGCGCTGGTGAGTTATTGGCAGAAACCTGTCTTGCAATTGAGATGGATGCAGATATCCATGATGTAGCATTAACTGTTCATGCTCATCCTACGTTATCTGAGTCAGTGGCTTTTGCATGTGAAATTGTAGACGGTTCCATCACGGATTTATATATGCCGAAAAAGAAAAAATAATTTAACTTTATCTGGATAATCCAGTATAATAGATAGCAGGCTTTGATGCCTGCTAAATTTATTTATGAGATAGCTTTCACAGGATAAATAGATTATGAGCAAAGTTGCCCATGTAATTAGACATATTAGTTATGAAGACTTAGGTACCTTTGAATCCGTATTATTGGATTATGGGTATAAGATAGAGTATTTTGATGCTGGATACCATGATTTTAATGTTCTTAATGATAACCCGGCTGATTTATTGATTAGTATGGGGGGGCCAATCGGGGTTTATGAAGATGCCGATTTCCCTTTTATCAGAGATGAGCTATCCGTATTACGTCATCGTTTAGCTTTAAGATTGCCCATTTTGGCAGTATGCTTGGGAGCACAAATGCTGGCAACTGCGTTAGGGTCTAAAGTTCGAATGAATAGGCGGCCTGAACTTGGCTGGACATCTTTAAAAATTACCCATCATCCAGATCATGATTATTTCAACTTTCTTGAAGATGTACCAGTGTTACATTGGCATCAGGATACATTTGATTTACCTGAAAAAGCAATTTTACATGCATCTACAGCGATTTGTGAGAATCAGGCATTTACTGTTGGAAATAATATTCTTGGTTTACAGTTTCACCCTGAGGTTACTGTTCGGGGAATGGAGCGTTGGTTTATTGGGAATGCACATGAGCTTGATGGCGTAAATAATGTTACCTTACAAGGCTTGCGAATGCAAACTAGACAGTACGCTCCTGCACTAGAAAAAGCAACCAGACAATTTCTGGCTGCCTGGCTTGATTCATGGCAATCCGGCAAATAGCAATTGAAGGATACCGCTCTATTCAGCAATTGGCGCTTGAATTTGAACAGATTAATATCATAACCGGGCATAATGGAAGTGGTAAAAGTAATTTATATAAAGCGATTCATTTATTATCTAGAGCTGTTCAAGGGCAATTTTCTGCTACTTTAGCTAGTGAAGGTGGAATGCCTTCAATTATGTGGGCAGGAGAAAATCGCAAAGCAAATTTTGATAAAAACAAAGCCAGACTAGGGCTTAGTGTTGAGCTGGAAAACTATAGCTACTCTATAGCCTGTGGATTTCCACCTAATATTCCTCCTAGTATGTTTGCACTTGACCCTGAAATTAAAGAAGAATATGTCTGGCATGGACATAAAAAGCGTCCATCTACAACTATTCTTGAGCGTATACAAAATTCCGCATTTATTACCAGTCAGATAGGGAAAAAGGTGGCGTACCCTTTTTGTCTTAATTTTTCTGAATCGGTATTACATCAATTAAAAGAACCACACTTATATCCTGAATTAACTGAAGTTAATCTAGAAATGGGATCCTGGCGATTCTACCATAATTTTCGGACTGATGCTTATTCTTTGATTCGCACCCCACAAACATGTACGAGAACAATGGTATTGGCCGATGATGGTTATAATTTGGCTGCAGCATTACAGACTATTATTGAAATTGGTGATGAAGATGGGTTACATGCTGCAATTGATTCAGCTTTCCCCGGAGCAAAACTGATTATTATAGATCCATATGGTAAAGCTCAGTTTCAGCTTGGTTTGAATATGCCAGGCATTCTTCGTTCGATGATGTGCAGTGAGTTATCTGATGGCTTTACGTTACCTATGCCTTGTCGCTGCATTATTAAGTCCCCGACCGCCCTCAGTAATGGTTTTAAACGAACCTGAAATGAGTTTACATGAGGATCTAATTAAGCCATTAGCTGTGTTGATTAATGATCTATCATATAATTCTCAATTGATCATTACTACTCATTCTCAACAGCTTATACATTATTTAACTGATATTAATACACAAGCTCGCATAGTTAATTTAGAAATGGGGAGCTTTGGAACACAAATTAAAGGTTATTTAGAAGATTGAACAGGGTAACAAAAAAAGATGGGCTTTTAAAGTCCCATCTTTTTATACATATTTTTGATGATTAGAAGCTAAATTTCATACCACCAAGCAATACATTTGAATTACCTAACGCATTGTTCGAACCGAAGTAATATAAATCAGTTATGTTAAATGCTACAGATTTAGTCAGGTTGATGTCAAAACCACCGCCTGTTAGGAACTGCCATCCAGCCTGGTTATATGCGCCGCCATAATTAAGCGCTCCCGGATTGAAGTTTGCTACGCCTGGAGTTTGATATGCACCCCCGACTTGAGCAAACAGATCAAACATATCACCTAGAGGTAAAGTACCTTTTAATGATAAATCGTACATTTGTACGTTTTCGTTAATTGCACCGCCAGATTGAGTAATTCCAGTTGTACCAACCTCAATTGCAAAGCCTGGGTTAATTTGATAACCACCATCCAAACGGAAAGCTGCTGCAGGAGAAGCCATATCATTCCAGCCAGCACCGGCACCAACACCAACATATAAACCGTTGTCAGCAAAAGCTGATGCTGCCGTCAAACCTAATAACAATCCTAAAATCTTTTTCATATTATTTCCTTCATTTACAATTCAATTGGATTATATGTTCCTGGCTTTATCTAAAAAAGCAGGAAATTTCCTGTCATCATAGACAGTAATATATCATAAATCTTGATAAATTTCATCCTGCAGCTTGGTAAAACCGTAAAAAACTGAATTTTTATTGCTATAGTGTAGCTTTTTTACTACTTATTCAAATTTGATATCTAAAATCTCATATTCTTTAGTCCCATTAGGAATTTTAACCTGAACGATATCACCACTCATTTTGCCAATCAAACTTCGTGCTACCGGGGTGTTAACTGAGATTTTCTTATATTTCATATCTGCTTCATCATCGCCAACTATTTGATAAGTTACCTGTTCGTCACTTTCCAGATCTAATAAATCAATAATTGCTCCAAAAATAACCCGGCCATCACTGTGAATCTGGTTTGGGATTATTATTTCGGCTCTAGACAGTTTTGCTTCAATTTCAGCAATTCGTGCCTCTATAAAAGCCTGTTTTTCTTTTGCTGCATCGTATTCTGCATTTTCAGAAATATCACCATGACTTCTTGCCTCAGCAATAGCCTGAATTACAGAGGGGCGTTCTGTACTTTTTAATCTGGACAATTCTTCTTCCAGTTGTTTTGCGCCAAGTTGTGTCATTGGGATTTTTTGCATATCCAAATTCCATAATAATGTAATAAAATTAGCCTTATAATTTTGGCTTTGTAGATGTATATAGAATAAAAAACCGAGAGTATAACTCTCGGCTTTAAAGCTAAATCAGAAAAGTAGATTAACTACCTACTTTAGATGAGCTCATAGAAGCATTTTTCTTATGGTGGTGTTTTTTAGCAGTACCAGAAGAAGCTTTATGTTGAACAACAACTAGGTCATTGTTAGAAGCAGGAGCTTTGTCTGAAGAACAAGCAGAAACAGCTACAGCACCAGCAATAAGAGTTACAAGTAATTTTTTCATTTATTTACCCTAAATTAAAAATTATTAATTATTTAGAAGCAGCTTCTTTTGATGCAGCTTTTTTGTGTGATTTTTTAGCTTTGTGTGATTTTTTGTGAGCTTTAGAAGCAGCTGGTTTAGCAGCAGCAGCTTCAGGAGCAGAAGCTTCAGCAGCAAAAGCAGAAGTAGCGAAAGCGCCAGCGATCAAAACAGCTAATAATTTTTTCATGAAATTTCCTTAGAAAACAATAATTTATATATAAAGTATCGTTAATTTAAATGTAAACGATTAATACACGTGGCGGTATTATACATCATTTAGTTGGTCTTTGCAATAATTAATTAGAGTTTTTATAGTGTGAATTAGGATTTGGAGGAGGTTAAACTTGATGGTCTCTTGACTGTTAATGTTGCGGTGCAATATGTTTAGGGGTGGTTATATATATCAAAATGGTGATAGAATAATGTCCGAGTTTAATTATTGGTTATTCTGAAGGAGTTTTATTATGATGGATTGTTGCGATACACATTTTTGTTTTCCTCAAGTTTTAGTAGGCCAGGAAGCCCCTGATTTTACTGCAGCAGCAGTATTGGGTTCTGGCGAAATAGTTGATAATTATAATTTCAAGGAAGCTACAAAAGGTAAATATGCTGTAGTATTCTTTTATCCTCTTGATTTTACATTTGTATGTCCGTCAGAGTTGATTGCATTTGACCATCGTTTAGCTGATTTTAAAGCTAAGAACGTTGAAGTTATCGGTGTTTCAATTGATTCTCATTTTACTCATGCAGCATGGCGTAATACTCCTGTTAATCAGGGTGGAATTGGTCAGATTGGCTACACATTAGTGGCGGATATCAAGCATGAGATTTGTCAAAGTTTTGGTGTGGAAGCAGCTGGTGGTGTTGCTTATCGAGGTTCATTCTTAATCGATAAGAATGGTGTAGTACGTCATATGGTAGTTAATGACTTACCGTTAGGGCGTAACGTTGACGAAATGCTACGTATGGTTGATGCACTACAATTCACTGAAGAGCATGGGGAAGTATGTCCTGCCGGTTGGAATAAAGGTAAGGCTGGGATGAAAGCTTCTACTGCGGGTGTTGCTGATTATCTGGCTAATCATGCTAAAGATCTATAATATAGATAATAGCGGTAAATTTAATTTTCTTCATATAAAGATCCCACCTCGGTGGGGTTTTTATTTTTGCAGAATATAAATTGGTTGTGTTACATATTTGATATTAAATAGCTGAGTATAAATATGCATAGAGATAAGTTGATTCATGATTTAAATAACCTCCTTGTTCCAGAGAAATATAAGGATTACTGCCCAAACGGGTTACAGATTCAGGGTAGTGTGGATATTGAGCGGGTAGTTACTGGTGTTTCTTTAAATCAGGAGTTAATTGATCTTGCCATTAGTGGTAATGCTCAGGCCATAATTGTTCATCATGGTATTTTCTGGAATAAAGGTGCGTATCCTATAACAGGATTAAAATATGATCGAATTTCTAAATTAATTAAAAATAATATTAATTTAATTGCTTATCATTTACCTTTGGATAATCATGCTATTTTAGGTAATAATATTCAATTGGCAAATCTTTTAGGAATAAAGCCATTTTATCAAACGGGTGACCAGGATTTGATCTGGTGTGGTGAATTGACAGAAACTATTTCTTTAAATCAGTTTATTGATATGTATCAAATTAAAACCAGGCATCAACCAGTATATTTTGGTTTGCCAGATAAACCAGTCAGAAAAATTGCATGGTGCACCGGTGGTGCAGATTCCATGTTTGAAGAGGTCATAGGTTTGGACGTAGATGTCTTTCTGACTGGCGAAATTAAAGAGCCAATTATGCACCTGTCTAAGGAAAGTGGGGTAGCCTTTATTGCTGGAGGACATTATACTACTGAACGTTATGGGATAATGGCGTTAACTGATTATTTGGTTAAGGAATTTGGGATGGATGCTAAGTTTATAGAGTTGTATAATCCGATTTAAATTATTTAGATACTAATATTAAAGTGGCTTATCCAGATGCGAACCTTTTTCCAGTAACTCATCATAAATATCTTCGCTAGATTTAAAGAAAATATGGTTTTCACTATAGCAGTTTCCTGCGAAACAGCTTAAGCGGACGTATTCATTATATTTAGTCCCATGTTTGCTTAATATGGGTTCAATATTTTTTTTAACTAAAATTACAAAATCATAAGCAAAACTATAACGAATAGTATTGCCATAAATATAGCAGCCTTGATTATCAGGTAGGTCAATATAGTATTTTTTATTATAAAATATGCTGTTATCTTCTGATACTTGATCATTACCATCAAGGTTTTTTAAAAGGGCACAGTTGGCACTAGTTAGATAAGTTTGTGCATTAATTGAAGTAAAGTTAATGGCTTCTGACATGTGTAAATAAATGAGTACTAATGGTCGTGACATGGCTATAGCAACCAGGGCAATAAATAAAATCTTACTTTTGGTTAGCTTAAATAAATTATTATGAGTAATGTGTGTTAAATAAAGACTGACTAATACAAAATAGAGCCCAATCCAGATTAAAACAATTTGTATTTTTGCGTTTAGGCTAACATTCTGATTGGTAAAGATGATAATGCCTGCAATAAAACTGGTAATTAACATAATTAATTTGATCGCTAATTTATAAAAGCTATTGCCTTTAATATAGCTACCAATAAAATTAACTATAAAGATAAGGGTCACCGGATATATTATTAGGGTAATTATGCTTACAACTAATGTAAAAATAAAGAAAGAAGCATAGGCTGCGATGCTGGTTTGCGGAATGAAAATAAATCTTGAGGCTTGAACTATCAGGCTAAAGCCAATTGCACAACTGGCAATTATGAATGGTAAGATATTTTCAGTTTTAAATAAATGCAAGATTAAGTGACGAAAAATAAACTTATTGAAATCAAGAAGGTTGATTTCTTTTAATTGGTTTATAAAACTTCTGTGTTCCCGCTTTGGTTTATTTATATCTTGCATTTCCTGGCAGACATGGAATAGCCCCCTTAATGGGGGCAGTTAAAAATTATCTTAATAAGCTTCTTAACATCCATACGGTTTTTTCATGTACTTGCAGACGTTGAGTTAATAAATCCAGTGTTACCTGGTCGTTAGCTTCATCTGCAGCAGGCAGGATATCTCGTGCTGTCTTAATTACAACTTCATGTGCTTCAATTAAATATTTAATCATGTCACTTGCATCTGTATCTCCTGAATGCTCAACCACTTTGCTTAGTTTTGCAAATTCACTATAGCTACCTGGTGCTATAAACCCCAGAGAACGAATACGTTCAGCAATCAGATCAACTGCTAAGGCCAATTCTGTATAATGGGTTTCGAACATTAGATGCAGAGTATTAAACATGGGCCCAGTGACATTCCAGTGAAAATTATGTGTTTTTAGGTATAATGAATAACTATCAGCTAAAAGTGAAGCAAGATTATTGGCTATGGTTATCCGATGCTCTTGACTAATGCCATCATTTATTTCAAAAAACTGTTGTTTT
>Ga0206101_1000156_pt1 | contig 16246 bp, 13 predicted proteins | sample 1B0metagenome_FD_148613 | JGI IMG/M metagenome (GOLD analysis project Ga0206101, IMG submission 148613) | Enriched microbial communities from leaf-cutter ant dump, University of Wisconsin, Madison, United States - 1B0 | ecosystem: Environmental > Terrestrial > Nest > Insects nest > Nest dump... | reverse complement strand
CGTGCCCATCCTGGATGATACGGTCATTTCGCATACTGCCGTGCAGGTATGTTACCGGGACAGTATCGCTCTGGCAGCTCAAATAACAAACGGGAAAGACTATTTATGGAACAACGGTGCAAGGAGCCCTTCCTGCACGGCAGACAGCCCGGGCGTTTACATAGTGCAGTATAAAAGTGAATGCAAGCTGTATATAGATACGTTCACGGTCACTTTTTCACCGCGGCTGCCTGCTGTTGTAACCTATACACCTGTCTGTTCCGGCAGCAACGACAACCTGGCGGAGGTGATACCGGATACTGCAGCGCAGGCGGTCTACAGGTATCAGTGGTATAACAGCGATGGCATACCGGTGAAAGACCGTACCACTCCCTATAGCGATACGCTGGGGAATGTACCGCCGGGCGACTATACGATACATATCAGCATTGACGGCACCTGTGATACTACGTTGCATTTCTCTGTGGAGCAGCCTGACTATAGGGTATCTTTCGATGCCGATACAGTGATATGTGTTGATGAAATATTGCACCTGCATAATACTACTCCCGACAGTAACGACACATGGGCATGGCAATTCGGGGATGGTGACACGGACAGCTCGTACAGCACCAGCCATGTTTACAAGGCTGCCGGCACTTACAGTGTTCAGCTCGCTGCGGCAAGTGTCAACGGATATTGCAGGGACAGCATCAGCCGGGAGATAAGTGTGAAGAGTTTCACCATTAGCCTGTCGGCGGATAAGACCATTGTAGATATAGGCACGGAGATATTGCTGACTACAGATGCTGCGGAGCAATACAATGTTGTATCATGGATGCCCGCACAGCTTTTCGATGATCAGGGATCTTACACACAAAATATTACCGTCAGACAGGCGTCAAGCTATACTGTTGCCGGGCGCTCTTTATACGGATGCATGGATACGGCTTCCATAGAGATCAACGTAAATCCGGTGGTAACATTCCCGGATGCATTCACACCCAATGCCGACGGCAGGAACGATGTCTTCCAGCCCGTAGTGATCGGCGCGCTGGCCAAAGTGTATGTCTTTCAGATCTATGACCGCTGGGGAAAGCTGGTTTGCGATGCGACGGGGAATATGTTCTGGGATGGCACTTATAATGGCGTGCCGGCTGCTGTGGGGGTATATTATTACCTGTTCAAAGCGCAAAATCCCGACGGCCGGAGCATCAGCAGATACGGGGAAGTGACTTTATTGCGATAACTGTTTTAGCTTATGAGGTGGGTATTGGCGTTTATTTTTTTCCAGTTTCATGTGCATGTTTTTGCCCAGGAACAGGAAAAGGTATGGGCATTCGGGAACTATGCCGGGCTGGACTTTAATCATATGGTCAACGGGTATCCGGCGCCAATAAAAACCGCCATATCGCATACAGGGGGCATTTTACTGGAAGGCTGCGCGTCTGTTTGTGATGACAATAATGAGCTGTTGTTTTATACAGACGGCACACTGTTGTGGAACAGGCTGCATCAGCCGATGAAAAACAACGGCGTATATTGCCGGGTGAGCCCTTACACTACCTGGAGCATCACGCAAGCCGCGGTAATCGTACCGGTACCGGACACTGCCGGCAAATATTATGTCTTTACCTTGTCGAGAGTGGAGAGCAGCAGTAAGTATTACCCCTGCTACCTGTATTACAGCATTGTAGACATGCGGCTGAACGGAGGGCTTGGCGGTGTGGACACTAATCATAACAACATTCTTCTGGATAGCGCCTTAACGGAAAAAATGATAGCCGTTCCGGGCGATCATTGCGATATATGGTTAATTACCCATTCCCAGCAGGCGGCGAAGTTCCACTCATGGCATATCGATGCCAGCGGTATCAATACGACACCGGTTATCTCGGCTACCGGGAATTTCCCGCCGGCCTGCTATAACGGAGGGACTATGAAAATATCGCCCGACCGCTCGAAATTGCTGGTATGCGGCGGTGGGATTAACGGGGATACCCGTCCGCGCGTATATTTCGGGGTGGAGTTATGCAGGTTCGATCCGGGTACCGGTGTTGTATCCGGCGCCGCAATGCTCGATGATACTTCTTCTTCCTATTACAGCGGCTGTTTTTCCCCGGACGGCACGAAGATGTATGTCGGCAGAGGCGAAGAAGATTTTTCCTGTTACCAGTATGATGTATCGCTGCCTGTCCATGCGGATATTGTGGCGTCAAGGGTGAAAGTAGGGACAAACCTTTCGGAAGGCGATTTTAAATGCGGTCCTGACGGGAAGGTCTATTTTGTGAGCGGGGGGTCGGGGAATGTACATGCCATCAGGTATCCCGATTCGCCGGGAACAGCCTGCGGGTTTACGCTCAACGCAATTGCATTATTACCCGGCACCTACTGCTGGTTTGGCTTGCCCGCCGACGTAGCCAGGCCGAGGGTGGACACTTCAAGCCATGGCATGAAGCACATCAACAGCTGCTTTCACGATTCAGTTGTTTTGTCGCTGCCCGGCTATGGCCATCATTGGAGCGACGGCAGCACGGCAGGCAGCTATGCGGTGAGCCGCTCCGGCAGCTATGCCGTAAGCTATATGGCCGATTGTACCTATTGGACAGACTCCTTCAGCGTGCAGATAAGCAGGCTGCCGCAATGGGGATATTACAGCGGCTGTAAAAATACGGACAGCAGCTATGCCTGGGCGCATGCCGCAGCCGGCGATACTGCTACGTACACCTATACCTGGTACGATGCAGCCGGCAACAGGCTCCAAAGCCGTACCGGCAGCCTGATGAAAGACACGCTGTTGCACATACCTCATGGCGCATACCGCCTGCAGGTCGCAGCCGGATCCGGCTGCGATACCGCGCTGGCAGTGAACATTGCGCCGCCGCAATACCAGGCGTCTTTTACAGCCGACAGCATCGGCTGCGCCGGGAAAGCGATAACCTTCCGGAATACATCCTCAGGCGGGCTGAGCACCGAAGTATGGGATTTCGGCGATGGCAGCACCTCGTCGCAGGAACCTGCGCAGCATATATACAGCAGCGCCGGAACCTATACGGCAATGCTCGTAGCCGGTAACCGGGACAATTGTTACGACACATCGTACGGACGCATCCGCATAGATACAATGCCTGCTGTAGCATTTACCGCAGACAAAAAAGAGGTATGCGCAGGCGAAGCCATTACATTCTGCCCGCAATACAATGCAGCGACCGCTACCATAAGCTGGGATTTCAACGGCGTGCAGCAGCCCGGCACAGGATCCTGTGTCCGTTACTCCTTTACAAACAGCGGAGCAAAAGCAGTGACCATCAGGGCGCATCATCCCGCCTGCCCGGATACTGCGTATAGCGATACGGTACGGATAGATGCGTATCCTGCCGTAGATATCGGCCCCGACACTACCCTATGCTTTCCGGACGGCGAGCTGACATTGACCAATCGCGCCGCATCGGCGGGCGCCTATTTATGGAGCACCGGCGCCGACGGCGCCGGCATTACGGTTCATGATTACGGCAGCTACTCCCTCACCGTTACCGCGGGAGCCGGCTGCAGGGCTGCTGACAGCGTGACCGTAAGCAAAGGCTGCTTCCTGGCAATTCCCAACGCCTTTACCCCCAATGGCGACGGGGCAAACGATTATTTCTTTCCTATGAATTCATTGTCGGGGAATGTAACCAGCTTCAGGATGGAAATATTCAACCGCTGGGGACAGCGCATATTTGAGACAAACAAAACGGATGGCCCTGGCTGGGACGGCTCGCTGAACGGCACGCCCCAGCCCGAAGGCGTCTATGCTTATTTAATATCAGTAATCTTCGCGAACCATGTGTCGGAGCACCGTCAGGGGAATGTCACCCTGATCCGTTAGCCGGCTCATGACTGATCTTCATAACTATGACAACTATGAAATTGCTGGCCGGCTGCTGTGTTATTGTGATCATTGTCATAGCTGTCTTGCTGTACCGGTATAACCCGGTTGAAGAGCTACCGGATCAGCCGGTCATCACAAGCGATACAACATCTGTATATAACGTGAAGCACGATTCTACCATAGGCACAAGAAAAAGGGACCTCATTTTTGACCTTCCCCAGAATTACGCCTATTAAAATTGTGCATCAGAAAGCATGGAGGTAATGCTATATTCAGTAACTTAACTTCAGCCATGCGCAGCGGGCGGTTGCCTGCAAAAAGCGGCGAATAATAATGTACAGGTTTATACTGATACTATCCTTTTTAACGGCGCCGCTATCCGTCCGGTTTAATGAGTGCGCAGCGCAGCATATAATGGACAGTAAACTGTTCCCTCCGGATCTGCGCATCCACCCAGGCAAGCTGCTGCCGGATACACAGGCAATCAACAGGCAGGTAGGCAGGGTAAAGGCCATTATTGATAAACAGCCGGACAGCGCTTTTGCGCTCTGCCAGGATGTTTTGCAAAAAAGCATCACCATAGATTACAATACCGGGATCGGGTGGGCATTATTCGGCATCGGCTTTATCCACAACAGGAAATCAGCGTATGACAAATCGCTGATCTTCATAAAACAGGCATTGCGCTACAGTGCGGACGATGATGTGCTCACAGCGGAGATATACAACTCATTAGGTATCTACTATCAAAATGTCGAAAGGAACGACAGCGCAGTGTACTATTTTTCCAAGGGGCTAAATATACTCCGGGAAAAGAAAGTCAGGGATCCGTTCCTCATGGCTATTCTATATGATAACCTTATCTCCATTCTCGCCAAAACCAACCCCAATCATCCATACAGAAAAAAATATGAGCAGGAAATGGAGCAAATGCTTCCCGGCGCGCCTCCTAATGCAAAAATTATCATTATAAGAAGCAAAGCAATAAATTACTATGATTTAAAAAAATACGACAGCGCTATTCATTACTATAAGATGGCGTTAATGATCAGCAATAGTGACAGCAATCATTACTCGCAAGGCATATTGCTTAACTGCATAGGGTTTACTTATATAGAGGCAAATCAGCCGGGCAAGGGCATACCTTATCTGCTGCAGGCATTCAGTAATCCCCAGATAAAGAACAGCCAGCAGGATAAAGTCACTACCATGCTGTATCTCGGATATGCGTACATTTCAAAAAAGGAATACGGCAAGGCCATATCCATATTTAAATCCGCCTTACACACCCTTGAAAACAAGCAGGGTAAGCCCAACCAGCTTTCGGGCGCCGTTCATGAGGCTTTGGCTAAGGCCTATACGGAGACAGGGCAGTATGCTTTAGCCATGAAGCACCTGAATCAGTATGTCGCCGTACACGACCTCATCTTCAATATCGAAAAAGAAAACCTGATCAACCGCCTGGAAAATGAGAAACAGATCCTGGCAAAGAATGAAGAGATCAACCAGAAAAAATTAGCGCTGCACCAGAAAAACCTGCAGATAAAAAACAAGAACCTGCTGATTGGCGGGCTTTCCCTGGGCATGCTGCTGCTAACGGTCCTGTTCATCAGCCTGTACAGGACCAAGCAACACAAGCAGCAGCTGGCACAGTATAAGGCAATGATGGAGGGGGAGGAAAAAGAACGGGTACGGCTGGCCAGCGAGCTGCATGACGGCATAGGCGGCATGCTGGCCGCCATAAAAATAAACCTGGGCATATTCCAGAAGCATCATTCCGGCGTGGCAGATGTAGCCGACCTGCACAGGATCATGCACATGGTGGAAGATACAACGACAGAGGTACGAAAGGCGGCCCATAACCTGCTGCCGGATGTACTGATCCGCTATAGCCTGGTGAAAGCGCTGAGGATATACTGCAACAATATCAGCAAGCAGCATCAGCTACAGATAGCACTGCAGATATACGGAGACATCGCCAGCCTGGATAAAACGGCGGAGCTGTATATATACCGCATGTCGCAGGAATTGATACAGAATATCCTGAAGCATGCCAATGCGGCCAATGCGCTGGTAACTATTATGCAGCAGGACAAAAAGCTGAGTATAACCATCGAGGACGACGGATGCGGTTTTGATATGGACAATCTGGATAAAGGAGGATTCGGGCTGCAGAACCTTCAGTACCGGGTCCAGGCATTTGACGGCAAGATATCCATCCGGTCCACTCCGGGGATCGGGACGAATATCCACATCGAATTTGATCTCCACAAGCTGAATAAACTGTCTTTCATATGAGCATCAGAATAGCCATAGCCGACGATCATCCCATGATCATCAAAGGATTACAGCGCATGCTGGAAGACCATCCGCAGGTTACCCTGACAAACACTTACTACAATGGGCCGGACCTGCTGGAGGGCTTGCAGGAAAGCCTGCCGGACGTATTGCTGCTGGACATCCAGCTGCCCGGCAAAACAGGAGATGAGCTGGCGCCGGTCATCATGAAAAAATACCCGGATCTGAAAATACTCGTCCTTACCAATTTTGACAGCACATTGTACGTCAACAATATGATACGGTACGGCGCGCACGGCTACCTGCTGAAAACGACCGCGGAAGATATATTGCTGGAAGCCATCGAGGCGGTGTACCAGGGAAGCCAGTATATTGACGCCGCCATGAAAGAGAAAATGGAGGATGAGCATGAACGGATGAAGAAAGAGGTGCTGCTGAAGAGTACGCTTACCGCACGTGAAAAGGAGGTGCTCCGGCTTATCATCAATGGCCATACCAACCAGGAGATCGCGGATAAGCTGTTCCTGGGCCTTGGCACAGCTGTAAACTACCGGAACAGGATACTGATGAAGCTGGAGGTAAAAAATACGGCGTCGCTGGTAAAAAAGGCATTGCAGCTGGGATTGGTGGAATAGCGTACTGTGTGGATTTTTCGGCGGGGGAGAACCGGCGGTAAAAGAATTGTATCTTAGTTCCGGAATACAAACAGTATGCGGAAAAAACAGCTGTGCTTATTCATACTGCCGCCGGTACGGTAAATACAAACAGGCTCAATATTGGCAAAATGTACAAGCACATCCGGACCTGCGTTGCTCTGTTATTACTGATATCAGCGGCCCTCCTGTAACGGGTAGGACAGGACAGGACAAAAACCCATGTAGGAACATCTGGATCGCCACCCGCGGATACGGGTTGTGCCGGTTTGACGGAAAGACATTTACCGTTTTCTCGCAGGTGCAGCAATAGCTTGACAGAGATTAAACCTTTGTTCTTAGGCCGTTTGCATTCGTCCCGGGATATTCATTTTTGTAGCTTTACAGATGCTTTCTGACAAACAATTAAAATGAAAAAGTTTTTATCCTGTATACTACTCGTGCTATCAGTCTGGCAGCCGGTATTGGCACAATCACCTGCTAATAATGCCGCAGCGTTGGGCAACTATGTTTTCTATGGCAAAAGCGGGAACGTATGTGCTTCCCAGGATGCATACTGGTACCGGTCTGCGACGCTGGAAAAACAGGGAGAGCGCTATCCCTTTGTAGGATATTACCTTACCGGGCAACCTTACATGTACGGATTTTACAGCTCCATGAGATCAGGCGGCATCAAAGACGGGTACTTTCTGTATTACGACACACTGGGTATAGTTTTTAAAGAAGGGGAATACAGAAAAGATCTCCGGGTTGGCATATGGAAATATTATCATCCCGGCACTCAGGTACTCATGTATGAAGAAGAATTCAAAAAAGGCGTACCTATGACGGTCACCAGCTATGATACTAACGGACGGGCAGCGTGGAAAAGACCGCTCAGCAATAATCCGGGACTGGAGGACACCGTTCCCGAAGTTCGCTATCTGGAATTCTACGGAAAGAGGTTCAAGATCACTACTAACTATGGCAAAAGCACATTTTCAGGAACGGCTGACGAGACACCTGCGATTACAGGCCCTTATTCACAGGGTTATCTGGATAGCAATATCATCAAAAAAGTAGCAGTCATGTTCCGGATCAATGATGCCGGATATCCGGAAGATATCCGGGTAGTCAGCACTGCTCACCCGGAGTTGCATGAGGAAGCGATTAAGATGATCAGGAATATGCCACGCTGGAAAAAGATACCTAAAAGTGATAAAAGTGTACCTATGTACTATAAAATGTCAGTAGTCTTCAGGGAAGAATAGCCAAATTCAAATTGCTCCGGGATCAGGTTCCGCTTTTTTCACGCTTGTTTATTGGCCTGTCCGAGCAAATCAATCCTCAGTTCATTTTCAAAAGCCTCTCTTCTTTTCGTTCCGCGTTTGCCAATGTGTTTGTCAATCATTGTATCAAGCGGAACGGTTTTGAATTTATTTGCCATAATTACTTCTTTTGAGTTTGTCTTCCAAATATTGAGAAAAATCAAAAAATGGAGAACGTGATTATAGGACTTCAAATGCTATCTAAAGAGTCTATACTGCGTTTCAATATTCATCGGCTATATCTTTTAACCAGGCTGGTATCTACCAGCTCTGTCAGCTGTTTTAAATCGTCCTGGTCTTGTACTGTGGCATCCTGGGTAGCTATTTTGAAGCTCAGATAATGTATCTGCTTCCCACCGAGGCAGCAGGCCGTACCTTTTACCCAAAAAGAAGATGCATTAAAGCCAATGCACAGGTCATCCATTTGCTTTCCCAATCGATCTACGACAACAGGCCTCGTGTATGTCCTTCCAAAGGTCTGTTGATCTATATAACCGATGCCGTTATTGTCAACTGTCAGCACATTCTCTGCAACATTAGATATTACCAGAATAACTTCACCGGAGTAATTTTCAGGAACAATAATCTTCAATGTTGGCGAGTAAAGTCTGTAATGAAAGAATGCCAGTGAGATTGCTGTTATTGTAAAGAAAATTGCCGCGAAGGAGATCTTCCGGTAAAACAGTCTTACCAATGAAGACAAGGCCAGACATCCCAGTAAAATAATCCCGATCACCAGTCCTCCAAGAAACAGTCCGGACAGGATTAATCCTCCTGGAGTCTTTATCAGCTTCAGTATTAAAGTTATCAGCAGTCCTGCCAAAATTATTCCGGAAAACAGTTCTAAATTCCGGGATTTCATACTTCCTGACTTTTTTACCTGGAGGCAAGTTTGAAAAACATTCTGAATACACACCCCAACTGCAAAATAAGTATTTTTGAAAAAGAAGTCCGCATGCAGAAAACTAATCAATTATGAATACCATAGCAGCATGGACACTTTTGCTTTTATTCCCATGGTATTTATCGTCGGAAACGGTTATCACAGGAACAGTCAAAACAAACCTGACAACCCCAAGGAGTATTCTCGGACTTACCATAAGTCTCCGTAATGAGCACACAGTCATTGATCAGTGCTTTGTAGAATCTGATGGCACTTTTAAACTGAAAGCGATCATTGACAGAGAACTGGATTTATACTATCGGGGCGTAGGCATTGATACTACATACATTCAGAAAATAAGTCCCACGGATAAAGACACAATCAGGCTGATCGTAGTAATACCCGGTATATACAAAAAGAGATGGGGTCATGCGGTATGTCCGAAATGTAACAGAAGTGATCAGACCGTTCCCATTCAGTATGGGCTGGGAACAACGTCGATTGCTCAGGAAATAAATAAACATGGGGATACCACCCTGCTTCCTTACAATAAAAAGAAATACTTCGCCGGCACCTGCATTAGGTCATTATTAGACCCAAAATATTTCTGCAGACGAGACAAAATCAAATTTTAGTGAACTGCCAGAAAAGAGAACATTACAAAACCAGAATTAAAAGAGGCATAAGATCAAGTAGGGATTTGGTCTGCAGCCGGCTCATTTCATTATTTCTTTACCAACTGCCGGCATAGCTCAGATCTTCGGTTGTCCGCTGTTTCAGGTAGTCGTATTTCATCCTTGTGATCTGCCTGATGTGCAGGTAATCGTGGGCAAGCCAGTTGGATAAAAACATGCCGGCGGTCATTTTCCCGAATTTCGGATGCTCGTAAGCATTGTCCCATCGCGGTTCTGGCAGCGTTTGCAGCCATTTTACGGATTGGTCTCTTTCAGCCAGGAAGCTGTTCAGCTTATCGGGGAAGTTTTGCTGCAGGTAGCTTCTTGCTTCCACCCAGCCCTGGGGATCAATAGATGGCAGCGGCGCTGACGGCGTTTCAAGGACGTGCCTCGTCCGCGCCCTGAAATCTTCGCGCTCTTCGTCATAGAGATGACAGACGATCTCGAGCAGGCACCATTTTTCAGGAGCGGGCTTCCACAGATATATTGCTTCCGTCAGGCCGGATAACAGCTCTTTAAAAACATTCCGGTTGCCCGCAATTCCTTGTATGATCTCAGCGTGGTTCATCTTTTCTGTTTGTTATGGTGTTAAACGAAATGCTGCAGCAGCATGTTAAAGTTACAACTCAGGTCTGTTCCGGGAGCCTTGAAAAAGAGAAGGTTCGGGCAGGATTTAGTTTCAGTTGCGGAATGCGTATTTTTGAGCAGGAGGTTCCCGCAGCATAAACGGGCTTACAACATTCATGAGCAATCCCGGCGCACACGATCAGCGTATCGCAAAAATGACCTTCGCTTCGGTCTACCCTATGTATCTCGCAAAAGTGGAGCAGAAAGGCAGGACAAAAGAAGAATTGCACCGGGTCATCACATGGCTGACCGGCTTCGATGACAGGAAGCTGCAGGAGCTGATAAAAGAAAAGGTAACCTTTGAAACATTCTTCCGGCAGGCTTCGCTGAACCCCAATGCGCCGCTCATCACCGGGGTAATCTGCGGGTACCGTGTGGAGGACATCGAAAACCCGCTGACGCAGCAGGTCAGGTACCTGGATAAACTGGTGGATGAGCTGGCAAAGGGCAGGAAGATGGAGAAGATCCTGCGCGGCTCATAATGTGGCACAAGGTATGCCTATGGTTCCGGATACCTAATAAGTAGGGAGTTAATCAGGGACTGATATGGCGTTACCCAGAGACAGGAGAGAGATAGCAGCTGATGAAAGGCGTCTGAATTATATTGAGGAATATCGCTAACTTTAGCTTGCAACTATGCTGCTCCCTGATGGCACGACAAGCGGGACATATCAAGATAGAAGGTACGATCGGCGGTTTGTATTTTTACCGTCTCGACGGGGCGTATTATGTCCGCCGTAAAAGTTCGCTGAGCCGTAAGCGGGTGCTGAAAGATCCGCGGTTTGCGCGCAGCCGTGCTGCTGCCGGTCGCTTCGGGATGGCCGTAAAGCTGGCTTCGCTGGTGTACCGCCGCCTGCCTGCGGAGGAGCGGGGACATGGCGTGATCGGAAGACTGACGGCTGTGGCTAATAAATTCCTCTGCGCCGGTTACGACCGGGAGCAGGCGCTGCTGATGCTGGAAAAGGGGTATCTCACACCTCCGGATACGCCGGTCCGCAAAGTGACTGCTGCTGCGGACATGCTGTCTAAAGAACGGTTCCGTCCGCTGAACAGGCATGAAATCCGTACGCTGCTGGCGGAGGCTTATGCAAAAGATCATTTGTACTGTCCGGGGCTGTTTCCTTTAGTGCGGGCTGCGCCGTTTTCGCCGATATGACACGTGTTGCTTACCTGCTATGTACGACAGACTTTATTCGCCTGCGCTGAATGATGATAGCTCGCTGCTACGGTTGCCTGTAAGACGGCTGCCTGTTGCATACATGCTTCCATGATCCCCGGGGCTGCCTTGAAATGGGGCACAAAGCGTCCACAGATGTACGCTGATATTTCCGGCTTCGGAAGTTATCACCCCCCCAGGTTACCCCCCAGGTCGAACGGCTGCTGGCCGTATTTACAGGGGAGCATACCAGACAGGAGTTACAGGATATCCTCGGGCTCTCCGACAGGAAGAATTTCCGGGAGCATTACCTGAATCCAGCCATCGAAGCGGAACTTATAGAATTACTCCATCCTGATAATCCAACAAGTAGCAAGCAACGTTATGTATTGACGGAAGCCGGAAAGAAAATGAAGCGTAACTGAAGTTTTATTCAGTCATATTATTAATCAGGCTTCTCCTTTGCGTTGTATCGCCTGAATATTGTTAAACAACTCATCGTATGGATAAGCCTTTTGAATTTTGTGCAATTCATTTTTTATATCGGATAGCTGTGAATTGACTCCCTGTATTCCATCCTTTCCCTCTAATGCGGCAAGTCTTGTGTTTACTTTCGCAAATCCTTCCTCTATAGCATTGGATATTCTTTCGAGTAAAACGATCATGCTTCCTATTGCTTTCCGGGAATTTTCGATTGCAACGGAGTTTTGTTCAATTTTAACTTCAAGTTCTTTAATATCCATAAGAGCGAAAGTGTTTTTACGAAATTGCCACAAAATTAATCACTTAGCGTAATTAAAACAGAAAATGGGCTATAGATTTTCCTTATAGTTATTCCAACCGGCATCTGTCAATCATCACAATCCCTCCGAATAATCCATCGCACACCGGTAGTTGAAATTCAATACAAATGAAAGTTACGCAGCGTGAAAGCTTAAGAATAAAAAAGGGAACCTGTTTTAAAGTTCCCTGAAATCTTTTACTTGGTTACATTTCTACGAAAGAAAGAGGCTTGACCAAGTCTATATGATACAAATGTAAGAAGCCCATACTGAAAGAAGCAATTGCCATGAGTTGTGAAATGGTTTTCTCATAACGTATTTAGCAGACGGAGATCGCCCAAATTGAAAGCTATGCCCGTACCGTCCCCTGCCCCAGCTGCATCAGCGCATGCAGCATATCGCGCTTGACCACAACGTTCCGGGACGTCACAAACCCCGCCCATAAAAAGCTTTTCAGGTCGTTGAAGCGGAGCATGTTACGGAATGCTTTTTTCCTGATCATATAGGCTTTGGTACGCAGTTTCATAGTCGTGCCGTTTTTGGGTGAAATAATAACAGCTAACCTACAGAAAATATTGTGCCAGGGTCGCTGCTGCCCGTTTCCCGGCGTGCGGCGCTCGTTATTTAAGCGTATTTTTGCGGGCAGAATCAACCACATGAGCGCAAAACAAGTACAGGTCGGCAATATCCCCTGCGGCGCAGACGGGCTGTTCCTGATCTCCGGCCCCTGCGTGATCGAGGACGAGACCGTCATGATGAAGACCGCGGAGACCCTCCGCGAAGTGAGCGAACGCCTGCAGATACCGGTCATCTACAAATCATCTTTCCTCAAGGACAACCGCAGCAGCCTGAAGTATTACGACGGCCCCGGCCTCGGCAAAGGGCTGAAGATGCTGGCCAAAGTGAAGGAACAGTTCGGCTTCCCGGTGCTGACCGACATCCACTACCCCGACCAGGCCGCGCCGGCCGCCGAAGTGTGCGACGTGCTGCAGATACCGGCCTACCTGTGCATGCAGTCGGGACTGCTGACCGCCGCCGCAAAGACGGGACGCGTGGTGAATATCAAGCACGGACAGTTCCTCGCGCCGGAGAATATGAAGCACCCGGTGGGCAAGGTCGTGGATTCCGGCAATGACCGGATCATCCTTACCGAACGCGGCTATACCATGGGCTATAACGATCTCGTGGTAGACCCGCGCAGCTTCTATCATATGGCGCAGCTCGGCTACCCCGTGGTGTTCGACATCACGCATGCCATACGCAAATACGGCATCCCCAGCGCCGACGCCAAAGGCGGCGCCCGCGAGTTTCTGCCCGTGCTGGGCCGCGCAGGCGTGGCCGCAGGCGTGGACGGGGTGTTCATCGAGACGCATCCCGAGCCGGAAAAGGCGCTGTGCGACGCCGCGAGCCAGCTGTGCGTGTATGACCTGGAAGCATTCCTGAAGCCGCTGATCGAGCTGCACAACCTGGAAGTAAAATACCGCGGACAGGAAATCATCGCCGGATAAACCCATTTATTCATTATCATTGCCACAGCGAAAAGCATAAAACAGTATACACCGATATGGAATTATACCTCGATTCCGCCAACCTGAAAGAGATCGAAGAAGGCGCCCGCCTCGGCTTCCTGGACGGGCTGACCACCACGCCGACCTTCATGCAGCGCGAAGGCGTCACCGATATTGACGGCATGATCCTGAAGCTGGCGGATATGGCGCCCGTGCTCCAGATCGAAGCGCTGGGCGGCACGGCCGAAGACGTGGTAAAGGAAGCGCACCGCCAGCTCGACCTCGGCCTCGACCCGCGGCGGACGGTCTTTAAAATACCGGTATCGCTGGAGGGCGTCCGCGCCTGCTATCTCCTGCGGAAAGAAAACCTGCTGGTGAACGTGCACCTGGTCTATACCCTGCAGCAGGCCTATATGGCCATGCACGCCGGCGCCTCCTATGTGTGCCCGCTGGTGGGACGGCTGCAGGACCAGGGACATGATGCGCTCGCACTGGTGGAGCAGTGCGTGCAGGCGGTAGAGCATTACGGCTATGATACGAAGATCATGTTCAGCTCCGTACGCCATACCGAGCATGTACGTAATGCTATCAACATCGGCGTGCATACGGTCACCGTGCCGCTGAAAGTGCTGAAAGCGCTGACGGAAAACAACTTCACCACCGTCGGCACCGACCAGTTCCTGCAGGATACCCGGCTGATGACCGTGCGCGTGCGCGAAGCGTGGAACGGCGTCAACCCGGTAGTGCCCGCGGAGACGCCGCTGAAAAATGCGATCGTGAAGATGACGGAGTACGGCTTCGGCGCCATCACCGTCACCAACGCCGACGGCTCCGTGAAAGGCGTCTTCACCGACGGCGACATCCGCCGGCTGCTGCAAAGCGAAGGCGAGCACATCCTCGACAAAAAGCTGTCGGAGCTGCAGTACCGGACGCCCGTCGCCATCGAAGCCGGCGCGCTGCTGAACGATGCCGCCACGCTGTTCCGGCAGACCAATGTGGACACCCTGCTGATCACGGAAAACGGCAGGCCCGCAGGCATGCTGGATATACAGGACCTGAAAGCGCTGTAGCCGGACATGCCCGATCCCCTGATCCATATCGCCGGGCATTTCAAAGGCCGCTTTATCGCGGAGCCGGAGGCATTGCGGGAAAAGCTGTTCCGCATCAAGGCATATGTCTTTGACTGGGACGGCGTGTTCAACAACGGCATGAAGGATGAAAGCGGCGCCAGCCCTTTCAGCGAGGTGGACGTCATGGGCACCAATCTCCTCCGCTTCAACCACTTCCTCCGCACGGGCGAAACGCCCGTAACGGCGATCATCACCGGCGAGCGCAACCGCGCCGCCTATATACTGGCGCGCAGGGAGCACTTCCACAGCGTGTATTACGGCATACGCTACAAGGCCGCCGCATTGCAGCATATCTGCCGGACGCACGGGGTAATGCCCGAAGAGGTAGCGTTTGTATTCGACGATGTGCTGGACCTGTCCGTCGCGGCCATATGCGGCCTGCGTATCATGGTGTACCGGTCGTGCAACCCGCTGCTGCTCGACTTTGCCGTGCAGGCGCAGCTCGCCGACTACATCACGGCGGTAAGCGGCAACGGCCATGCCGTGCGGGAAACCGTGGAGCTGCTCACCGGCATCAGCGGCCTGTACCGGGAGACCGTGGAGCACCGCATGCATTTTACCGATACCTACCGGCATTACCTGGAGCTGCGCAACAAGGCGCAGGTAGCCTTCTACACCGCCACAGAGCCGGAAACCATCATCCCGAAAGTACCGTCATGATCCTCGGCATCATCCCCGCACGCTACGCCTCCACCCGCTTCCCCGGCAAGCCGCTGGTCGACCTCATGGGCAAGACGATGATCCGGCGCGTATTCGAGCAGGCATCCAAAAGCAGGGCATTGCAGAAGGTGGTCGTGGCGACGGATGACGTGCGGATACAGGAAGAGGTGCTCTCCTTCGGCGGCAACGTAGTGATGACGGCATCCACCCACCCCAGCGGCACCGACCGCTGCCTCGAAGCCCTGCAGCAGCAGGACGAACACTACGATTACGTCATCAACATCCAGGGCGACGAGCCCTTCATAGACCCTGCGCAGATAGACCTGCTTGCCGGCCTCCTGCAGGACGGCGCCACCGAGCTGGCGACGCTCATCCTGCCGCTCACCGACCCGGCCGTCCTGTTCGACGACAGCAAGGTAAAGGTGGTGCTGAACCGCCATATGGAAGCCCTGTACTTCAGCCGCATGGCCATCCCCTGGCTGAAAGGCGTGGCGCAGCAGGACTGGCCGCAGCATCACGCCTACTACCGGCATGTGGGCATCTACGCCTACCGTGCCGATATCCTGCGGCGCATCACCGCACTCCCTGTCTCGCCGCTGGAGAAAGCGGAGTCGCTGGAGCAGCTGCGCTGGCTGGAGAACGGCTTCCGCATCAAATGTGCCGTCACCGACCACGACAGCTTTTGCATTGACCATCCCGGCGATGTGGAAAAGGTACT
>Ga0206101_1000155_pt1 | contig 16263 bp, 22 predicted proteins | sample 1B0metagenome_FD_148613 | JGI IMG/M metagenome (GOLD analysis project Ga0206101, IMG submission 148613) | Enriched microbial communities from leaf-cutter ant dump, University of Wisconsin, Madison, United States - 1B0 | ecosystem: Environmental > Terrestrial > Nest > Insects nest > Nest dump... | reverse complement strand
CCAGTGCCAGTGGCACATGGCGAAGGCAGGGCAGTGTTTGAGAATAATCCTGGTGATGCCATTGGAACTTTACGATATGTAGATAACTACAAAAACCCCGCCGAGAGTTACCCAGCCAACCCAAATGGGAGCCGCGGCGGCTTAACTGGTTTTACAACGACAGACGGTCGGGCAACAATAATGATGCCGCATCCCGAAAGAGCTTTCTTGACCAAGCAATTTAGCTGGGCGCCAACCAACTGGGGTATAGACAGCCCATGGATGCAACTCTTCGTAAATGCTCGTGACTTTACTAGCTAAATAGTAGAGGAATATTCAGTCGTTGTACACGCACGCTTTGATTTCGACTCGCTATAAAGCGAACTTTAATAGACACTGGTCTATCTTTCATTTGCAGACTCCTTATTTTTGAAATTTTTTTGTTTTTACCTCACACAGGTAGTACGAAACATTTTAGCAAACGCTTACATAAAATCAAGTTGTGCCTGGCCTTAGAACCAGCGTTGTCGGCGGAAAATAAGTAGTAAGAATGCCGAAATACCGATGATGATGAACATCACAAATGCAAATGCCCATGGTGTCCCCTCAAAAGGTAAAGTGACATTCATGCCGTATATACCGCTTACTATTGTTGGCACCGTCATTATTACGGTCAGCACAGTTAGTTGGCGAATTACTCGGTTAAGATTATTGCCCATAATTGTTGAGTAAGCTTCACGGATGTTAACGATAGTCTTTAAGCTGGTGCGGCAAGATTCAATCGACTGTTCGCTGTTAAGTAACAGGTCTTCCAATAAGTCCTTGTCTTCCTCAAACAGTTTCAGGTGTTTGCCTGTCAGCAGCCTACGCAGAATTGCATTAGTTGGAGCGAGCGCTGACAAGAAATCATCCAGCTGGTCTTCAACTGCTACAAAATTAATGAAGTCTTGGTTGCGTATATCCTCGTGTCTCAGGCGTGAACGAGTAGCTTTAATCTGCCTGCCGATTGCTGCTAGTTCTGTATCATATGCAGACACGATTTGATTCAATAGCTGCAAGAGTAATTTTGTACGTTGTGTAGTTGTAACGTCTAGACGCCCGTTGATCATCCGATCAATTTGTGGCAATTTTGCGGTGGAAATAGTGATGAAAAAGTTCGGGCTGGTAATAATTAGTAGGGTCATGGTGTCGACCTGCAAGCTGGCATCGGTGTGTACGAAGCGGGTAAAAATGTAATTTTGGTCTTCTTCTACTTCAAAACGTGGCACTTCGTCTATATCAAGGGCATCCTCTATGTGACCTTCCTCAAGATTGAATTTCTCAACCAGGTACTGAATTTCAGCTTCGGTAGGGTTTTCAACATACACCCAAGCGCCTTTCTTGCCTTCGCTTAGCTCTTCCAGGGTGCGGACTTCAGATTTGGTATTGCGATAAAAATAGCGAATCATACTAATAAATAGACTAGTGGCAAAATACGCTTACGTCAAAAAATATAAATTATTTGTAGATTGACTGGAGGCGATCAAGAAATTGATTGCTTGCCCCGCTACAGCTGGCCGGGTCAGGTTTTGCATTGTATTCTCCGGCAGAGTTAGCTATTTGTTTAATTTGGCTGCTCAAGTTGCTGTTAGGCTTATCAACACTGACGAGTAATTGGTCTTCGGATTCGATTACTTTGTTGGTAACGCTATCCAATTCTTCACCATTCAGAATAAATCGTACGGCTTGAGAATCGGTTTCTGAGTATATCTTAGTATTAGTTGCTAGATGGTGTGCACCAATTGAATAGCCGATATTTTCAAAGAACATTCCCCAGGTTACGGCTGGTTCGTGGACATGAGTAACATTGTTAACGTGGTTATGCATATGGGCACGATGAGCGGGTGTCAGAGTGTCATTAGTAGTGCAAGCAGTCACAGCCTCATAAAAGCCGGGGCCATCGAATTTATCACGCTCACCATTTATGAATACTGCAAAATTAGCATGATAGTGGGTTGGGGGTTGATAGCTAATAAAACGGGCTAAGGCTAGGATTGATAACCCTACCAATATGCCTAAAGAGAAAAAGGCCTGTTCGCGGCTAAATAGCTTTTTAGCCATGTAGTTATTTCTTTTCAGACTTGATCTGCTTGATTGCATCATCTAGCTTCTGACGAAGTTCGTCAGAAGAGCGTGGTGAATCCATTTTTTTGCCATTTATGAATAATGTAGGCGTTGACTCAACTCCAGCCGCCGACCCGGCGCCTTTTACTTTATTGATACGATCTATTGTTGCAGTATCCTTAAAGTCTTTTTTGAATTTGTCTAAGTTGAGCTTTAAGTCTTTGGCGTAGCCCTCGAAAATCTTTATGGGTTCCGTGCTTGAGCTCCAAGCAGCTTGATTTCCGTAGATTTTATCGTGCATTTCCCAGAACTTATTTTGTTCGGCCGCGGCTTCAGCGGCTTTGTGAGCTACAAGGGAATTAGGGTGAATACTTGTGATGGGGAAATGCCGGAAGACAAAACGCACATCTTTCTTATATTCAGGTAAGACCTCTTTTAATACAGGGTAGACTGCTCCGCAGTAAGGACACTGGAAATCACCATATTCTATTAGTGTAACTTTAGCTTCAGGGTTACCTTGCACATAATCTGCCTTTGTAACCTTTGCTACATCAGCGGGTTTTACGTCATTGTTTTTTCCGTTACTGCGGGTAAAAAATAGCGCTCCACCCACAACTGCAATTATAATTATTGCTAATATTCCAAAAAACTTTGCATTACTCACTGTTATAAATCCTCCATTTGCACCTACTATCATAACAAAACCGTCGCTTGAGTTATACTATAAACATTATGGGGGCAGAAATATTAGTGATAATTGTTTTACTGAGTTTTTCTGCGCTGACTTCTGGTCTGAATCTTGGCTTATTATCACTTAGTACGCATGAACTTAAACGTAAGATAGAGCTTGGTAATACTGATGCAGCTAAGGTTTATCCGCTGCGCAAAAAAGGTAATCAGCTACTAGTTACCTTGCTGCTAGGCAATGTCTTAGTGAATTCAATGCTAGCTATTTTTCTTGGAGACCTAACTAACGGCTTGATTGCAGTTATAGTATCGACAGCACTCATTACTCTGCTTGGCGAGATTATTCCCCAGGCTGTTTTTAGTCGTTATGCCTTGCCGTTGGGTGCTAAATGCGCATTTATAGTTGAGAAAATAATGTTTGTATTCAGTCCCATAGCCAGGCCGCTGAGTATGCTGCTTGATAAAGCGCTTGGTGCAGAGCTGCCGCCAATTTTTACCAAAGATGAGCTGGTAAAGATTGTAGCCGAACATAGCCAGAGCGAAGATAGCGATGTTCGCCAGGATGAGTTGCGAATCGTTGAGCATGCTCTAAATTTTGGCGATAAAATCATAAAAGATGTGATGACACCGCGTAAGGTTATAAAGTTCGTGAAAGATACAGACTCGTTATCACCTAAACTTTTAGATGATCTGCATAAAACTGGTTTTAGTAGGTTCCCGGTCCGAGGTAGTTCTGACGATGAAATTGTTGGCACGCTTTACTCGCACGATCTTGTTGAGATTAAAGACAAAGCCAAAGTTAAAGACGCTATGGATAAAAAAGTTTATTTTGTTAATGACAGCGAAAAGCTCGACCATGTTTTGAACGCTTTCTTTAAAACCAAACATCATATGTTCGTGGCGGTAAATGAATTTAGCGAAGTTGTCGGCATCATTACGATTGAAGATATTATCGAAGAAATCTTAGGCAAACAGATAGTAGACGAGTTCGACCAATACGAAGATATGCGCGCCGTCGCCCTCAAAAAATCCAGCAGCTAATCATTTACAAAATATCTGTAAAATATTATAATATATAACCTTATGGCTGATGTTGTGATAGGAAAGCCAGATGGCTCGGAATTTGAAGCTTCTCCTGAAGTATCTGATCAAGTAGACTTGCTTGATTTAATCGGAGTGAACGACATAGATCCGGATACGGTTAGTGATACTTGGTCTGTAACTCCTGATGGTAAATTATTCGTTGCTAAGGCAACTCAAGATATGGCAAGGTACTATGATCAGAGCAATTTACTGTATGGTAAGTTGCCAGCATCAGAATCGGTAGTGATTTGGTTAACTACAGGTCAAGCTGCAAACGATATAAAACAATCTCTGGGCCTTGCTGGCGGATTCACATTTTTGGATCACCATGTTGCGAGTGATACGGTTTATCCAAAAACGAGCTATGATGATTTTCTGGAGTACAGACAACAAGGACTTTGGAGCCTGCAAGCTCCTGTATTAGGCGAACAATTCCTGCGTTATATGGTGGCTGATTTACCTATACATGACAGGATTCTAACAGATCATTTCACTGCTGCTTTAGTGGCTACAGATAATCAAGTCCAGTTTCTTTCGAGACTTTGTGATGTGTCTACAAGTGGTGTTGAAAACCCAATCGAGCTATCAGTTAGGCGAGTTATGTTGGCAGCACTTTACGACTATGTCTTTAGCCGAGGCGATCATGCATATGGTGGTTACGATCTGCTTGCTAGTGTAGACGGAAGAGTTGAAAGAAAACTAATTAGTGCTGCAATGTCCAGAGTCCCTGAGCTAGATGTAGACTACGATTATTTTCAGATTCGTTACGATTCGCTTAAGTCCCTATCTTCTGCTCTCGCTAAGGATATGGGCTTTGATTCAGAAAAGGAACAAGCCGAAGCTCGGGCTAGAGCAAAACGAGTAATCAAGATATTTGGTTTGTAGTTTTGTATAGTTGCGACCTCTAATATATAATTCATCAGATATGGAAAGAGTTTTAGCGCGTAATTTGAAAGAAAATATTGATAAACAGGTCACTGTTGAAGGCTGGCTGCACAAAAAGCGTAAGCTGGGCGGCTTGAACTTTATCAATGTCCGGGATCGATCCGGCTTGACGCAGGCATTGATAGAAGACAAGAACGAAGTTGAGAAATTACGCGGCATGCAAGTCGGTACGGTTCTACGGGTAACTGGTAATGTTATATCTGATGATCGGGCTCCGGGGGGTGCTGAAATTCACGAGCCGACTCTGGAGATAATTATTCCAGTCGAAGCCGAGCCACCAATCGAAATCGATAAACCACTGCGTCACGACAGCGAATTACTTGATACGCTTTTTGAAAACCGTGCCCTGGGTCTACGCAATATTAATGAGCAGACAATCTTTAAGGTTCGCTCAAATATGCTTAGGTTGATACGCGAATTCTTTTACGAAAATGACTTTACCGAAATCCAGACACCGAAACTTCTAGCCGGTGCAACCGAAGGTGGCGCCGAAGTATTTAAGCTCGATTATTTTGGCAAAGAGGCAACACTCGCGCAAAGTCCACAATTCTATAAGCAGATGATGGTTGGTGTTTTCGAAAGGGTGTTTGAAATTGGCCAAGCCTACCGTGCCGAACTTTCGGCAACGACTAGGCATATGACAGAACTAACCATGCTTGATATGGAAATGGGATTTATCGAAAGCCATAATGATGTACTCAATATGACTCAAAACCTTGTTTATTCTGTTCTGACTAAGCTTTACAAAGAAAATGCCGATGATTTGAAACTAGTTAAAGCGCCAGAACTAGTAATCAAGTCGGAATTCCCAAGGTTCACAGTTGCTGAGATCCACGATCTATATAGTGATGCAACCGGCGAAGATACCCGTAACGAAAAAGATCTGATCCCGGCTGAAGAGCGTTGGATCTGCGAATATGCCAAAGAAAAACATGGCTGCGAAGCTGTCTTTGCAACAGATTTTCCTAAGGAAGCAGCCAAGTTTTATCATATGATCGATGAGGAAAATGGTACCGTAAAATGGGGCGACTTACTTTTCCGTGGAGTCGAGATTGCAACAGTGCCGCAGCGCGAGCACCGCTATGAAAAACTAGTTGAACAGATCAAAGCAGCGGGTATAGACCCAGAGCATCCTGGCTTCAAATACTACCTGAGTGCTTTCAGGTTCGGCTTGCCAGCACATGGCGGCTTTGGTTTCGGTCTAGACAGATTCTTGCAGCTGATAACAGGGCTAAATAACGTCAAAGAAGCTACGTTATTCCCACGCGACCTTAACCGCCTAAGTCCGTAGAATATCATGGGTTTATTACCGGCATATTTTGTATTTGTTGGAATGGCAATTAACTTTGTCGGTAGTTTGGGCTATTTCGTAGAGACACTTAAAGGTGAGGTTAAGCCAAATCGTATTAGTTGGGGATTGTGGGCTTTTATATCAATTATTGGTTTTACTATTCAGTATTCTGAGACGAGATCTGATACGGCTTTTTTCACTCTTGTTGCAGGGCTAATTCCGTTATGTGTTTTTATCGCATCATTTTTTAATAAAGATGCGTATTGGCAATTAGGTAAACAAGATTATATCGCAGGATTTATATCTGTGATAGCCGTAATTATATGGCTTTTAGCTGACAATCCACTTCTAGCTCTGAGCTTCTCTATATTGGCTGATTGTGCTGCTGCAGCGCCTACGTTATATAAAGCTTATATTGAGCCGCTAACTGAAACTGCATTGCCTTATGCTAGTGCAGGGCTAGGTGCTGCATTATCGATTCTCTCAGCTGAATCTGGTTCTGACTTTATGGAATTAGCTTATGCAGTATATATTTTCATAATTTGTATATTTTTAGCCGGAACCATCATTATTCGTAAAAGAGTTAAATTAAAACAGAAATGATTTATTTAAGCTTAGGTAGCAATCTTGGTGATAGGTCAGGCTACATTGATCATGCGCTTAAAGAGATCGCTGAACTCGGCAACATAAAAGCTCAGTCAGCAGTTTACGAAACGCCGCCATGGGGCAAGGAAGATCAGCCAGCTTTTCTGAATATGGCAGTTGCTTTAGAAACCGAACTCGAACCAGATGAATTGCTTTATAAGATAAAGCAAATTGAAGAAAAACTAGGTAGAAAGGAGCGAGAACATTGGGGTCCGCGCGAAATTGACATCGATATTTTATTTTACGATGAGCTTAGATACTTATCTCAGAGGCTGACGATCCCTCATCCATTGCTCCATGAACGAGCTTTTGTCCTAGTCCCACTTGCCGAAATCGCCCCGGATTTTACTCATCCAGTATTTCAAGAAACTATAGCCGATCTGTTAAAAGCTGTAGCAAGAGATGATATTAAACGATATCAAAATCTGTAAACCAGATTGACTTATCTGTTAGCGCAGAGTATAATCCTCGCCATGGTAAAGCGAAGCTACAGCTACTTTTCATTTGCGGAGGCGCTTAGGCGGGCAGTTTGCTAATTCATTAGAATTTGGATAAACGATCCCGCCCAATAAAACAGGCGGGATTTTACATTTAAGGAGCAAAAAGATGTCACCAATTCAGAATAAAACAGTCAGGAAGCAGAAGCTCTCACAGCCAGGACAACTCAGGGCTGATTTTAAGTTGAGCGATATTGCCGAAAAGCTAGTTAGTAAATCCAGAAAAACTGTAATTGATATCTTAAACGGTAAAGATAAGCGAAAATTGATGATTGTCGGTCCGTGTTCATTGGATGAAACAGATGCAATTCATGAATTTGTCCGTGAAATTGCACCAGTTGCTAAAGAGGTAGAAAATGAGGCTTTTGTCATTGTCCGTGCATCACCAGCTAAACCTCGAACTACAGTTGGTTGGCGTGGGCTAGAGCAGGATTCTGTTGAAAAAGCTCGTGAACAGTTGGTTGGCGTGGCTGAGAAACTGCCTTTGGCGATTGAACTTCTTGAGCCACATCATCTTGCTTGGTACGGAGATTTACTTAGTCTTGGCTGGATTGGTGCGCGCAGTGTTGAAGTTCAGAACCTGAGACTCATGGCTTCCAGCGCTCCAAAATTACCGATTTTCCTGAAGAATCGTAGTGATGGTGCGGTTATGCCGGCGGTCCAAGCGCGCGCAACAATCGCTGCTGAACATCATCAGGTACCATTACTAGATAATGACGGTGTTCTTGCTTTGCATGATACGCCAGGCAACCCGAATTCAGCGGTAATTTTACGTGGGGCAGAAGGAAATGTCGGTAATATCACAGAAGAAGCGATTAATGAAGTTAGTAAATACAATCAACTTAACCAACTAACAGATACGGGTGTAGTAATTGATGTGTCTCACGGTAATGGTGCTGCTGAGACTAAGGGAAAATCTGCAGCTGGTCAGTTGAAAGCATTTGACCGAACCCTGAAGCTTTTTGCCGAGCGCCCTGATAAAATACTAGGCGTGATGGTCGAAGGCTACATTAACGAAGGTAATGGTCTGGGTTATGGTCTATCCCGAACCGATCCTTGTGTCGATGTAGAAACGACTAAAAATATGATCCGAGAATTCGCTAAAGTTTTGGAGAAGTAATGTCTGGCCTAAAAAGTCTGCGAGACGAAATCGATACGATTGACGATCAAATTTTTGATCTTTTAGTTAAGCGCTTTAATGTTGCTAAACAAATTTCTGTTATTAAGGCTGAGACCGGTGCACCAGCACTAGATTCTGAGCGCTGGCAGGCAGTTGAGCAGAGGGTTAGAACTAGTGCCCAAGATGCTGGCTTGGATATTGAGGGCACAGCAAAGATCTATAGAGCAATTCATAACTACGTCCTAAATAATATTCATAGGAGTTAATTTGTTTACAAGAATTGGTGTAATTGGCTATGGTGCCTTCGGGAGATTGCTTGTCGATGAGCTGACCAAGGTAGTCGAAAGAGTCTTTGTTTATGACCTAGCTAAAGATGCCAGTTTGCCAGATAATGCAGAATTTACAAACTTAGCTCAGCTTGCAAATTGTGAAGTTATTTTCCTTGCTACAACCTTCGATGCATTTGATGATGTACTTGCTGAGCTAGCTACTTTTTTGGGTCAAGACACAATTGTGGCAGATGTTTGTTCGGTAAAACTCAAACCTTTAGCTAAAATGCAGAAATTGTTACCTACGAACACTAAGATTGTGGCAACCCATCCTCTGTTTGGGCCAGAGTCTGGTCGGCAAGATCAGATTAAAAAAGCGGTAATTTGCACAGAGTCTGATGAGGAAGCTATGGGTAAAATCGCTAGTCTTTATCAACAACTAGACTGGGAAGTCATCAATATGACTGCCGATGAGCATGATCTTGAGATGGCAAGAATACACGGGCTAACGTTCTTTATAGCAGAGACTTTGCTTGAATTAAATCTACCAGAACCTACTATGCCTACTAGTTTTTATGTTAACTTACAGAACTTGGTTGAGATTCAGGCAAAGCATAGCGATAAATTGACTGAAACCATCGAAAAACATAATCCATATTCAGCTGATGCCCGAGCTAGATTTTTGCAAGTTGCTAAAGATCTTAATCGTAAATTTAACAATTAATAGGGGTGCTTGTGCTATAATTAAAGCATTCGAGAGGATAAGATAGCTTGCTAATCTGATCCTCTCGAATGTGAATAATGACACGGAGTATAATAAATCATATGGTAGGTAGACTACTTAGACTTGCCGGAGTTTGTTTGGGGCTTATGTTGCTAGCTGTAAGCTTGCCATTGTATGCTCAGACTTCTTCTGAGGCCGAAGTTGCGACCCAGGACACTAACAGCCGTGAAGCTTCTGTGACCTGTAAGTTGGCCCAAACCAGGCTTAACGATTACTTAATGAATCTTGAGCAGTTTAAAACATCTCAGCTAGGTGCTAATAGATCAACTTTGGCTTTTGTTAATAATATTTCTTTGCGCTTAGAGCATAACGACCAAGTCGAGAATAATAAACTTCTCGATGACGTAAAGAGGCTGAATCAATTAGTTACTGATCAGGAAGTTGCCTATACACAGTTACAATCAAGTTTACGAACTGCAGTCAGTGTTTCTTGTGTGTCTAGTGATGATGTTGAAGAGCTGCGCAGTGATGTCAGTGATATTCGTGATGTTGTACAAGAAATCAATAAACTACAGATTGAATATGATGATTATATCTCTAACACGGTTCTTACTAACCTGAAAGATGTAAAGACTGAAATCAATGAGGATTTAAATTCTAAAGAGGCTAATACATGAGTCAGGGCCAAGCCGAAGACAATAGGCCAAAGCGAGCTGCTTTAGTCGCGGTAATTTCGGCAATATTTGTCGCTATTGTGCTAGTCGGCCTTGGCTATGCGGCCTATGTTAATTCTGATATCAACGACGAGATTGCCAAACCACAAGTTGAAGATGATCTTAGCAATTTGGCAAACGATAAAACTAGTCTGCCACCACTTACCAAGCCCGTTGACGGCAAGGAGATACAAGACAAAATAGATGATCTCAGTGACGACTTAAAAGAGGACAAAAAATCTGGTAATAAGTTAGATACTGATTCCTTGTCAGATAAACAGCTTGATTTATAACAATAATTGCTAGATAAAAAAGGTATTTCAGATATACTTTAGCGGTATGGAATTATTCGGCCGTAGATTTTTTGAAAATAATGCGCTTTCAGGTGTGGTGATGATTATTATTGCCGAAATTATTTTTGGTATCGGCACAGTAATGCTGGATATAGTGCAAAAAACTTTTCCAATCGCGTTGATGCTTGGGCTAAGAGGGCTATTTGCCGGAATAGCTTTATCAATAATTACTCATAGATATTGGAGTAAACTACAGATTTCTGATGTGATTGGTCTGATTGTTAGTAGTTGGCTCGGTTTGTCCTTTATGCAGTTTATTTTTAGCTACGGTATTTCGCTGACAAATGCGATGGTTGCTTCGGTTGTTTTAGCTCTGCAACCGATAGTTCTTTATTTTTTCTCAGTTGGATATTTGAAGGAAAAATTTAATCCTAGAATCCTTGTCGGTTCAGTCGTTTCGCTCTGCGGAGTTTTGCTAATTGTCTTTGATAAACAGGTTGGTGGCGGGGGCCAATCGACTATTGGCGGTTTTATATTGCTAGCATCGCTCTTTCTTGATTGTTTTGGTGTGGTTACTAAGAAAAGACTTATGAAGAGGTTAGGGGCTTTACAGATTGTATCGCTAAATTTCTTATTTGGGTCAATCCCATTACTTTTTTATGCTTGGCTCAATAACGAATTCCTGGCCTTGCCAAAAGTCTCAATGCAGAGCTGGTTGGCTTTTAGCTATCTTTTGTTCGTATCGGGGATACTTGCGTTTGCAATGTATTATTTTGCCCTTAAACGGGTCAGTGTTGAACGCACCAGTGTCTATAACTATTTGATGCCGGTTGTTGGCGTTGTCGCCTCAATATTTATTTTGGGTACCGAACCAGATGCAAAATTTGCTTTGGGGGCAGTCCTAGTTAGCTCTGGTCTGATAATCAGTCAGATAAAATTACCTCATACCACGCACCTGATTCATAAACATAGGCATTAGCTAGCGCGATAGTTGGGAGCTTCAGAAGTAATCTCTACGTCATGAGGGTGATTTTCGCGTACACCTGCCTGGGTTACCTGGACAAATTTGCCTTTTTCGTAAAGTTCATCAAGCGTGGCGGCACCGACATAGCCCATACCAGCACGTAAACCACCGATTAACTGAAAAATAGTTGAGGCTAGTGGGCCTTTATATGGTACGCGTCCCTCAATGCCTTCTGGGACTAATTTTTGCTCAAGATCAAATTCATCTAAGTTATCTTGGAAATAGCGATCGCGTGAACCTTTTTGCATAGCACCAATACTACCCATACCACGATAAGCTTTATAACTGCGACCTTGGTAAAGCATACGTTTGCCTGGTGTCTCGTCGGTGCCGGCTAGAAGCCCACCAATCATTACACAGCTTGCGCCAGCTGCTAGAGCTTTCACAATATCACCACTTTGCTTGATGCCGCCATCAGCAATAACCGGTACGCCTGCCTGACGAGCAACGGTTGCTACGTCTTGAATCGCGGTAAGTTGCGGTACGCCAATTCCGGCGACAACCCTGGTAGTACAGATACTACCAGGACCAATACCAACTTTAACAGCATCAACTCCGGCATCAATTAAAGCTTGAGCTGCTTCACCAGTGGCGATGTTACCGGCAATCAATTGTAGGTCTGGGTGTGCGGATCGGATTCGTTTAACAGTCTCGATAACTTTGCTGCTATGGCCATGAGCCGTATCAACGATAACAGCATCAACTCCGGCATCAACCAGGGCAGCAACTCGCTCGTCGGTAATGACGTCAGTACCGACGGCAGCAGCAACTCGCAGATGGCCTTGTCCGTCTTTGTTGGCGTTAGGGAACTTGCTGCGTTGCTCAATATCTTTAAAAGTAATCAAGCCAAGTAGTTTATTGTCATCATCCACAACGGGTAACTTCTCAATACGGTGTTCATCCATTAACTCCAATGCATCTTCATCGCTAACATCTTCAGCGACAGTAACGACCTCTTTGGTCATAATAGCGCCTAGGGTTTTGCTTTCGTCTTTAACGAATCGTAAATCACGGTTTGTAACTATGCCTAACAATAGGCCGTTATCATCTAGCACTGGTATACCAGTGACCTGAAGACGGTTAGCTTCCTTGACAGTTGTATCGGCTGTTGCAGTTACTGGGTCGCGAATAATGGCACTTTGAGCCCGTTTAACCTTACGGACCTCGGCAGCCTGTTCTTCTGGTGACATTGAACGATGCAAAACACCAATACCACCTTCGCGGGCTAAGGCAATGGCTGTAGCCGATTCGGTAACGGTGTCCATAGCCGCACTGGCAATAGGAACATTCACATCTATCTTTTTACTGAATTTACCAGATGTATTAACATCTGACGGCAAAACATTGCTAGCGCCAGGCAGTAATAGTACGTCATCAAATGTAAGTGCAAGTTTTATTGTTTGATCTACCATATATAGATTTTATAGAAGAAAGACCAATTTTGCAAGATTGTAAACGCCTAGGTGATTGTTATGGTTATCAAACCAACTCATTGACAAACCCTCGGGGTGGGGGTACTTTACTAGCATAACCATTAAAACAAGGAAAATACTCTATGGCAAAACAGCCAACTAAATATAAAACTAGAACCAACAACACTTCTAAAAGCAACTTTAAACAATCCAAACTAGATTTTCTTTCTTGGAAAGTCCTAGTCCCTGCCCTAATCCTATTTGCTGCAGTTGGTGGGTATTTTGTATACAGTACCAGTGCATCATCTAGAGCCTGGGAGGTGCATGCTTATGCTACAAAGCCTGGTATGTATGAGCTTAGCGGTGGTAAAGTTGTGTATTCTAATGCTATGAAGAAATATTATAGGGTTATGCCTGATAGCTATGTAGGTAAAGATGGAGGTATAAAGAGTTCGTATCGAATGCTTTTTGGGGCTACAGTATCGAAAATTCCTAATAAAACCAGGAATAACACCATACCCTGTGCTTACTTTCGGGTTTCAACTCATACTGCCACTGTAGAGCTGCGAACAGTAACTCCCAGGGGTAAAGCAACCAGTATAAGAACAGAAACATACAGTAAGCAGGGAGGGAAGCACTGGTCTATCTGTAGTCGTGAAAGAATATCATCAGATGTGCAAACTGTGATGTTGACACTAAAGAGTGGCAGCATACAACTTAACAAGATATACGGTAACCGATAAATTGTTCCAAGGTTAAACCTTGGGAAGTCGAAAAGATGGTCTAATATGTGGCAATTTGGATGGGTTGGTTGCTGTATAATTAAATCAAGATGAAGATTACTAGACTAGTCCATTCATGCTTATTAGTCGAAGACTCTCGGGCTAATGTTTTAATTGACCCAGGCGAACCTAGCTATAACGATCCTACTGTCCAAGCCAATACCCTGCCTCTAATTGACTACATATTAATAACTCATGCCCATGAAGATCACTGCTCACCTAATTTTATTAACCAAGTATTAAAACAGTCACCAGCGGCTAAAGTATTCGGCAATAGCGAAGTTGTTGAATTGCTCAAAGAGCACGGTATTACAGTAAATCAGACTATGCCTGACGGTTTTGAGATGACGAATCTAAAGCATGCTAAGCACTGGCGCGATCTACCTCAGATTGATAATGCTGTTTTTACTCTGTGGGGTGAACTGACTCATTTTGGTGATAATAGGGAATTAAACAATGTAAATTTTGCAGATATAGTTGCCTTTCCAATAACTGCCCCATGGGGTAGCTTGGCTGATGCAATCGATAGGCTAATTGAACCAGAAAACCCTCCTAAAAAAGTTATTCCAATCCACGATTGGCATTTATCTGCTAATGGCCAAAAATGGTACTATCAGCGCGCCAAAGAAGTGCTGGATAATTTTGGTATAGAACTTCTACAGATAGGGCCGATTGATACTATTGACATATAGTGTCGGTTTTGCGACGATGATAGCATGACATATCTCTGTCTGACACCAGTCATGGCAAAGGCGAATACACACTCAATTGTGTGTGAGGGCTTCGATATGTCGGTAAAATTATAAACTTATAGGACAAACAACATAACGAGACCCTCCGCTAAAAGCGAGAGGGTCTTTTTTAAAGTCAAAGGAGGGAAATAAAATGCCAATCATACATAATCACACCAGACTCCCCAATGTAATTTTGCCTGCAAGCCAAATAAGATGTGCTAGACACAACCGTCTGGCCTGTCGAGATAAAGCTTGCTTGGATCGTATAGCCGAGCGCTTAGGCGAAAAAGCTGCCCAAATAGGGTCGGCTCTGTATTTGAATAAATTTATAAGAGGTTAAAATGACATTTATTGCAGCGTTTGAAATTATTCTGATTGTATCTGTAGTTATATTATTGCCAGTGGCTGTACTGGTTGTTAGCAAAAGACAGCCCTAAGATTTTGCTAACGGAATTTTTGCAGTTTTAAAAGCTTTTTGCAGACGCATGCGTAATTCACCTGATACCGACCACTGTTCTAGTGGCAAAGTTTTACCTGTTATTTTTACGATCATATAGTTTTCGGCGAAGTCATTTATACGTAGAAACTTGGGTTTTTCGAGAATTTTACTTTCCCAAGCTTTATCTTGTGCCAACTCGTCACTTACCTCATTGATAATCTTAGCTACCTTATCGACATCTTGGTCTATGGGAATTAGCAGATCTAGATTAATGCCGGCAAATTTCATACTTAAATTGCTGGCTACAATTATGCTGCCGTTGGGTACATGATGTAGTTGGCCATCTAGGTCACGCAGCATTGTGGTGCGCAGGCTGACATCCTCAACGGTACCGATTTTTTCACCACCTGTTACGTGCAGACTTACTACATCACCAACTCGAAACTGGTTTTCTAAAATTATGAATAGGCCAGCAATTATATCTTTGATCAGCCATTGGCCACCAAAACCGAGTGCGACACCGACGATTCCGGCGCTAGCGATCAATGGGGCAATTTCTAAGCCCAGAGCATCCAGTATCATCATAATGGCAATGATTACCAGGACTACGCTGAAGGTAGTATGAAAGATCGAAACTAAAGTTTTCTCACGTTGACGCTTTTCTTCAGAGGTATGGGCTCGATCATGTTTGATGATGCGTTTGATAAAACGTTCGACAAATATCATTGCAAAACGACGTGCGAACCAGAAGGAGATAATAATTATTATAATTTTGAGTCCGACTGACCCGAACCAGGCATAAACATTTTCCATAAAGTAAGAATACCAAGTTACGATTCAACGTGCTAACATACCTCTGTTATGAATAGTCTGAGGTATAACCAGCATATAGCTGATATTATCCGTAGCGGAGGAATTGGCGTCGGGCCGACTGATACGATTTATGGGATATTGGCGCTTGCAAACAATCAGACCGCTGTCGAGAGAGTTTACGAACTCAAAGGACGAAACTCCAGCAAGCCCTGTATTGTCCTAATTGATAAGCCAGAACAGCTTAGTGAATATGGAGTTGAAGACATATATGCACAAAAGGCTAAACCCTACTGGCCTGCGCCAATCACTTTAGTTTTGCCAACAATTTCAGCGCCTGATTATCTTAGCCGGGGTCAAGATAGTTTGGCGTTTCGTATGCCGGACTCTACGTCTCTTAGAAAACTTATACGTGCAACCGGGCCACTGATAGCCCCAAGTGCCAACCCGGAAGGTGAGTTACCAGCTCTGAGCGTCAAACAAGCTAAAGCCTACTTTGCTGATCGGGTCGATTTTTATGTCGGCTCTAACCATCCTATTCAGGCGAGCGCATCAACCATTCTTAAACTATATGGCGATAATGTGGAGCAGCTGAGATGAATAGTAGTTTTCTAATCTATGGACGCCAGGGCAAGAAGTTCGAATTTACAAAACCAGCTGTGATGGCAATCTTAAATGCGACGCCAGATTCTTTTAGCGATGGTGGTGATATT
>Ga0206101_1000153_pt1 | contig 16321 bp, 12 predicted proteins | sample 1B0metagenome_FD_148613 | JGI IMG/M metagenome (GOLD analysis project Ga0206101, IMG submission 148613) | Enriched microbial communities from leaf-cutter ant dump, University of Wisconsin, Madison, United States - 1B0 | ecosystem: Environmental > Terrestrial > Nest > Insects nest > Nest dump... | reverse complement strand
TTCGCCGGTAAGCCAGAAAGTGCAAAAAAACAGCGGGGCGAACAGTATTTTTTTGTGAATCAGCGGTTTATAAAAAGTAATTATTTGCACAAAGCCATTACTGATGCGTTTGAAAACCTGCTTCCCAATCAATATGTTCCTTCCTATTTTTTATTTCTGGAAATCGATCCGGCCAAAATTGACATCAACATTCATCCGACCAAAACTGAAATCAAATTTGAAGACGAATATGCGATTTATGCCGTTTTGCGTTCGGCGGTGAAACATGCTTTGGGACAATTCAATATAGCACCTTCACTGGATTTTGACCAAAACCCTGACTGGGCGTTCATACCGTCAAGGCCACAAAACAAAGAGATAAAAGCCCCGGAAATCAAAGTTGACCGGAATTACAATCCGTTTGAAAACAAGCCTGCTCAAAACGAAATCAAACCGGTTGCGGATCTGTACAAATCCTTTTCTGAATTCGAAATTGAAAATTACCATCCGCAAACGCTTTTGAGCAAAGAAGAATTTGCCTTAACGGAATCATCTGTTTTTCAATGGCAGAACAAATACCTTGTCACACAACACAAGGGCGAACTTCTTATCATAGACCAAAACCGGGCACACCAACTGGTTTTATTTGAAAATTTCAAAGAGTCGGGGAGTGGCAATGCGCTCAGTCAAAGACTGTTATTCCCGATTGAAATTCCGCTCGGACAAAACGAACTCAATTCATTGAAAAATTTTGAGCTGGATCTGGTTAAATTCGGCTTTGATTTGGAGTTTGGCAAAGATGAAATTTCGGTTACCGCCATTCCTACAGAAGTTCAGAGTGAACAGATTCCTGCCATTTTTTCCGATTTCCTTCACGAGCTCGAAACACATGATAAAATCAGCTTTGAAACGGAAATTGCCCGGATTATTGCCAAAAATTCGGCCATTAAAAAGGGAGAAAGTATGGCGCCTGAACAGGCAAAACATTTGGCACAGCAATTGTTGCAATTGGACGAGCCGAATTTTTCACCTTACGGAAAACCGGTTTTTGTTCAAATTCACGAAAGTGAAATCACTAAGAAACTAAATTAGAATATGTTCAATCAACCCATCCCGGCTGTTACCAAGAATTTGCTGATTATCAATGGGCTGTTTTTTTTGGCAAAAATTGTTTTTGAGTCACAGGGGATTAACCTTGATGTGTTTTTAGCCGCATTTTATCCGGAATCTGCTAATTTTCATTGGTGGCAGGTTGTTACTCACATGTTTATGCATGCGAATTTCTCTCACATCCTGTTCAATATGTTTGCTTTGTGGATGTTTGGTTCGGTGATTGAACAAACTTTGGGCGCAAAGAAATTCCTGGTTCTTTATTTCCTTGCAGGGCTGGGGTCGTTTATTTTATTTAATTTCACAAATTATCTACAGATTGAACAATTAAAGCCTGTCGTTGAGGGGCTGGGCTTCAACTTAAATGATATTATAACGGCTAAAAATCCTATTGAGCCAAATATGTACCCGTCTTTTGGAGACAGCGCACCAGAATCCGCCGGCAAATTACTGGCTTATTATACACGTCCCATGGTGGGAGCATCCGGGGCAATCTACGGTGTCCTGGTGGCATTTGGCGTACTTTATCCGGAAGCGAAACTGGCATTGATTTTTCTGCCGGTTCCGGTCAAAGCAAAATATTTTATTCCGGTTATGATTGCGCTGGAATTCTTTCTGGCAATTCAGAATTACACCTGGAACCCGATTGCACATTTTGCCCACATCGGTGGAGCAATTATCGGCTTTATCCTGGTAAAAAGCTGGAAGAAAAAATTACACAGAGAATGGTGATATGAATGACTTTATCCGACAATTAAAAACGAATTTTAAAGAAGGGGATGTTTCTGTGAAACTGATTTTCATCAATGTCGCTGTTTTCATCGCTGCCGTGATTGCAGATTTTATTTTCTTTCGTGGAGGTATTCTCGGCATAGACCAGTATTTCGGCGCGGAATCTTCTGTCGAAGGGTTTTTCAATCAACCCTGGGGGATTCTTACTTATTCGTTTTTTCATGGAAATATCCTGCATCTTGCTTTGAATATGTTTATGGTTTATTTCACAGGAAAGTTTTTTTTACGGTATTTCCGAAATGAAGATTTCCTGACTTTTTATTTTGGCGGAGCATTGTGTGGTGTACTGTTTTTTATGATTTTCGCCAATCTTCTGAACTACGGACAACTCCTGATTGGCGCTTCTGCGGCGGTTTATGCTGTTTTTTTTGCGCTGGTGGCCTATATTCCCAAAACCAAGGTTCAGCTGATGTTCATTAATATCAACATCCCGTTGGATTATGTCGCCTATGGTTTGCTGGCTTTCGATTTCATCATGATTTTATCAAACGACAACGCTGGTGGCCACATTTCGCATTTGGGCGGAGCGGCATTCGGTTTTCTTTATATGAAACAATTTGAGAAAGGAAATGATTTCCTGGGTGGTTTTATGCGGAATTTATTTTACCGTAAACCTAATTTTAAAAAAAATCAATCAAAAAAACCACCTCGAGATGACTATGAATTCAATTCACAAAAAGTAGAAAAACAGCAGAAAGTCGATAAAATCCTGGATAAAATTTCCCGTTCGGGATACGACAGTTTAAGCAAAGAAGAAAAGGATTTTCTTTTTAAATCGGGTAGAAATGGCTAAAAATTTATTTCGCCTGAAAGGCTGGGACCCGGTTTTTTTTATTTCCCATTTATTGTTCCTGGGAATTACTTACACCATTTACCTTGCTCCGCACATCGAGCCGTCAACTTTTCCTTATTTCGGCTTTATTCCGATTATTTACCCGCTTTTGGTGCTGGCCAACATTATTCTTATTATATTCCTCTTTTGGAGAAGAATCCCTTATGCTCTCTTGTTCCTGATCCTGTGCATCGGTTTATATAAGCCGCTTTCCCGCAGCTACCAGTATTTCGGAAAAGAAACCAGCATTAAACCGGATTTAAAAATCATCACGCTGAACGGGCATGGATTTCGAGAAAACGGTTATCTGGAATTTTTCAAAAAAGAAAAGCCCGATGTGGTTTTGCTGCAGGAGGTTTACTGGAAAAAGAAACCGTTTAAGAGATTAAAAGATTCTGTTTTCGGGAATTATTATCACGAGAATAATTCCATCATCCAGGTTTTAAGCAAATACCCGATTATAGAATTTCAAAAAATTTTTTCCGGGGAAAATGGTACTTCTGCGTGTGCGGCTTATGCCGACATTGATACCGGGAAAGATACCATCCGATTTATAAATGTTTACCTGGAACCCATGTTCATTGACAAAAAATTAGTAGCCGAAAGCCTGAATACAGAAAAGACGGAAGAAAATTCCGTAAAAATCAAAAACAAGCTCGTCAAAGGATTCCTGCAACATGAAAAACAAATCGCCAAAATTGTCCCGTATATCATTAATTCAAAACATCCGGTAATACTGGCAGGCGACATGAACTCGGTTCCAAATTCCTATGAATATCAGCAGATTTTATACCGCTTAAACGACACTTATCTTGAAGTAGGAAAATCATCCGGAACTTCTTTTCATGAATTCAAATACCCGTTAAGGATTGATTATATTTTTCATTCGGACGAAATTACGCCTGTGAAATATGAAGTCCTGAAAAGTGCAAAAATTTCAGATCACTATCCTGTTGCGGCTTATTTCAAATTACCTTAAAATTGTATATTTGAATCTAAACATCAAATTTCTGTATGCCAGCTAAAGAAGAATTCATTCAGGAAATCCAAAGCTCCTATCGGTACAAAGGAGATAAAATTATTTTAGGAAAAGCCAAATTGAACGGCGAAGTTTTGCCCGATGCCGAAATTTCCATCGCATTGAAAACCATGAACCGCCACGGCCTGATTGCCGGAGCAACCGGAACCGGAAAAACCAAAAGTTTACAGATTCTGGCCGAACAACTTTCGCTGAAAGGTGTTCCCAGTTTACTGATGGACATCAAAGGCGACCTGAGCGGAATTGCCATACCCGGGAATGCGGAAGATGCCGGAATACGGGAAAGGCAAAACTTACTCGAACTGGATTATTCGCCCGCCGGTGCACCGGTGGAATTGCTTTCGCTCAGCGACGAAAAAGGAGCCAGGCTCCGTTCCACCGTTTCGGAATTCGGCCCGATTTTATTTAGTAAAATTCTTGAACTGAACGACACACAGACAAGCATTATTTCAATTATTTTTAAATATTGTGACGACAAATCCCTTCCGTTGGTAGATTTGGAAGACATGAGAAAAGTGCTTCAGTATGTCAGCGAAACGGAGGAAGGAAAAAATGAATTAAAATCCAATTACGGAAGCATTTCGCCGGCTTCGCTGGGAACCATCCTGAGGAAAATTGTCGTATTGGAACAACAGGGCGCTGCCCGGTTTTTCGGAGAACCCTCATTTGATGTAAATGACCTGATGAAACTGCGTGATGGAAAAGGTGTGGTAAACATCATCCGGCTGACCGATATTCAGAACAAACCCGCTTTATTCTCTACTTTTATGCTGAGCCTCCTCGCCGAAATATATGAAACCCTTCCGGAAATCGGGGATCCCGACAGGCCCCGGCTGGTGCTTTTCATAGATGAAGCGCATCTCATTTTTAACGAAGCCAGCAAGGCTTTGTTGGACCAAATGGAAACCATGGTGAAATTAATCCGTTCAAAAGGCGTGGGATTGTTTTTCTGTACACAGGTTCCGGGCGATGTTCCCGACTCGGTCCTGAGCCAGCTGGGATTAAAAATCCAGCACGCGTTAAGAGGTTTTACAGCAAAAGATAGGAAACAGATTGAAAAAGCCGTTGAAAATTACCCGATTTCCCGCTTTTATAAAGCAGATGAGGTTATTACTCAACTGGGGATCGGCGAAGCTTTTGTAACCGCTTTGAATGAGAAAGGAATTCCCACACCATTGGCATATACTTATATGAGGGTTCCCCTTTCACGGATGGATGTCCTGACGGATTCTGAAATCAATTCAATTATAACAGAATCAGATTTGGCCGGCAAATACCAAAATGATATAGACAAAGAGTCGGCTTATGAGATTTTATCGCGCAAAATGGAAAGGGTTTCAGACATTATACCTCAACAAAGAAGGCCCGCCGGCCGGCCGAGAAAAGAAAAATCCACACTCGAAACCATACTTTCCGACTCTACTACCAAAAGTTTCATCCGCACAATCGGCAACCAGCTCATCCGCGGATTTTTTGGAAAACTAACAAAAAGATAACAGGAGTGTACGCAATTCTTGACATTGAGGCAACCGGAGGAAAAAAAGGGGAGGAAGATATTATTGAAGTTGCCATTTACCGGTATGACGGAAAAAACGTTGTCGATCAGGTTATTTCACTGGTTTCGCCCGGCCGGGAAATTGACGCTTACGTCCAAAAGCTGACGCAGATTACCACCAAAATGGTCAGAACCGCTCCGAAATTTTACGAATTAGCCAAAAGAATCATCGAAATCACTGATGGGGCGATCCTTGTTGGCCACAATGTCGACTTTGATTACCGGATGCTTAAACAGGAATTTAAAAAACTGGGCTATCCTTATTACCGGGAAACGATTGATACCGTTCCGCTAAGTGAAAAATATTTTCCGGGCGCGGATTCCTATTCTCTCGGAAAGCTTAGCAAACAACTTGGAATCCCGGTCTCGGACAGGCATCGTGCTGCGGGAGACGCCCGTGCCACACTTGAACTTTTCAAGCTTCTTCAGGCGAAAGACTTTCAAAAGGATATTTCAAAAAAAGAAAATTCGGTAAAGGAAGTCCTGCCTTCGGGAAAATTCAGCAAATATTATGAGTCGCTCCCCAATTCTCCCGGAATCTTTTATTTATTTGATAAAGATGGCCGGGTAATTTATCTCTCCAAAAGTTTAAATACAGCCCAGGGCATAAGAAAAATTCTAACCGGAAAAACTGGGTTGAGTAACCAAATCAGGCTCAATTTAAGCCACGTAAAAGCCGAAGCGACCGGCAACGAACTGATTTCGTGGATAAAGGAATACCACGAAATTAAAAAACTGAATCCTGTTTTTAATTCTGGGAAGAGAAAAATTTATTTTCCTTACTGTATTTGCCTGAGCGAAAAAGACGGTTATAAGAAACTGATCGTTTGCCGCCCGCAGAAAGAAAACGCTGTCTTGTTGCGGATGTCCTCGCTTTCATTCGCCCAAAAATTCCTCTCGCTCATCACTGAGGAATATGAACTTTGCCCGCTGCTGAATGAGGCTTCTCCCGGCGGCCAACATTGCTTTGGTTACGAAGTGGGTGAATGCCGGGGTGCGTGCGTGGGTGAAGAGTCTGCTGAGGAATACAACAAACGCGTGGATGATTTCCTGGAAAAAATCGATTTAAAAAAGAGGCGTTTCCTCATCATCGGTAATGGACGGTTTCCCGGTGAAAAATCATTTGTCTGGATGAAGGATGGTATTTGCCACGGTTACGGCTATTATGAATTTCACCATCAGATCAAAAACCCGAAAAGGATCCGCGAAAGGATGGTCCCTATAGGCCCCGACGATGACATAGATTCCATCATAAAAGGATTTCTTTTCACAGAAAAATACCTTGAAATTATTCCATTAAATATAGATTAACCTTAACTTTCACCCTTATTTCATGAACATGACTGAAAAGGAAGAAAACGATTTAATAAGAGAAAAATTCATTCCCAAAAATTGGAATGAAGTCAAATCCAACGATTCCTGGGCGCTTTTTAAAATCATGTCCGAATTTGTGGAAGGCTATGAAAAAATGGCCAAAATAGGGCCATGCGTTTCTGTATTCGGTTCCGCGCGTACACAGACAGGTTCCGAACATTACCAGATGGCCGAAGAGATTGCTTTTCAACTGACTAAATTAGGTTTCGGGGTGATTACCGGCGGCGGGCCGGGCATTATGGAAGCCGCCAACAAAGGTGCACAAAGAGGAAAGGGGAAATCTGTCGGCATTGGAATAAAACTTCCTTTTGAAACGGGGCTGAATAAATTCGTCGATTATGATTACAGCATTAATTTTGACTATTTTTTTGCCCGGAAAGTGATGTTCGTAAAATATGCCCAGGGATTCATTGTCCTTCCCGGAGGATTGGGAACCCTCGATGAGTTGTTTGAGGCGCTGACCCTGATACAAACCAACAAAACCGGCCGGTTCCCTATTGTATTGGTGGGGACGAAATTCTGGTCGGGACTGATTGGCTGGCTGAAGGAAACCGTTATGGCTGCCGGAAACATAAGCGAAAAAGATTTTGAGCTTTACCGCCTGGTTGATACACCCGAAGAAGCCGTTGGCCACATAAAAGCGTTCTATGACAAATACATGGTCAAACAAAACTTCTAAACATCTTATACTAAATCGCCCGCAATAACGTTGGTTTTGAAACATACAATGAACAATCGGAACAAATTAAAATACCTGGGATTTTTATGGGCTTTGCTGCTGGTTCCTTCTTTTTACGGAATGGCACAAAATTCAAATACGCGCTGGGAGGATCATTTTTCCTATTCAAACATCCGCCATATCTGGGAAATCAATGGCCTGATTTTCTGTAGTGCAGAAAACGGTTTGTTTTCTTATGACCCAAATTCGGGCGAAATGCAGAAAATATCCAAGGTAAACGACCTGAACGATGTCGGGGTAACTGCGTTTAATTATAATCCTTACAACCAGATACTTTTCATCGGTTACGAAAGAGGTGAAATGGACATCCTGGGGCCGGAAGAAAATCATAATTTCCTGGAAATCCCGTTGCACCAATCTTACACCGGCAGCAAACAGGTAAACCATATTGCCGCGTATCAGAACACTGCCATTATCTCGGGTGAATTCGGGATTGCCTCTTTCAGCCTCGAAGATTTTGAATTCATGGAAACCGTTTATTTTGTCCAGGGGGGCGTTTATTTCGGCGTGAAAGAATCCGCCCTGCTGGATGGTATAATCTACGCCGCAAGCGACCATGGGATTTTTACACATCCTTTGGATGAATTCATCGCAAATTTCGTTTCCTGGGAACAGCCGGCTGGTGTTCCCGCTTCCGCATTCCAGAATATTGTGGCTTTTCATGGAAATATTGTGGCCAGCACCGATGGTTCGGTTTATCGTTTCGACGGAAACAACTGGACATACATGGGCTTCTTTTCCGGGTTAAAAGACCTTTCGGTGAATGGAAATGTTTTGAGCATCACTCAGGCCAATACGGTTTCAAATTATGATGATAATTTCAGTTTAATTGAAACCGTTTCTTTTACAGAAGAACTGAATACCGGGTTAAGAGTAGGGACAACCACCTATGGCGGTTCGGTTTTAAAAGGATTGCTGAACGGAATGAATGAAATCCACCCTGACGGCCCATACAATAACAAATCTTATTCGGTAGCGGCCACCGGGGGCCAGTTGTGGATTGCGCCGGGAGCAACTGTCAATTTTAACAATACTGCCTATAATGCAGATGGCTTTTTTCACTTCAACGGAAAAAAATGGATACATAATACCAGTGCAGAAATGATGAATGCTAAAGACGTCATTGACATTGAGGTTAATCCTTCCGACACTACCGAAGTGTATGTTTCGACCTGGCGGGAAGATGCAATCTGGAATGGTGAATTGGTAAAAACCGGACTAATGAGGTTCAAAAACGGCATATTTCAGGAAAATTTCAACAGTGAAAACAGTGCTTTAAAAGACTTGCTCAGAATCGGTGGGAGTGCTTTTGATGAAGAAGGAAATTTATGGGTGGGGCAATCTTATGTAGATCAACCTGCCGGAAAAACATTAGTTGTAAAAAGAAGTGTGTCTGGTGATTGGAGTTCTATAGTAGTTTCAAATGTTAAAGATGCAGGAGCCAGAAAGCCCATTGTTTACAACGGATACGCCTTTCTCCCCCTTCCGCGAAAAGAAGAAGAGGGTCTAAAAATAACCAATATGCAAGATGTATATACGGTTTCCTCTTCTCCCACACAGGGAAATTTACCTTCAGGCATGATTATTTCGGCCGCAATTGATGAAAACGGTGTCCTCTGGATTGGAACCGCTCTTGGTCTAAGGGTTTTATATAATCCCATCGAAGCCGTTCAATCGGGGAGTTTTGAAGCAGACCCGATTATCATTGAACAAAACGGAATTCCCGAAGCGCTTCTTACTGACGTTCAGATAAATGACATTGAAGTAGATGGAGCCAACCGGAAGTGGGTGGCAACAGACGGCTCCGGTGCCTTTTATTTTTCAGAAGACGGAACGGAAACTGTTTTGTATTTTAATGCCGCCAATTCGCCTCTTCCTTCCAATAAAGTAAATGATATAGAAGTTGACCCTTCCAATGGCGTGGTTTATTTTGCTACCGATAAAGGTGTGGTTTCCTACAGAAGCGATGCAGTGGATGTCGGGGATTCATTCGGAGATGTTTATTCTTATCCTAACCCTGTCAGGCCGGGATTTAACGGCCTAGTTACGATCAAAGGTTTACCTAATGATGCGGACGTAAAAATCGTAGATGTAGTGGGAAATTTGATTTACCAGACAAAAGCGGCCGGGGGAATTGCACAATGGGACGCAAAAAACATGAAAGGAAAACCGGTTGCTTCAGGAATTTACCTGGTCTTAATGACCAACCGCGATGCTTCTGAAACCAAACAAACCAAAATAGCCGTCGTCCGATAAATGATTGTCCAAACGCCCGCAATTGTTGTTTCTTCTTTAAAATATGGTGACAAAAGCATTATCGTAAAATTGTTTACCCGGGAGGAAGGGCTAAAGGCTTTTATCGTGAAAAACGCATTTTCTTCCAAAAACCGGCAAAGTTCTTTTCTCTTACCGCTTTCCTTTGTTGAGGTAATTTACGATTCCAAAAACAAAAAACAGCTGAACTACCTGAAAGAAAGCCGGCCGCTTATCCATTACAAAAGCATACACTCAAATCCCTATAAAAAAACCATTATCCTATTTGTTTCGGAAGTGCTGAATACGCTTTTAAGCGAAGAAGAAAAAGATCTTTCCCTGTATAATTTCCTGGAAAACAGTTTCTTGTCGTTCGATGGAAAACAAACCGGATTTGCTGATTTCCATCTGTGGTTTCTTCTTTGTCTTACACAATTCCTTGGGTTTTATCCCAACCGCACTTCTTCCGAAAAAAATTATTTTGACCTGGAAAATGGGATTTTCACCAATGAAATCTCTTCAGCCTCCATGATTGAAAAATCAGATCTGGCGTTATTTGAACAATTATTGGATTTTGATTTCAACCAGTCGGAAAACAATTTGTTCAATAGAGAACAAAGAAACATTCTTCTGAAAATAATTATGCATTATTACGAGCGCCATATTGCCGGTTTCCGGCAGCCAAAATCGCTCGAAATACTAACTCAGGTTTTTGAGTAGTTCTTCTGCCTGAACGCTTCATAAATACAAATGGCCGCTGCGTTGCTTACGTTGAGCGAATCTGCTTTCCCGTTCATCGGGATTTTAATAAGAATGTCGGAATTTTTCACCCAGAAATCCGAAAGGCCGGTGGCTTCTGTTCCCAATACAATTGCTGAACTTTTACTCAAATTAGTTTCATACAAATCCTTGGTTTCTTCGTGCAAAAATGTCGAAACAATCTGGACTTTATTATGCCGCAACCATTCCACAACTTTTTCTTTTTCCTCTGAAATGACCCGATTCGTAAAAACCGTTCCCACGCTGCTTCGAATTACATTCGGGTTATAAAAATCCGCCAGCGGGTCACAGACGATCAGCAAATCCACATTTGCGCCGTCACAGGTTCTTAAAACCGCACCCAGGTTTCCCGGTTTTTCAACAGCTTCCAGAATCACAATCAAGGCATTTTCAGGAAGTTTAATTTCTTTTAAATCAAACGATTTTGTTTTATAAATACCGATAATTCCACCGGTAGTCCCCCGGTATGCGATCTTTTCAAACAAGGGAGGAGGGGCGTTAACCTTTTTGAATTCGGACAAATCCAATGCGCTATTAAAAATATCTCTACATACAAAGAATTCCTGGGGTTCATAACCTGACGACAATGCTAACCTGTTTTCCTGAATCCCTTCCACCACAAACAACCCTTGTTTTTTCCGCTCCCTGGATTTTTCCTGAAGTTTCAGTAAATTTTTAATTTTCGGATTCTGTGCGCTTTCGATTTGCATTTAAGCGATGATTTTATTCCGCACAAGATTATTCGCCACCAAGTATTCCGCAATCTGGACAGCATTGGTTGCGGCACCTTTTCTTAAATTATCGGCCACAATCCAGCAGTTCATTGTATTGGGTTGGGAATAATCACGCCTGATCCTTCCGACAAAAACTTCATCTTTTCCTTCGGAATAAAGCGGCATCGGGTAAGTATTTGTTTCCGGGTTGTCTTGCAAAATGACTCCCGGCGTTTTGTGCAGGGTTTTTCTCACTTCGGATTCTTCAAATTCATTGTGAAATTCAATATTAACCGACTCGGAATGCCCGCCCTGAACCGGTACCCTGACCGCCGTTGCGGTTAATGCTATTGTGTCATCGGACAGAATTTTCCGGGTTTCGTGGAAAAGCTTCATTTCTTCCTTTGTATAACCCGATTCTTCAAAAACATCACAATGCGGCAATGCATTTTTAAAAATCTGGTACGGATATTTCTTCTTCGGATGTGTTCCGGATATTTCTCCGTTCAGCTGTTCTACGGCATCTTTTCCTGTTCCTGTAACTGATTGGTAAGTAGAGACCACTACGCGCTTGACGTCATATTTTTTATTCAACGGATTCAAAATCATCACCAGTTGAATGGTTGAACAGTTCGGATTGGCAATGATTTTATCTTCTGAAGTAAGAATATTGGCATTGATTTCCGGAACAATCAATGGAATACCCGGTTCCATGCGCCACGCGGAAGAATTGTCAATTACCGTCGTACCGGCTTTTGCAAATTCGGGTGCCCATTGTTTTGACGTGTCCCCTCCGGCTGAGAACAAAGCAATTTCGGGTTGCATATTAACCGCATCCTGTATAGAAACGATGCTATATTCCTTTCCTTTAAATCCGATCGTTTTTCCGACAGATTTTTCCGAAGCCACCGGAATCAGTTCCGCCAGCGGAAAATTCCTTTCCTCCAATACTGTCAGCATCACCCGGCCCACCATCCCGGTGGCACCCACAACGGCTATTTTCATTTTTTGTTAATTTGCTCAAAATTAAAATATTTAGATGAATTCATTCCATGATTTTAACAGATTTAAATCAGTGGGTTTATCGTAACTTTGTGAACGATGAAATTTGCGTGTCTAATTATCGTTATTTTATCGGGATGCCTGTGTTTTCAGCCGGTTTCTGCGCAAAATAAACGCCCGAAAGTCGGAGTTGTCCTGAGCGGCGGCGGAGCCAAGGGGTATGCGCACATCGGCGCGTTAAAAATCATTGAAGAAGCGGGGATTAAAATTGATTATATCGGCGGAACCAGCATGGGCGCTATTGTTGGCGGATTGTATGCCTCAGGCTATTCTGCTGACGAACTGGAAAAAATCATGTATTCACTTGATTTGAACAGCCTGATTATGAATGAAAAATCCCGTTCAGAATTGCCTTTTTTTGACAAATCCTACCGGGAAAAATACATTCTTGAGCTTCCTTTTGACAATTTCAAATTGGGGTTTCCCAATGCATTATCAAGCGGACAGGGAACGGCCGATGAATTGAGCTATCTTTTCCGCCATGTCCACGATATTGAAGATTTCAACCAGCTCCCCATTCCTTTTGTATGCGTAGCCACCAAGTTGAGCAATGGTGAGTCAGTTGTGTTTCATTCGGGTTATCTGCCACAGGTAGTGATGGCCAGCGGTGCTTACCCGACATTGCTGGAACCTGTTTCGATTGATGGCGAAATGTACATCGACGGCGGTGTCAGGAATAATTATCCGGTTCAGGAAGTAAAAGATTTAGGCGCAGATATTATTATCGGCGTGGATTTGCAGGAAGGCCTGCTTGATGAGGAAAACCTGAATTCGGCAACCAAGATAATTGAACAGATCATTTCCTATAATATCGCCGAAAAATCGGCCGAACAAAGCCGGCTGGTGGACTTAACCATTCGCCCCGACTTAAAAGGATATTCCGCCACAAGTTTTGATGACAAGGACAGTATCATCAATTCCGGCAAAAAAGCGGCGCTCAAAATACTGCCTGAACTGAAAAAAATTGCTGAATTGCAAGGGTACCCAAAAACAGAACATGAGCCGGTTGAATCCGGAGAATATGTACTGATCAGAAATTTGGAAATAAAAGGGTTGGAAACTTACAATCGTTCTTACATCAAAGGAAAACTCGGCATAAAACCGCCTCAACTTGCAAGTTATCAGCATATCAGGGATGGTGTGAAAGCGCTTTATTCTTCTGGTAATTTCAATAAAGTTTATTACCGAATCAAAAGCAATGAAAAAGGGGAAAAAACACTGCGCCTGTTTGTAAAGGAAAAGCCCACCAAACAGTCTGTTAAGTTCGGGTTACATTATGATGACCTTTTCAAAACAGGATTACTCCTGAATTTCTCCAGCCGGCATTTTCTGTTTGATAATTCAACGCTTTCCGCAGACCTGATTTTAGGAGATTTTCCACGGTATATTGTGAACTATTATGCGGACAACGGTTATTACCCAAGTTTTGGTTTAAGCCTGACTTTCAAGCAGTTTGATGAAGAAACCAATATGAGAAATTTTGATGTCAATTATGAGGATGTTGCATTGGGCTACCAGTTTGACGAATTCGTAAATCAATTTTATATTCAGTCCACTTTAATGGAAAAATATGCTTTAGGTGGTGGTGTAGAGCATCAATACCTCAATATAAAAACAAATAATTTACCGACATCAGATCCTCTAAAAAAAATAGAAAACAGCTATTTTCTAAGTGTTTATGGGTATTTGAAAGCGGATAACCTGGACAATCCAAATTTTCCCCGGACGGGTTTAAAATTTGACGGGACATTCAAATATCTTTTTGATTCGAACCGGAAAGACTTTAATGAAACTTCCCGAATCAATGTAAATGCAGAATGGAACCAACCCATTTCCAGATGGTTGTCTTTCAGGGCTTTTGGCTCTTTCGGCACTTATCTGAGCAATTATCAGCCGTTTTCCCAAAAATTTATATTGGGAGGGTATGTAGAACAAAACTTCCTGAACTATACCCGTTTTTACGGATTGCCTTTCATGAGTGCTTCCGGCGACAATAAAATCGTGTTGGGCTCTGCCATTCAGGCTCGTTTCCTGAAGAACCATTATGTTTCGGGGATTTTCAATGCGGCTAATATTACAGATAATTTTAATGACCTGAATCTGCTGAATTACCGCTATCTTGGGTATGGGATCGGCTATGGTTATGACAGCCCTCTTGGCCCTATCGTCGGATTGTGGACTTATTCACCCAACACAAAATCCGGCCTGTTCAATGTATCTCTCGGATTTTGGTTTTAACTTTGCAGGATGATTTCATTTTTCTACGAAACCGATTTTGAAATTTCAAACGAAAACAGCTGGAACACCTGGTTGGAATCTGTCGTAGAAAAAGAAGGGTTCGAACTTGATGAAATCAATTATATTTTCTGCGATGACGAATATCTGCTGCAAATCAATATTGAATATTTACAGCATGATTATTATACCGATGTAATCGGTTTCCAGTATTCCGAAGGGAAAAATTTAACCGGCGATATTTACATAAGCATTGACCGTGTGAAAGAAAATGCATCCGAAAATACGGTCAGCTTTAAAAAAGAACTTGCCCGGGTAATGATTCACGGAATTTTACACTTTATGAATTATAAAGACAAAACCGCGGAAGAAATAGAAAAAATGCGGAGAGCGGAAGATAAATACTTATCTTTTTTTCATGAATTAAATTAAATGTTCCACGTGGAACACTCATAATAAATAATGCTGAATGTTTTTAAATGAATATGATATAATTGTAGTGGGGGGCGGACATGCCGGTGCAGAAGCAGCTGCTTCTGCGGCCAATATGGGTTCACGCGTTTTACTGGTCACCATGAATCTTCAGGCCATTGCGCAGATGTCCTGTAATCCTGCTATGGGTGGAATCGCAAAGGGCCAGATTGTCCGTGAAATTGATGCTTTGGGCGGAATGTCAGGAATTATAACCGACAAAACAATGATTCAGTTCAAAATGCTGAACCTGTCAAAAGGCCCTGCTATGTGGAGCCCTCGTGCCCAATCAGACCGGATGCGGTTTGCAGAAGAATGGCGCCTTGCATTGGAAGAAAACCCAAACGTAGATTTCTTTCAGGATATGGTGAACGGCCTTTTAATCAAAGAAAATAAAGTCGCAGGAGTCAAAACCGGAATGGGAATAACCATCCGTTCAAAAGCGGTGATTCTCACCAACGGAACCTTCTTAAACGGATTAATTCACATCGGTGAAAAACAATTTGGGGGAGGGAGAATGGGAGAAAAAGCCGCTACCGGAATTACGGAACAATTGGTTAATTTAGGCTTTGAGTCAGGAAGAATGAAGACCGGAACACCGCCAAGGGTAGATGGCCGTTCACTGGACTTTTCTAAGATGGAAGAGCAGAGGGGCGATGAAAACCCGCAGAAATTTTCATTTACAAATACGCCAAAATTAACCAACCAAAGAAGCTGTTGGATTACTTACACCAACCCCCAGGTCCACGATTTGTTGCGCGAAGGATTTGATCGTTCTCCTATGTTTAACGGAGCGATTCAAAGCGCCGGGCCGCGTTATTGCCCATCAATCGAGGATAAAATCAATCGCTTTGCGGAACGTGAAAGACATCAGATTTTTGCCGAACCGGAAGGCTGGAAAACGATTGAATATTATGTAAACGGCTTCTCAACGTCATTACCCGATGATGTGCAGGCAAAGGCCCTGCGTTCTGTTCCGGGATTTGAAAAAGCAAAAATATTCCGGCCGGGATATGCGATTGAATATGATTATTTTCCGCCTACACAATTGAAACATTCCTTAGAAACAAAAATTATAGACAATTTGTTTTTCGCAGGCCAGATTAACGGAACAACGGGTTACGAAGAAGCCGCAAGCCAGGGCCTGATGGCGGGTATAAACGCACATTTAAAAATCAATGAAAAAGAATCTTTTATACTCAAGCGAAACGAGGCTTACATTGGCGTTTTGATTGATGACTTGATTACTAAAGGAACCGAAGAGCCCTACAGAATGTTTACTTCAAGAGCGGAATACCGAATCTTGTTGAGGCAGGATAATGCTGATGAAAGGTTAACGCCTTTGTCTTATGAAATTGGATTGGCCTCGGAAGAAAGATTGAAAAAA
>Ga0206101_1000152_pt1 | contig 16381 bp, 12 predicted proteins | sample 1B0metagenome_FD_148613 | JGI IMG/M metagenome (GOLD analysis project Ga0206101, IMG submission 148613) | Enriched microbial communities from leaf-cutter ant dump, University of Wisconsin, Madison, United States - 1B0 | ecosystem: Environmental > Terrestrial > Nest > Insects nest > Nest dump... | reverse complement strand
GGACAGGAATACTTCCGCCATCTTCCCCGCCTGGGCTTCGGGGATGAACCTTGCGGGCAGGCAGAGGATATTGGCATTGTTGTGCTGCCGTGCGAGCGCCGCCAGCTCTTCGTTCCAGCACAGCGCTGCGCGTACGCCGGCGTGCTTGTTGGCTGCCATGCATACGCCGATGCCGCTGCCGCAGATGAGCACGCCTGCCGTGGCCGCTCCTGCTGCCACCTGTTCCGCTACGGCATGCGCATAGTCGGGGTAATCGGTGCTGTCCGTGCTGTAGGTGCCGCGGTCGTCCACCTGCCAGCCCTGCTGCTGCAGCAGCTTTTTGATTGCCTCTTTGTATGCATAGCCCGCATGATCCGCGCCGATCGCGATGGGCAGCTGTCTGTTGAAAACGGTTTCCATATCCTAAGATTTTCTGGTAAGCGCCCTTTTCCGCTGCTGCTCCTTCAACGCCCGCTCGCTGATCGTGATGCCCACCTGGTACAATAACAGCAAAGGTACGGCAACCAGCCAGATGCTGAACCAGTCGGGCGGGGTGATGACCGCCGCGAGGATGAAGATGATCAGGATAGCATACTTGCGCTGCCTGCGCATCAGCGCCGGCGTCAGCAGCCCGATGCGCGACAGGAAATACACCACCACCGGCAGCTCGAACACGATGCCCAGGCCGAGGATCAGGTCGCTCATGGTATCGTAGTAGTTGGCCATCGTGATGATGTTCTCAAACTGCGGGCTGAGCTGGTAGTTGGCGAAGAAGTTGATCGTGAACGGCGCGATCAGGAAATAGGCGAACAGCACGCCGGCGAAAAAAAGCAGAGAGCACCAGAACACGATGCCCCGCGCCTGCTTCAGCTCGTTTTCCTTTAATGCCGGCCGGACAAACTTCCAGAATTCAAAGAAGATATACGGGAAGGCGATGATAAACCCCACCATGAACGATACGGAAAAGCTCATCATGAACTGCCCCGACAGCTCCGTGTTCTGGAACTTCAGCCGGAGGTCGCCCAGGCACAGCGCGTCCACGTGGATCAGGCGCCCGGCATGGCACAGGGCGCGGTAGGAGATAAAGTCGGAGCGCGCGGGTCCGAGGATGATGTGCTGGAATATCCATTCGATATTGACCCAGGCAATGATCGCCGCGAGGATCAGCGCGATGATGGAACGGATGATGTGCCAGCGGAGCTCTTCGATGTGGTCAATGAAAGACATCTCCCCCAGCGGGTTTGCATTCCTGTTCCTGAGAAAACGGTCTAATAGGCTCACCGGCACGCTGATAAGCCGCAAAGGTAGGCCTGAATTTTCATTTATAGACCTGCACCTGGCAGGTGTAGTCCTGCAGCTTTTCGATCTGCTGCTCGCGCGACAGCCTGCCGAGCCTGTTGTATTTCGGCAGGTGTATGTTCATCTGTTTCGGCAGCGTGTGCAGCAGCTTGTGCAGCGCTTCGGTGCTGACGGCGTAGGTAATGCCGGCGTTCTCGGATTCGTTGGCGGTGACGATGGCGATCACGCTGCCGTGCGCGTCGAGCACCGGCGCGCCGCTCTGGCCGGGGTTGGCGGGCAGGTCGAGGCGGTACTGGCCGGGGTCGCTGCGGAAGCCGTTGCGGGCGCTCACATAGCCTTCGTTATAGACGATCTCACGCTGCGGGAAGCCCAGGGAGAACACCCTGGCGCCCAGCGGCGACTTGCCCGGGGCAAAGCTGTACGGCACCTCGCCCTTGCCGAAGCGGAAGTGCCGCTGCTCCACCTTCAGCAGCGCAATATCGCTCTGCTCGTCGTAGGCAATGGTGAATGTCTTGAAATACCGCCCTTCCCGCGTGCGGATATACACCGAGTCGGCGCCGTTCACCACATGGTAGTTGGTGACCAGGTAGCCGTCGCTGGTCAGCGCGAAGGCGGTGCCGCTGGCGTTCACCTCCGCGTCCGGCGCGAGGCGTTCCAGCGAGTCCTTGATCTTGCTGATCGTCAGGTGCTGCTGGTACTGCGCGTTCTTGATCTTCGCGATGTCGTTCTGCATGTGCACCAGCGTATGGTAGGAGGATCCCTTCCGCACGGTGGGGCTCTGCAGTATCCAGACGGTCACCAGCGAGGTCAGCAGCGCCATGCCTGCCGCCACCGCCGCCGTACGCAGGAAGTGCCGGCGCAGGGGGATGACACGTGTCCCCGGCGACGCTTTCCCCGCTTCTTTTACCTCTTCATGAATGGCTTTCAGCATGCTGCGGAACCTGCGCTCCTTTCCTTCGTCGCGGAGCGCGCGGAGCAGGTCCACATGCTCGCGGAACAACGCTGCATACTCCGGGTCGCCCGCCAGCCGCTGGTCGAGCGCTGCCAGCTCCGCTTCGCCGAGCGTCCCCGCCAGCCAGGCTTCCGCCGTTTTCCATATGTTACCGTCCTCTGGCATCATCATGATACGATCTTACGCTTTTCACCTTGTCTTTATCACCGCGCCTGCACCCCGTAAAACAGCTTCCGCAGCCGGGTCAGGCATTTATACTTCTGTGTTTTGGCATTGTCCGGGTTGGTGTACCCGAAGTCCGCCGCTATCTCCTGCATGCTTTTATCGTGATGATAAAAGGCTTTCAGCAAAGAGCTGCACGGCTCCCCCAGCCGATCCATCGCCGCATGCAGCTGCTCGTAGTGCAGCTCCCGCTCGCGGTGGGCGCTGATATCATCCTCATAAGCCCTGTCCGTCGCCGTATCCGCCTCATCATCCGCCAGGAAACGGGGCTGCCGCTGCAACGCCCGCAGCCGCTTGAACCACAGGTGCTTGCTGACGGCGAACAGGTACGTCCCGATCCGGCACGTCAGCCGGAACGCTTCCGACCTCGACTTCCCGAACAGCACCACCATAGCTTCCTGGAAGATGTCCTCCGCGTCCGCCTCCGCCCCCCCGTTGGCCATGATCCACTTCGTAACCGTCGGGTAATGAGCGTGGTACACCTGCTCCGCCGCATCGCGCCGGCCGGCCGCCATGGCCGCCAGCAGCTCCTGTTCCGTATGCATCGGGGTGTGCACCTATTAATACGTTTTACGTGAAAAAGTAACCCGGCCGCAGGGAAAATTCTGTCTCATATTCCTGGAATCCACGGCCGGACGTAAAATTAAGCATATACGCGTATGCAGTTATATTTTTCGGAATTATTTAAGAAAAACTGGGCTTAGTAAAATCCGTTTAAATCGTCTGAGTAATAGCTTATGAGGAATAAAAAGTTGCATTATTATCTTTGCAATTTTGACAATGGAGCCATATGCCGATATCTATTTACCTGGAGCCCATAAATAAAAGTCAGGAATTAGTTCAAAGATTATTGGAGGAAGAATTCTGTATGCATGAGTCACAAGCTGAAATGTTGTATGACAACTGTGTAAAGGAACATTTTGCCAAACTCAAGGATACTATCTATCTGCTGGCAGAATCTCACTATGTTGATAAGGTATACCGGGACAGCTATTATCATTACTATTCTTCCAAGCTGGGTAAATACAAGCGGGATTGCATAAGGATATCTTTTTTTGAAGGCGCGATATCGGAACCAGATTTCTGGCAGGAAGCCAGACAACAGGAATTACAGGAAAAGTACAGAGGGTTTATCATACTTAGGCCTACCGATCCTTTTATTATTGGCAGAAGTATTATCTCGCCCAAGGCGCTTAAAACAAATAATTTCCTAAGCTGCACAACAAAATTTCACATAACAGCCAATGGACAAAAATTCACTGTTGATGGCTTTCCTCATTCTTCGCAGGATACGGAGACTATCAGTTGTGCCGAAACTACCCTGTGGGCTGTCATGGAGTATTTCAGCAACAAATATTCAGATTATAAGCCGGTACTGCCCTCCAAAATAATCCAGACTTTAAATAAAGTATCCTCAGAAAGACAAATCCCATCTAAAGGTCTGAATATTACGCAAATGTCCTTCGCCTTAAAAGAATTCGGGTTCGGAACCAGAATTTACAGCAGGGAACAATACCCGGGCGAATTTGAAGCACTTTTAAGCTGTTATATCGAAAGTGGTATTCCGGTAATAGCCGCCATGATAAACAGGACCGGAAGTATCGCGCATGCGCTGATTGCAATCGGCCATGAAGAGATAAAGGATAAACAGGTGGATACTTTACAACCGCTTTTAAAGACAACAAATAATGTTACAATCAGCGATTATGACTCAATAGAAAAGGATTTTATCTTTATTGACGATAATCAGCCTATATATCAGCGAGCATCCATAAAGATACCTGCATCACATTACCAGGACCAAGAGTGGCACACTTGTAAAATAGAGTTTTTCATTGTTCCGCTTTACACAAAAATTTATCTTGAAGCGTTTGAAGCCAAAAATTATATCCTGAATTTTTTAACCAATGGTCCCGAGCCGTTAGCAGCTAATTCCGATGTGCTGCTCCGGGTATTTCTGGCTTCAAGCCGCTCATTCAAAGACAAAGTCGCAAAAGATGATACTATCCAGGAAAACCTAAAAGGTATTCTGCTCGAAACGATCATGCCAAAATTTATTTGGGTTGCAGAGTTAAGCGACCGTAGTATAATAAAACAAAAAATGGCCAACGGCTTGGTTATTCTTGATGCTACTGAGGCTAATATCTATTTTAATAAACCTTTAATTATTGCTGCTTTTCAAAATAATTTGATTACCTTTGAAGAGAGCACCGGTAAGTTAGTGAATACGATATTACCTTTGCAAAACTTTTCCATATATGAGCGAAATCTAAATGCCTTCAGTATATGATCAAAAAAATCAGCAAAACAGAGACTTTCAAAGCAAAAATGAGGCAAGAGGACAAGGTATCTTATCTTGATCAGCCTAAGCACATGGATGCTATTAAAGCAATGAATGATCAACTGGAAATTGTCAGAAGGGAATTTCAGGTGAAGGATAAAAATTCTCAGATTACTGCTTCTAAGGTCATTCTTACTGCCTGATCTGGCAGCTAAAGTCATACATTACCATATACGACATTATCAAGCCGGACACGCCGGACTATAAAGCTCCGCTCTTCTTTCTGATTGTATCCTTTGTAAAGTTCACCTGGTTGACCTGATAAATTCAATCAAGGTAGCAGGTTGAATAAGCCTGAAAGTCTCCTTACTACTTTCTACCTTTGCACCACTGTTTAACATTTTTCGCACGCAATGTCTGTCATGCAACCGTTTCTGCGGCTCAGCGGCCTGGAGCCGCTGGTCATACGGCCGGAAACCAATTTTGTGAACATCGGTGAACGCACCAATGTCACCGGCTCCAAGAAGTTCGCCCGGCTGATCCGGGAGAACAAATACGAAGAAGCGCTGTCCGTCGCCCGCCAGCAGGTGGAGAACGGGGCGCAGGTCCTCGATATCAACATGGACGACGCCCTGCTCGACGGAGTGCAGGCCATGACCACCTTCGTCAACCTCGTACAGAGCGAGCCGGACATCGCCCGCATCCCCATCATGCTCGATTCGTCGAAGTTCTCTATCATCGAGGCCGGGCTGAAATGCGTGCAGGGCAAGTGTATCGTCAACTCCATCTCGATGAAGGAGGGTGTGGATGCCTTCATCAAGCAGGCGGTCATCTGTAAAAGCTACGGCGCCGCGGTCATCGTCATGGCCTTCGACGAAAACGGGCAGGCAGATACGCTGCAGCGGCGGGTGGACATCTGCGAACGCGCCTACAAAATACTGACGGAGCAGGTAGGCTACCGGCCCCAGGATATCATCTTCGACCCCAACATCTTCGCCATCGCCACCGGCATCGAGGAGCATAACAACTATGCCGTAGACTTCATCGAAGCCACGCGCATCATCAAGCAGCGGATGCCGCTGACCCGCGTGAGCGGCGGCGTGAGCAATATCTCCTTCTCCTTCCGCGGCAACGATGTCGTGCGCGAGGCCATGCATAGCGTGTTCCTCTACTACGCCATCCGGGCGGGTATGGACATGGGCATCGTGAACGCGGGGCAGATGCAGGTTTATGACGAAATAGAGCCGCGCCTCCGCGAGCTCTGCGAAGACGTGATCCTCAACCGCAATCCCGAGACCACTGAAAAGCTGATCACCTACGCAGAGACGGTGAAGGCGAAAGGAAAAGAGATCAAGAAAGACGATGCCTGGCGCAACACCCCTGTGGAAGAACGGCTGAAGCACGCGCTGGTCAACGGCATCACCGACTATATCGAGCAGGACACGGAAGAAGCCCGGGTGAAATATCCCAAGCCGCTGGAGGTGATCGAAGGGCCGCTTATGGATGGCATGAACGTTGTCGGCGACCTGTTCGGCAGCGGGAAGATGTTCCTGCCGCAGGTGGTGAAAAGCGCACGCGTGATGAAGAAGAGCGTGGCCTGGCTTACGCCTTTTATCGAAGAAGAAAAGAAGAACAACCCCGCCGCACAGCAGGGCGGCGCCGCGAAAATATTAATGGCCACGGTAAAAGGCGACGTGCACGACATCGGCAAGAACATCGTCGGCGTGGTGCTCGGCTGCAACGGCTACGACGTGATCGACCTCGGCGTCATGGTGCCGGCGGATAAGATCCTCGACACCGCTGAAAAGGAAAATGCGGACATCGTCGGCCTCAGCGGGCTGATCACGCCTTCGCTGGACGAGATGGTGCATGTGGCGCGGGAGATGAAGCGCCGCAACATGAAGCAGCCGCTGCTGATCGGCGGCGCCACCACCTCGCGCACGCATACCGCGGTGAAGATCGCGCCCGAATATGACAACGGTGTGGTGCACGTGCTCGATGCCAGCCGCAGCGTGACCGTGGCGGGCAGCCTGCTCAACAGAGAGCAGAAGCAGCCGTTCCTCGAAAATATCGGCACCGAATACCACAAGCTGCGGGAAAACTTTGCCAGTAAAAAAACCGTCAAGCAGTATATCCCATTTGCCGAGGCGCAGCGCAATCCCGTGCAGATTGACTGGGAGCAGTACACGCTTCCTGCACCGCACTTTACCGGTACAAGGTCATTCCTTGGTTACAGCCTGGAAGAGATCCGCACATACATTGACTGGGGGCCGTTCTTCATTGCCTGGGAAATGCGCGGCAAATACCCCGACATCCTGAAGGACGAGCATGCCGGCGCCGAAGCGACCCGGCTGTTCAACGATGCCAACACCCTGCTCGACCGTATCATTGCTGAAAAATGGCTCACGGCAAAAGGCGTGCTGGGCTTCTGGCAGGCAGAAAGGACAGCGCCGGATACCATCCTGGTGAAAGACGACGCCGGCCATACGCTCGCCACGCTGGAAATGCTGCGCCAGCAGTCGAAGAAAGCCGCCGGGCAGCCCAACTTCTCCCTCGCCGACTTCGTCAAGCCGCATGCGCAGGACTTTATCGGCGCCTTTGCCGTCAGCATCCACGGCATCGAGCCGCACCTGGAGCGGTTCATCCGCGAGCACGACGATTATAACAAGATCATGCTCCAGGCGCTGACCGACCGGCTGGCGGAGGCGTTTGCGGAGGTGCTGCACAAGCGCACGCGTACCGAGTTCTGGGGCTATGTGCCGGACGAGCAGCTCAGCCGGGAAGAGCTCGTCAAAGAGGTCTACCGCGGTATTCGTCCCGCGCCGGGGTATCCCGCCTGCCCGGATCATACCGAAAAGTACAAGCTGTTCGACCTGCTCGGCGCCACGGAACGCGCCGGCATCCGGCTGACGGAATCCCTGGCCATGTATCCCGCGGCATCGGTCTGCGGCTGGTATTTCAGCCACCCGCAGAGCACCTACTTCGGCATCGGGAAGATCCTGCAGGATCAGCTGGAGGACTATGCAGGCAGGAAAGGCATGACGATTGAAGCAATAACCAAATGGCTTTCATCCAACCTCGAAGGATCATGACAGGCACCACCGACAACAAGACGCCCCTGGCAGGCAGCGCCCGCCCGCAGCGCCCGCCCGCAGCGCTGCGGATCGCGGCGCTCTTCATATCCGTGGTCCTGCACCCGCTGTTCATGCCCACCCTGCTCACCTATGCCGTCTACCTGCTCGCGCCGGTCAGCTTCGCGGCGATCCCCGCCGGCGTGTTCCTCCGCTGGCTGGCCATGGTGGCGGTCAACACCCTGCTGCTGCCGCTGGTCTGCGTGCTTCTCCTCAAAGGATTGGGCTTCATCGAAAGCATCCACATGCCCCGCCTCAAGGACCGGATCATCCCGCTCATCGCCGGCATGACCTTCTACTTCTGGGCATACCAGGTGGCCAAGGGCGTGGACATGCCGTTTATCATGAACGTCCTGCTGCTGGGCAACTTCTGGGGCATCGTCCTGCTGTTCCTCGTCAGCATCTTCTATAAGGTCAGCATGCACACCGCGGCGGCCGGCGGCATGCTCGGCATCGTGATCGTGCTGATGATCATCAATCCCATTAATATGCAGCTGCCCCTGTTCCTCGCGCTGCTGGCCGCGGGCCTCGCCGGCACCGCCCGCCTGCTGCTGCGGGCGCATACGCCCGGGGAGATATGGCTGGGGTATGTCATCGGTATTATGGCAGAAATAGCGGCGTATCTTTATCTGCTGTAGACGGGGCGTCCCCGTTTCCCGGAAATACCACGCACATAAGCGATCCCGGACTTAATTTTACCTGCATGAACCGCAACCTGCTCCGTCTCCTGGCTCCCCTGCTCCTTTCGGCGCTGGCGATTGCCTCCTGCGTCCGCGACCGCTGCAAGGACGTGGTCTGCCTCAACGGCGGGCTGTGCGTGGACGGCCGGTGCACCTGCCCTTCGGGCTATGAGGGGGAGCGCTGCGGGGAACGGTGGAATGAAAAGTTCGCCGGCACCTGGCAGAACGAGGCCAGGCGCCTGGATGCGGACAACAACGTGACCACCGCCCGTTACCGTATCTTCATACACGCCGCCGACAGCGCCGGTATCTTCATGATTGACAGCCTCGAAGGGATCACGGATCATATCGTCTGCGAGATCGCAGGCGCCAATACCTTCCGCTTCCGCACCCAGTACAGCAGGGACAGTGTCCTATACATAGAAAGCGGCCAGGGTACGCTGGATACCGTTACCGGCGCCGTGACCGCCGGATATGTTTACCGGCTGTACGGCAGTCCCGGCAGCAGCGAGATGAGCTGGTCGAAAGAACCTTGAATGCCGCGCGGGACGGGGAAATAAAAATTTGTAAAGTTCATTTTCTTATCTACTTTTGCAATCCCTTTCCGGGAAAGCAAGTTCTTTTTTTGCCGTTAAGCCGCTTTAGCTCAGCTGGTAGAGCAACTGATTTGTAATCAGTAGGTCGCTGGTTCGACTCCGGCAAGCGGCTCGCCGGGCAGATACTCAAGTGGCCAACGAGGGCAGACTGTAAATCTGCTGTCTTTCGACTTCGGAGGTTCGAATCCTTCTCTGCCCACAAACCTGATTTGAGCACAGGATCGCCTGCGGTCAAATTCACAGGCGGGAGTAGCTCAGTTGGTAGAGCGACAGCCTTCCAAGCTGTAGGTCGCGGGTTCGAACCTCGTCTCCCGCTCTTGTTACGTCATTAGCTGATCAGCCGGTGTGCCGATTAGCTAATTGTGTGATTTAAAAAAAGCTGTTGTAGCTCAGTGGTAGAGCACTTCCTTGGTAAGGAAGAGGTCGGCAGTTCAATCCTGCTCAACAGCTCTGCTCTGTGCAACGGAACGGAGGAAAGTCAGAATAAACAGTATATAAAACAACAGGTAACAATTAAACAACAACATCTCTTAAAAACAGAATAACAATGGCAAAAGAGACCTTCAAGCGGGAAAAACCCCACGTAAACATCGGTACCATTGGCCACGTTGACCATGGTAAGACCACTTTGACAGCGGCGATCACCACGATCCTTTCGAACAAAGGGCTGGCGGAAAAAAGAGGCTATGACGAAATTGACGCCGCCCCCGAAGAAAAAGAACGTGGTATCACCATCAACACGGCGCACGTGGAATACCAGACCGCCAACCGCCACTATGCGCACGTGGACTGCCCCGGTCACGCCGACTATGTGAAGAACATGATCACCGGCGCTGCCCAGATGGACGGTGCCATCCTCGTGGTAGCCGCTACCGACGGTCCGATGCCGCAGACAAAAGAGCACATCCTCCTGGCACGCCAGGTGGGCGTTCCCCGGATCGTGGTGTTCATGAACAAGGTAGACCTGGTGGACGACCCCGAGATCCTCGAGCTGGTGGAAATGGAGATCCGCGAGCTGCTGAGCAAATATGAATACGATGGCGACAACACGCCGATCATCAAAGGCTCCGCTACCGGCGCGCTGGCAGGCGAAGAAAAATGGGTGGCTGCTGTTGAAGAGCTGATGCAGGCCGTAGACGACTACATCCCGCTGCCTCCCCGCCCGATAGACCAGCCGTTCCTCATGTCTGTGGAAGACGTGTTCACCATCACCGGCCGCGGTACCGTGGCTACCGGCCGTATCGAACGCGGTATCGTGAAGGTGGGCGACAACGTGGAGATCGTTGGTTTCAACGACGCTGCGCTGACCTCTACCTGCACCGGTGTGGAAATGTTCAAGAAGCTGCTCGACCAGGGCCAGGCAGGCGACAATGCCGGCCTCCTGCTCCGCGGTATTGAAAAGAAAGACATCCGCCGCGGCATGGTGATCTGCGCTCCGAAGAGCATCACCCCGCACACCGAGTTCAAGGGCGAAGTTTATGTCCTGAGCAAGGAAGAAGGCGGCCGTCACACGCCGTTCTTCCAGAAATACCGCCCGCAGTTCTACTTCCGCACCACCGACGTGACCGGCGAATGCCAGCTGCCCGAAGGCGTGGAAATGGTAATGCCCGGCGATAACGTCAGCCTGACCGTGAAGCTGATCGCCCCCATCGCCATGGAAAAAGGCCTCAAATTCGCTATCCGCGAAGGCGGCCGCACCGTGGGCGCAGGACAGGTGACCGAGATCATCAAATAAGCACACAACGCGGCACAACGCCGCTTTATCAAAAAGCAGGAGGCTGTCCTCATTCCGGGGACAGCCTCTTTGTTTTTCAGAAAAGAAATAACTACCTTTGCATTCCCCGTTCTGCGGGACTTTTTTATTTACGGGCATAGTTCAATGGTAGAATAGAGGTCTCCAAAACCTTTGATCGTGGTTCGAATCCGCGTGCCCGTGCTGTATAAGTAATTTATTATGAGCAAATTCGGTAGCTATATACAGGAAGCATACGACGAGCTGATCCACAAGGTGAGCTGGCCGTCGTGGGAGGAGCTGCAGCAGACCACCATCATCGTGCTGGTGGCGCTGACTATCATCACCCTGGTAATCCTTGGCATGGACACGGCATCCGAAATGGTGCTGAAGGCCGTTTACGGATTGCTGGGCAAATAACTGAATCATGACGGAAGAAACAGTAACCAACCAGGATACGAAATGGTATGTGCTCCGCGTCGTCAGCGGCAAGGAGAAGAAAGTGAAGGAATATCTCGACAAGGAGATCAAGATCAGCGGGTGGACGAATGCCGTCTTCCAGGTGCTTTGCCCGGTCGAGAAGGTGTATAAGGTGCAGAGCGGGAAAAAAGTGCTGCGCGAGAAGATACTCTTCCCCGGCTACCTCATGCTGGAAGCCGCCGACGGCAAGCTGACCGACGACATCATCCAGACGATCAAAGGCATCACCGGCGTGATCCATTTCCTCGGGAAAGACAATCCCACCGCGCTCCGCAAGACTGAGGTCAACAAGATGTTCGGCAAGATGGACGAAGTCAGCGAGCAGGGCATCGGCTATGCCGAGCCGTACATCGTCGGCGAAACGGTCAAGATCATTGACGGGCCGTTCAACGATTTCAACGGCACCGTGGAAGAGGTGAACGAAGAGAAGAAAAAGCTGAAGGTGGTGGTGAAGATCTTCGGCCGCGCTACGCCGGTGGAGCTGAATTATATGCAGGTGGAGAAGGTGGCGTAGCGGTCATCGTACCAGTGTCAGATCTCCTTTATGCATTATAGCTGTAGTCAGCGGAGATAGCTGATAGTTCACTATATAGAAATAACTGCCGGCGTCTGACAGATGTCCTCTATAGCGGCCATCCCATCCTTGTTGTGGATCCGTTGTCTCATATACCATTTCTCCCCAGCGATTATATATCCGCAGCAGATACCGGTGTACCGGGCATCGGATACCGATCCGGAAAAGATCATTCTTTCCATCGTTATTCGGCGTAAATGCAGTAGGCGCATACAGGCAATCCGTGCACCCTTCTATAGCTACCTGTATGGATGCCGTATCTGCTCCGCATTCGTTTGTGGCAGTGACTGTATAACGGCCTTCTTCTCCCGGCGTAATAGAAGCAGTTGTTTCCCCTGTATTCCATATATAACGGTATAATAGTGCCGCAGCTTCAGGAAAGCCGATGGTACCGGTTGTACCCTGGCAGATAAGTGTATCCGCAGGGAGTGAAATTTCGGGAGGAGCAAGGACCTCAACGGTAATACCTGCTTTTTCGCTTTCACAGCTATTGGTATTCTGTGTTACATACAGGGTCTGTTTCCCGGGCCTGCCCGTGGGAATTACAGGCTGTAAGCGGCTACCCTGGCTCCCGGTTATGGCCGTGTACCACAGCAGGTTATTTCCGTTTACGGATAATGAGGGGGAGGGTGCATAGCGGCAGATGATCGTATCTGCCGTTACCGGCGGCAATGACCGGGGAAGCATTGTTACATACACACTGTCCTTTTGTGTCCCGCAGAAATCCGTTACCGTAAGTGTATAATATCCGCCCGAGCTGACGGTGATACTTTCGGTGGCAGCTCCTGTATTCCATCTGTAGGTATCAAATCCGCCGTTTCCATACAACGTTACAGATGTACCGGGACATATTGCAGTGTCATTGCTCACTACCAGCGGCACCGGCGGCCTGTATGCGACATGGATGGTATCCAGTATATGGTCGCAGCCGATCCGGGTATGCCGCCAGTAGCTGCCTGTATCATGTACCCGGAGCGTCTGTGTGCTGTCGCCTGTATTCCACTCATAAAAAATCCCCGGCCCGCCGGCCGGCTGCAGCAGCATGGAGAACCCGTTTGCAATACAGCTGAGGCGGGTTTCGGTGCGGATAATGGTATCCGGCGGCAGAACGGTGATTTTTATTTCCGCTTTGGGACTTTCACAGCCATTGGTGTTCTGTGTAACAAACAGGTAAAATATGCCCGGCAGCGAGGTGGACACAGGCGGCTGGCTGGCGGCGCCGTGATCATCCGACAAACCTGCATACCATTTCAGGTCTGTACCTTGTACAGAAATCAACGGAGCAGGATCGTCCTTGCACAGGGAAGTATCTTTTGCCACAGGCGGAGGCGACAGCGGCATTGTGGTTACATAAATGCTGTCCGTCTGCGTCCCGCAATCATCCGTGGCGCTGAGCGTATACCACCCCTGTGCAGACACTACAATACTGTCGGTAGCTGCGCCGGTATTCCACAGGTAAGCGGTAAAATGGCTATCACCGCGCAATACGATGCTGTCGCCGGAACAAATGGCAGTGTCCTTGCCAATATCGAGCAGAACAGGAAAAGGCTGATAAGAAATGACGATGCTGTCACGGAAAGCCCCGCAGACCGTATTTGTCTCCAGCCAGTAAGTGCCCGGCTGGGCAACAGTCAAAGTAGGTGTAGCAGCGCCGGTACTCCAGAGATAGTTGGTCAGAGGAATGACCGGTATAATGGTATAGGGAAAGGCCGAGGGACAAAGCGCAGTATCATTGCCAAGCGTCCGGGAAAGCGGGTCTTCTTCAAAGATCGTGATCGTATCCTGGCTGCAGGTGCATTCTCCTGAGCCGTTTACCCAATAAGTGCCGGGCTGGGTTACCGTAATTGTTTGTGTCGTCTCCCCGGTGCTCCACAAATAAGGCGCATGCCCGGGGCCGGCATCAAGCGTTTTGCTGAAAGGCTGACCACGGCAGACGGTGGTGTCATTGCCCAGGTTGACCGGTGGAAGATTGTTGACAGGGATAATGCTGACATCATCCACCTGATACATGGCGAAATATATGGTTTCCTGATTCAGGTTGCCCGGGTAAAATTGGTTATTAGTTATAATGGAAGTATCAAAACTTCCAATAGTAATCCGATCTTCTCCCCCTGTTGCCACATATGTACCTGAAATTAGTGTCCAATCAGATGTATCATTTATTATGGTTCCGGATGGAGACAAAATATGAGGTGTATAATTTGGTACAGAAGGAGTTCCATAGCCAATAGTATGAACAGGATTAATATAGCCGGTAGAAAGATATAATCCTATTCTGTCAATAAAGACATCCGGGTTCGCAGTAAAGCAGTTTATAACGGGAGGCCACGTTCTATGCACCCATGGTCTAACATAGAATTGAATCTTATAGACACAACCGGCCTGGAGTGCACATGATAATGGTGTCGTAAGTTGAAAATTATGAATTGCACTAATGCTATTGTCAGTATCAGTCGCCACATATCTAAAGGCTATTAGAGCATTTCCCTGCCCTGTTCTGGCTGCCGGAATACGGTAATTGGAGCATATAACGTCATATATATTTGTAAAGCAAGAATTATTATATAATCCCAATCCAATGTATATCTCCCAGTTTTTAAGTATACTTGAAGTAATGGGGGGACTCAGGTTTTTAATATATGGGATATCAACACTCCAGTTTATGCAAGAATCAAAGTTTTCAAAATCACCATTCTGCACTAAATTTTGTCCAGAGCAGTCAGAGCTGTTTGTCAAAAAAATTAACAGCATTATACTAATAATGATAGGTCTAACAGCCATACTTCACAATTTCAAAAATAAAAAAAGAGACCGCCTCTTATTTTTGAGACGGCCTCCTATACTCATTTCAACATTTTCCCATGAAAAATACTTTGTCCATTACTTATTTTATAAAAGTAAACTCCGGAAGCCAATGTTTCCGTATTTAAGGAAAATATACTTTTTTCAGGAAGTAAATTTTCCTTATGCTCCAGAACAATATTACCTGAGATATCATATATATAGCATACAATATTCCTATTTTCAAATAATGTTACAGCAAATGTTGCTATATTATTAATTGGATTTTGCACCAAAACAATTTTTTCATCTGCAATTTGAGTTGCTTTCACATTTGTGCTGTTATCGTTTCTGCCAGGTTTAAAGAGACTACCAATTGTAAAATAAACTAAATCATCTGCATCATCGCAAATATTGGAAGCATGCACAACCAATTTGTAACAAAGACCAATTTTAGCTGCATCGAAGAAATAGCCTTGATTACCATTAATAAATATCTGATTCAAATTTCCTGTAGCTACATCATTGGGATTCGAAACAAGTGGTGACGGATCTTCATATATAGTTTGAATTTCATCACCAGTAATACAATCTACCTCAACTATCTTTCTTGCGTACTCATCAATATTATTACTTCCGAATGTAGTAGTTAATGACTGAGCAAAAAAGTAAATAGGTGAACTACCTGCTACAGCACATGCACTGGCAATACTGCGAGCAGTACAGAATACAGGGGAAGTTGTACGATACATTGCCAAATCAATTGTCGCTGCAGATGGTGGCGCATTCAAATGAATATAAAAACTCTCATCCGTTTCATTTCCGCATAAATCCTTTGTTGTTACTTTAACTTTATAATATTTACCCCCATTCGCCGGATCCCCCAGAATATCACCATCCGTACCCGGAAGATTTTTCAGATCAACTGCCGTTTGACCGGTATAATTTATGTAAGAGCCGGTATATCCGCCGGTCCCAAGCGGTGTCCCATCTGACAGCAATTGTGTAATATCCACTTTATACTGCTCAGGATCAGGCGTAGGAGATCCTATTCCTGTCAGCTCAATATCCTGGCAGGTATATAATTCCAGCCAGCTGGACGTACTGTTGGGATCCTCCCCGTTTACTTTCAACACGGGCGCATCCGGAGGAGGCGCCAGCTGAATATAAAAAGTTTGTGCCGTCTTAATACCGCAGGTATTTTCCGTGATCACGCTAACCTCGTAATAACCCGCATGGGCCGGATCCGCGAGCCAGGTGCCGTTTGTGCCGGGCATGCTTTTCAGGTCAATGTTACCGTTGAGCCAGGATGCGGTATATGTTCCAAGGTAACTTCCCCCGGAGAGATAAGTACCGCTTGCATCAATGCTCCTGACCTGCACCGAGCGTCCGTTGGAGTATGTGGAAGTGCCTGTCAGCTCCATATCTTTACAGGTGTATAATAAGTAAGGAGATGCCAGCAAATTGGGACTATTTCCATTCAATTGTGAGCTGGAAAAACCAATACTGATACCGGTATAAAAGTACTGATAGTCTTCCCCTTCGACCTGTATGGGAAGCGTATAGTAGCTGCTGACACCGGATACCGTTGAAATTGCGTTGCCGCTGTTAATATCCATCGAAATTACGGATCCGTTCCCGCAGGCGTATATCTTGCTGTCATATCCTAACCTG
>Ga0206101_1000150_pt1 | contig 16531 bp, 12 predicted proteins | sample 1B0metagenome_FD_148613 | JGI IMG/M metagenome (GOLD analysis project Ga0206101, IMG submission 148613) | Enriched microbial communities from leaf-cutter ant dump, University of Wisconsin, Madison, United States - 1B0 | ecosystem: Environmental > Terrestrial > Nest > Insects nest > Nest dump... | reverse complement strand
TATATCTGATACAAGGTTAGAGAATAGTGTAGTCCTTGATAATTGTTTAAAAGTTACAGTTACTGATATTGATGCTCCACTTCCTGGTGCAGAGAGAACTAATGTAATACCTAGCAATTATAAAAAAGATGCAGCAGTATTATTATCAGTATCACATCTATTGCCTAAAGGCTTGTATCAGGATAGTTGTATAGCTGCTACCAAAGATGGGGTTAATATAGAGGCAACCTGTAAAACTAATGCAGGAGAATATGCACAAGCTATTAGCTTTGATAGTTCTATTTGTAAAGGTCAGGACATTATCAACGTCAACGGTACGTTGCAATGTGGTGGTGGCACAGCTACTGCTTTTTGGAATGAGTAATGGTTCTATAGCTGAACAAATTAAAGGGCTATGTTTTTAGGCATAAACTTGTAGATTTCTGTAGAGCCAAGTCTAATGTAGGTAAGCCTAACTGAAGTCCTAAGAGGTCCATTTTCAACTTAAGTATAATATCTCAAAGTCAACGTAATTGAAAATGGGCCTCGACAACACAACCACAAATTCTTATAGCAAAATCTTAGTGAATCATTATCCCATGTGGGGGAGAGAAAGCTGCACTAGAACAATCTGTTAGATCAGGGTCACATATTGGTACTGTGTTGTTACCATATAGTATGCATCACCTTGCATTATCTGAAAATTAGTTATATAAACTTTACCATTATTAACTGCTATCCCAGATGGATGGGAAAAATATTTTCATCTGCTCTACTATAACAGCTTGCCAAGTCAGAATCACATATGGAAATTGTGCTATTATTTTCATTGGACACATAAGCCTTGCCATTATTAAATGTAATTCATAGAGTTGGTATTAGTTTCTAGATACCCGTTTTAAGTACAGTTACATTGAGTGGTTTGGCTTTTCATTATTTGATGATGTTGCTATAATCTCATAATTACCTTCATTATTGGTTGAAATAATATTAATTTCACATTTTCGGTTAGTAGCAGAAAATGTACATGAATCTGTTTTAATCTGCAAATTAGGGTTGCTTGATTATATATTAACAGCAATATTTGAACTAATATCACTATTAAGCTGTAACTCTGCAGTTCGTACTTTACCACTAGTTAACATTTGCATTTTATCTGTACTAAATGATAACGAAGCATTATTTGCTGGGGTAGAGCCAGCACTGCCACCCCCATTACATGCTACCAGTAATGATGGCATAAGTATAGTTTATTGTTTTCATATAATGTGCTGTTTTGTATTGTTATTTAAAGAATTTGGATATAACTTATACTGTATGATTTGTATAGACAACAATTTTGGTTGGGTCTACAATGGGCGCTCTTAATTTAATTTGAATATTTGGTTTTCGCGCAAGGTTATAAAAATCACTATTTCTGTCTGAGTTAATTAAGGGTTACTATTTCTGTTTAGAAATAATCAGATCGGTGATAAAGTAATGAAATTTTTAAGTAATCTATTCTTCTTTTCCCGTCAGAACAAAATGCTTAGCACCGGAAAAACGATAGTGCAAAATAATACTAAAGCAAAACTTGAATATTTTTTTACAGGGGCATTCAAATTGGCCGAAATGAAACAATCAATCGGTAACTTGCTGAATAACCTAATTAAAGATGGAAAGAGATTCGATAATGTTGATGAGGTTACATCATTTCTTGGAGTTGATAAAAATAATGAAGATGTTTTGAAGTGGATCCGGTTAAATCCTCAGGTAAATTCTGTTCTTACTAGAACTGGAATTAAAATAGATAAACTTGAACGAGAAGGAATGATGAGTAAAAACGATATAAAACATATAGATAAAACAGCGAAAGAGCGCCGTTTGATTGTATATACTTCAAAAAATCCTTATGTGAATAATATAAGAGGGCAAAGTAATAATTTAAATTTAAAAGCACATGATATAAATAATAGCTTAATTGCATGCAGACAATTATCGTATCAGCAACTAAGAATAGTGAAAAATTATCCCTTTCAGTTTAAAAACAAGGAAGCTATTGAAAATATTGATAATTTAAAACAAAATATTTTTGATAATAATAATATTAAATACAGGGCCGATAATTATTATTTTTTTGAGTGTAAAAATATAGGTATACAGATATACGAAATTGTACGTAACCTGCCTAAAGATTCAGCTAAATCTATGATGTTTTATAGTGAAAACCATGCAATGGCAATAACGATTAAACATAAACCAGATGGAGCAATTGCTTTAAAGTTTTTTGATCCTAATGAAACTCATGTTCATAAAAGAGCCTTATTTGAAGACGTAAATGCTATTAAAAATTTATTAATAAGTGATTTAATTCAACCTGAAAATCAAGAAATTTATTTCCCTAAGTTTAAAAGTGGCTGTATCGCTATGTATAATAACTTGGAAATAGATGCACTTAAACCAAAATCTACAAATAAATTAGAGTTTTCCAAAGGGAATTTAATGCCCGTATTACTATCGGAAATATTACATGTTGCATTAGACATGAACGATCCAGAAGCGGTAAGGTATTGTATTGATGGTATTAAGAATTCTCAATTAAGTATAGAAGAAAAGTGCGAGTTTTTAGAAGCTGCAGATGATAATGGAGTGCCAGGCTTATTTAAAGCGCTTCAGGAGGGGCATGCTGAAGTAATTGAATGTTATATGGCAGGGATCACTAAATGTCGTTTTTTATCAGACCAATATAAGCAGGAACTATTCAATGCTATGACAGTAAGTACGGAAGTGAAATATCTTACAGGTAATAGATATAAGGTGCTGGAAAGCAGAACAACAGGCTTATTCATGGCATTTCAAAATAATCGTTCTACGGCAATAAAAATTTTCATGGCAATGGTAAAGAAATCTAAACTTCCGGTTAATATTCAAGAAGATCTTTTAGCCGGTTGGAATCTAAAATTAAGGAGCAACCCCCAATCGGAATCAAAAAATGTGGAAGCGCTACAAAAGTATATAGTGGGTAAGATACCAAGCTTATATGTAGCTTTTCATCAAAATAATATTGATGCAATAAATGCTGGCATAGATGGCATCTATAATTCTGGGCTACCCAAAAATATAATGCTTTCATACCTAAAAGCGTATGCAAAAGGGCCTAATTATAATGGGCCTGAGATAGCTGAGATTAAAGGTCATAAAGCAGCATTGGAAGCATATAAAAATAAGATTAAAGAGAAGTTTTTCTGTAAAGGTTTAGATTTAATGTAACCTAGAGTTATAAGAATTTATTTACGATTTCAAGCTACATTTTTCGTATGTCAAACCATTCGAGTAGGAGTATTACAAATACAAAAATCAGGTACAGTCAATAATTAATGCTAATAAAAATGATTTACCAGATGTTTTTGAGTTGTTATATAAATACTTTTTGACATTGGTTCTATCATAAAAATTATAAAATTCACTATATCGGATTTAACTCATCAAGAGTAAAATCACCATAATTAAGCTGTATTAAATAAGATTTATATAAAAATGAAAGTAACTCCGGTATCACCAAATATAGCGGTAGCAAAAATAGCAGATAAGGAAACTGAAAATACCCTGGAGTGGATGCGTAAGAAAATGCGCCGCAAAGAGTCGGTGGAGCATTTTGCTCATATTCAGGAAGAGAGCCTAGCTGATCAAGCCAGGGAAGCGAGCGTATTTTTTGCTGATCATAAGGAGAAGACTGATAATACCGCCAAAGTAAATATGTTAGAGAATTTGCTAATAAACGATAACAGGACTATATCAAAAACCGGTAATAATCAAAGTCTACTTTCATCTATTGCAAACAAGTTAATTCAATCTTATATTAGCGAATATTTAACCTTTGATGAATTAGAAGTAGTGTGGGATACCTATTTGGCAGACGAGGAATTAAAAAGTGAAGTTAAAGAATTGCTTGATTTGATTAATCAGTGCGAGAGTGGAGAGGAGGTAGGAGTTTTGAACCGGTTTATGGGGTCGCATAAGTTAAGTGTTGCGCAAATTTATATGATACTCAACTACCTTATGGAAAAAATGCGAAAACGTAAAGAAAAAGAATTGTTTTTAAAGGATTTAGAACGTTGGACTAAAAGATATTCTCAACAGAAATCTGGTTATTTATTTGAATTTTTCAGTATGGTATCGCAACCTGAATTAATTAAGGATTTATCTTGCAATAATTTAGACTATTTGGCTACTATTAATTCTTCTGCTACCGATATTAATGGAATTAAGGATACTTTACAAGCGATTAGTAGAGGTCTTAATGATCAATTTAACAGTTTGGTTTCTTTATACGTGAAATTGAAGGCACATCAATTGCTGTGGTCTCGTTCAGCTGTAAACAGGGAAGATAAATTGGTAATTGCCCAGCTAGTGAAAATGGAAAAAAACCTTATAATTATTAACTCGCTTTATTGCCGGCAACAAGAGTATTATAAGGTGTTAAGTGAAGCTGGTATAACCTGTATTACCTTATGGGAAAAGGTAAATAAAAGCGAAGTCTTATCGACCACGATTGATTTTTGTGAGTCAAACTTTATAATAAAATCAACTATCCAGAAGTTATTTAATTCATGGGGAATAACTGACTTAACTGGTAACCATTTCAAAAAAATGCTTTATTACCTTTCTGCGTTCTTACGTGAGTTGCCGTTAGCATTATTTAAAGATAAACCTGAACATAAAAAAGAATTAATTGCGAAAATGCAAGATATTCGTACAAAAGAGTACCCTAGCTGTGCTGAAATATCCATTACATCTGATGATGCATGTCCAAACTTTTTTGGGAGGAAACCACAACAAAAAAAATTCGTGTAAAGTTGGCTAAAACCAAGTCGGTTGTTTCGGCAGCAAATTTTTGGATTATAAAGAACTTTCCATAAGAGAGTATATATCCGATTAAATCGGATATATACTCTCATTAATATAAATGGCAAAAACGATATTGGATTGGTGCCATTGTGGGAAAGTGATTTTGAAAACTATAACTGAAAATAAACTGGTTGTAGAATAAGTTTAAAACGTTTCTATAAAATTGGATAGTCTGGTTTAACAATGAAGCACATTATGATCTTAATCCAGAAGCTATTAGGTGTTTTATATACTCAAACTGATTGAAGGTTCTCGAGGCGTTGTTTCGTTTCTTACTTACTAGCTGTAAGCTGTGTTACTCATGCCTCCTCAATCTGATTGAATATAACGGAATCAGTTTAATTAATATTAAAAAAATAAACTTATAGGAAAAATATGAGAAAACAAATAATTTCAGATGGTGACCTGGGGTTAATAATTAACGCATTTAAAAATGATTTAATTCGTATTTCGTTTCAAGATGTTAATGGCAATTTATTATATATAAGTAAGAAGCTTGCTGATGAGTTCGGCCATACACATGCAGGGTCCCTGGAGAAAAAGCATTATTCCGTATTGCAAGGCCTTTTAGCAAACGCCGATTTGAGTTTAGCACTTGTTTCCCACCAGAGAGTTATTAGAGGTGAGTCAATCGTACTTATGGTGTATAGTAGTTTTACCAAAATATTTTATTTGCAAACTAACACTCCAATATGGGATACTCAGGGAGACATTATAGCTGAACAAAGTGTCTATTGCCCAATATCTCCTCAAATTGCTCAACAACTATACCGTAATCATTATTTGGATGAGAGTGGGGCTACTGAAACTTCTCAACCTATTATTCTGACAAAGGGGGTTAATGAGTTGCAAGAGTTAATAATATTTTTGTTATTAACGGGTAAGACGCAATGTGAGATAGCCGAAATACTGGATTATAGCCGTTCCAATATTGCCAAAAATATCGCAATCTTATGTACTCTTTTTGAAATAGAATCCAAAGAAAAGGCCTTGATTGACTACTGTTTACTAAATGGTTACAATAAATTTATTCCAGGTTGCCTATTAGAGCGAAAAATTATGGCTTTGGATTAAAGCAATAAAACTCATCATATTGACTTTAATTTATAAAGCGGTAAAATTTCTTGCGATTAAGATTTTATACTACTATATGCGCTAAATTTTAAGGGGGAAAATTTTGGTAACAATAAAGAAGATGTCGACCACGGATTTAGTAGAAGAAGCTTCAGCGCTCTTACACAAAGTTTATATACGACAAAAGTTATGGAAATTTGAAACGGATAACCCTTCTCGTTTAAGAGTGGAAGAGAGGAATGGTAAAAACCTTTTAATTGACCGGTTTACAGATCTTGCAACGTGGTTTGGCGCTTATGATGGAACCAGCCTTATCGGCTGTGGACGAATATGCGGTGTAGATGAGAATGGCAAACTGGAAATAGAAGGCTATCAAAATAGCTCCATAATACAAAGTTTTTTACCTGAAGATAAAAGTCGCTGTGTTGAATTAACAAAAATTGCAGTGGATTCCGATTACTTAGGTAAAGGTATCATTAGGGGATTACTCCAAGCAGTTTTTGAATATTGCGAACAACACCGGTTATCAATTATTGCATGTACCCATAATGGTCATTTAAAAGTTTTATTTAAACAGATTTGCTGCCCGCTAAAATTAGAGCATGCGTTTAAGTATGAAGATCATGATCCAATGCCTGTTAATTTTTACTTTGCTGATTATTTTAAATCAGAAATAAAACACATGTTATTAGCTCTTCACAAATTGCCGGTAAAAGGTACGTCTACGGATTTATTAAAGGCACTAGAGGCAGTGGCTCCATATTTACCTACTCCAATATACTGGCATGATACTTCCGGGAGAGTTTTGGGTATTAATGAGCATTGCTTAAAGGCTATTGGCACATCACGGGAAATTATAGGAAAAACGCCGTATGAGTTCTATCCTAAAGAAATAGCTGAATATATATTAAACCATAATGAGCAGGTAATGAGAACAGGAGAAATTCTTTCTCAAGAAGAAATGATTAGGGATATAACGACCGGGCAAGTAAAATATTTTTCATCGATTAAGGCCCCTCTGTTTGATGATGAAGGAAACGTTATTGGTATAGTAGGCTCATCAATTGAAACAACTGCAGAAAAAGAAAAAGAGCAACTAGAATTAGAGTTACAAAGAGAAAAAGTAAAGTCTAAAGAACAGAGTAAATTCCGTAATTTTATTGGTGAGATGGTTCATGATATTAAGTCGCCATTAGTTAGTTTAAAAAATTTGGTTCAATCTGCTATTGAGCTACCTGCAAGCAAAAGAGCTACATTAAAGTCTGCAGCAATGACTATTGCTGATATTGCTGAACATATGTTAAATAAATATTCAAATTCAAACAATTCTCCTACAGATAGGCAGCGTCAGCATGTTCTTCTTCCAGTTATAATTGAGAAGGTTATAAGTGAAAAACGGTTCGAGTACAGTTCAAATGTGCAATTTGATTTGCAGTTAGGAGATAATGTAGATTTTGCTTTTATCAAAATTGAGCCAATACAGTTCAAGCGAATGTTATCTAACCTAATTAATAATGCAATTGAAGCAACAAATTATAAGCCTGAGGCCCGTATTATTATAGGGCTATCTGCGTGTTATCCTAATAATTACACTATTTCTGTTACTGATAACGGCATAGGTATATCTCAAGAGCTTATTGATAAGATTCATGATGGCATTGTGGTAACTGAAAATAAACCTGATGGTCATGGAATTGGTATGCTTCAGGTAAGGGAAACCCTGGCAATTAATTTTGGTACCCTACAAATTGATTCTAAAATAAATAAAGGCACTACGGTTAGTGTTTCTTTTCCACAAGCTACAGCTCCTGCCTGGTTTACTTCTGAGATACCAGTCACCGAAAATAGTATTATAGTCATTCTTGATAACGAGGCCTCTATTCATGGAACATGGGATTTACGTTTTCAGGAAATTGCTCCTGCCATCCCTGGTGTAAAGGTGCTTCACTTTACCTCTGGGAATGAGGCTTTAAAGTTTATCAATAGCTTATCGGTGCAAAAAAGGCAAGAGGTAATTCTGCTGTCGGATTATGAATTACTTAATGAAGAAATTCACGGGCTAGATATGGTCACAAAAACGGGAATAAGTAAAGCCATATTAATAACTAGTTATTATACTAATCTTGATGTACAGCTACAAGTTTTAAAGGCCGGAATCAAGATGTTGCCTAAAGACCTAGTTCCAAAAGCACTGATTAAGTTTAAAGAAAAACTTCCCCTAGGGAGTAAGAAAGTGCATGCAATTTGGGTTGATGACGCCTTTTTGGAACTTAAAAGCATTATTGAAGTTGACTATGATCGCTTACAAATAGATACATATGAAGATCCTGTCATATTATTGGAAAGGTTGGAGCAATACCCAAGAGAAACCCCTATAATCTTTGATTATTATTTTTACTTTGACTATGATGAAAGGGTAAAGATTATGAATGGTTTAACAATAGCAGAAAATTTACATGGAAAAGGATATACTAATCTTTATTTATGCACTTCTGAAGAAATTTCTCCTGATAAAATTCCGCCGTACCTTAAATATGTTTTAAAAACGGAGGTGTTGGAAAGTAGGAGTTTAAGCTCATTCTGTCTGGAATAATGTGTCAAGCTCATGGTATGGTTGTACCGCAAAGTTATAAAAATCACTATTTCCACTTGAGCTAACCAAGAGTTACAATTTACTGTTTAGGAATAACCAGCAATAATCTTTTAAGAGATTACGCCATAACAATTTCTAGCTTTTATTGGGAAAGAGAAATATATGTTATCAACAGTTAAAAGGGATGTATTAGGTGAGAATCGTAATGAGTTATCATTATGTGATAGTTTCCTAGGCAGCAATAAGCCTTGTAGCGAGTTTATGGAGTTGATTGATGATACTCTACTTAAGCATAAAATATCTAGACTGGCTACTAAAATTGGTGTAAAAGATGAGGTAAAAGAAAAGTTAATTCTAATGGGGGGAGACTCTAGTGAAGGTGGCAAGCGAAAGGAGTTAGCTTTAGGAATACTTGAACAGTATCTCAATGATTTTGATAGTTCTCCTGATATTATTCGGGAGGACGATAATATTAATGTGGATTTAGATAATAAATTGCTGGAATTAATTAGTAATGATGAGAGTTTACTACCCGATATTACACAGTTAGTTTATTTTATTAAAGAGGCAGGTGAGAAGAGGATAAGCGAAAGCCAGGTTAAAGAATTGACAAAGTTAGTGATAAAATTTAGCAGACTTAATGTTGATGGCTCTTTCCCCCCTTTTTTCCTTAAGGATAAGGTTAAGGTATCTTTAGCGTATAACAGCTGGAAAGCAGTTTCTACCGGCTTCATTAATAGCCTTAATACTAAACTGTCTGCGAATTCTTTAAAAAATATAGAAGAATTATTTGTTAAACTAACTAATGATGAACTTGATGTTATGTTGTTTAGAGTCATTATTCCAGGTTTAATTTCCGCTGCTCAGAGTATAATCAGGTACGGCCTTGTGCCTACACAGAGTATTGCGGGAGAAGGAGGGGTGTCAAGTGAGGTAGTAGAGTCTAATGCAATAGTTAACCCCGCCAACAGCTTTATAACTCAGGAGAAAGCAAAATTAGGAAACAACCTGTTTAAAAGTACAGACTATAAAAACTATCACGAGAAGATTGCTACAAATCAGGAGATTGCTGGTGAATTTCAGTATATAGATGAAATTACTAAGCAATTAATAGATTTAGGTTTTGATAATGGTAGAGGAAAAGATGACAAAAACGTTTATGGAGCAGGTGCTTTACATTATATGGATAAGACTGAACTTCTAGACTTGCAGAATCTTGTCCAATCTGAAAGTTATGTTAGTGTTTCTTCCAGCCATTTTATTGCATTAGCCTGTATACTTAATAAAAAATTAATAAAACTAAATCAACATTTACTCGGTATAGATAATTTTGAGCCATTCCCGATCCTGGAACATAGTTATATTAATACCTTGAATTCAGAGAATCTTGGGGGGATACAAGAGTGGGTTAAAAATATTAGGGCACATTTTCAAACAAAGTGTATAATGCCCCCCCAAAACTGGACATCTAGTTAAGGTTCAAGGGAGCTGTTTAATGCTGAAGCTCATTGCTACGTATTTATCTGATTCTAAGATTATGAAAAATTTACACAGTCAGTTGCGTCGAAAGCTTCAACTTTGCGTCAGAACCTTATTTAGCGTTTCAAGAAACGGAGCAGGTATGAGTTTAGCATACCCCATGAAAATAGCCTTATCAATTAGCGCTTTAGTAGATAAATAAGTTAGCTTAAATTTTGGGCATAATTTTTCGGCGATTATCTTGACTATATTACTGCGTGAATAACCGAGCAGCTCTCCTATTTCATGCTGTGAGTAACCTGAAATTAACATAAATAAAATTATTTCTTCCTGTTCACTCAACTTTGGAGTATGAGGGCGGATATTTTTTAGCGCTGCTAGGTTGGTATTAAAGCGCTTAAAATGTGTTTCAACTAATTCGCGGTGAGCAGGAAGTTGAATAGAGCGAGCTAGTTCACGTTTACCAATGACGGCTCCTTTTGTGTCAAACACCGGTTCTACTGTAGAAATAAACAGTAATTCGCAATTATTTTTTTTCTTGTAAAAATAATCAAACGGTTTTTTTTCTTTTATAAGAAAATCCATAGCTAAGAAATGGTTTTCTTGGCTATCATCGTATAAGCGCGGATAATCAATCCCCGGCTTTGTATAGACCGCTTCTTCAAATGATCTAAATCCTAATTCTTGCGCGTAACAATTGGAGGTGAGGATTAAGGTCTCCTGATGGTTATGGATGGTAAAGGTTAAATTTTGGATTGCCATGCCCCAGTATGCAGGAATAATTATCTGATCCCAAAAAGAAGAGCTATGGGTTTCCTCATTAATTTCTTTTATGTGTTTCAGATGTTTAAATTGGACAGAGTTTATCATTACGTGCTCCCTTAAACGAATACAGTGCTAAAGCTAATGCTTTAAAATTTCCTCTTTATTTTCCCCCTAATTATCAATTTCGAGATCTTTGCATCATCTCATCCGCGACAGAACTATCGTTATTCAGAAAGTTAGCTATAAACGGGATGCATGAAATGTTTAATTGCTTCGAAATTATAGAACCCATTTGCTAAAGAACTTCATTAATTATTTAAATGTTACCGCTACCATACACATTAAGCTTTATCAAACACTTGACTAGCTTTGCTAAAGGCCTTTAAACAAGATGATAGCAAATTATTGTTTATTTAGTAAATAAAGATCTTCCCCAAAAATTTAGGCGGAGCTTTACGGAAAGTACTGTAATAGTATTCTGGAGCAGGTTTCTATAGGGTGAAAAGAATTACTGATCCTATGCAGTGATTTTATATATCTGCATATATTCTGAACTAAATTTTCCTGACTTTCATTATATACTCAAATTGTTGAAGTTTCTGGGACGCTATTCTGCTTCCTGCTTGTCACTTACAAGCGGCGAGCATGGCGTTTGGTTTACCATTAGCTTCAATCAGATTAGGCATAATTTTGGCTTTTAATTTTTTTTAAAATAACTTTAGAATGGGGTTAAGAGGAAATGAGTAGCAAAAACGTTACTTTTTTAAAAAAAATTGTTCAGGTACAATTGCATCTAAATCAAAACAATCATTTTTGGTGCATAAAATGGTTAGAATAAAAACAGTAAAATTTGTCAGAGAATAAGGTATGGTTAGTACACATCTACTTATGTTATTCATGGACAGGCAGTTCTGGATAGTTCTACTTATATTTGCCAGGATACTTGGGGCAATTACTATCCATCCTTTATTTGCTTCCGGTTATTTTAGTTTGTTATTACGTACTTGTATTGCATTAATTCTAGCATTTTTACTAGTACCCGTAGCTAGCGGATATGAGATTGGGGCTGATGTTTTTGGTAAGTTAGCGTTATTAATAGCGAACTTCGTATATGGTTATATTCTGGGGTACTTTCTCGGATTGCCTATTTGGCTGATCGAATCCTGCGGACAAATAATTGATATTCAGCGTGGGGAACAAATGGGAGCAATAGTTAATCAATTAACTAGAAACCCTGACTCATCAATTAGTAGATTGCTTACCCAAGGTTTTATTGTTTATTTTGTACTTAATAATGGTATCGTGTTTATATTTGATATGTTGTTTGCCAGTTTTAAATTTGTGCCGGTAAATAATATTTTTCCAGTATTTGATAGTAAGCATATAGATGAATACATTAATTTATTTAAAGAGTATTTTTATTGGGTAGGGATATTGACCATTCCAATAGTTTTTGTCTTACTTTTAGTTGATATTGTTTTTGGGGTTATCGGTTCATTTGTTCCACAGTTAAATGTGACCATGATTTCAATGCCGATTAAAAGTATGGCAGCATTATTAATATTGTCAGTTTATTTAGGCGGGTTATTCCATAATGTTTTTGCTAAATTTATTATTCAACTACCAAAAATATATTAAAGCTTTTGCTTTATCTGTTTTCTTGGCTATAAGTTCAGGCTGTGACAATACTAAAGTTATGCTGGTACAAGATACAAACCAGGATACTGCCCGGCAGATTATGGTTTTGCTTGAAAGCCATAGCATTGATACAGAAGAAAAAGTAAATAAAGACGGTTTATATTCATTATTTGTTGCTAGAAGCAAAAAATTGGCGGCCCTACAATTATTACAAAATAATGGGCTTCCTGGGAGCAAGTATACAAACCTTGGAGAAGTTTTTAAAAAAGATAGTTTTATTTCTTCACCATTAGAAGAACATAGCAGGTTTCTTTTTGCATTAGACCAAGAAATCTCTCAAATGCTAGCGCAATTAAATGGAGTGATATCCGTGAAAACTACAGTTAATATTCCTGCATCAAATGACAATTTATGGCAACCTGAACAGCCCAAGTCCTCAGCATCGGTTCTGATTAAATTTCAACAAGGTGCTAGAGTTGATCTTTATGTGAACAAAATAAAATCTCTAGTAAGCAATGCTGTACCTGGCCTTATTCCAGAACGGGTTGAGGTTGTCGCTGTTATACAGAAATCATATTAATGTTTACCGATAAGTTTAATAAAGCCTCTCATATGATTAGTAATACGTTACAAGTCATAGAAAATCGGAGTCGCAACGTTGCTATCGTAGAATATCAAGGTAGGGTAATTGGTGCAATGGGCTGCATTATTATAGCTATTTTACCTAAATCGAAAGTTGGAGATTTATGTCAAATTATTGACCAGGAAATTTCTTTAAAGTTATTTGCAGAAGTAGTTGCTATTGAAAATGATGAAATCAAATTGCTGCCCTTTGGGAGCATTGATAATATCTCAACACGAGCGATAGTATATAAGGTTTCAGAAGGATTTATGATTAAAGTTGGGGATTTCTTACTTGGCCAAATAGTAGATGGTCTAGGTAATCTAATTACTAAACCGGAGCAAATAACTAATGAGCAGTTATATCCTCTTTTTAACCATGCACCGGACCCATTGAAGCGCAAAATAATTATTGAACCGCTGCTAACAGGTGTCAAAGCTATTGACTTGTTTATTACATGCGGTAGAGGTCAGCGTTTAGCTATTTTTGCCGGTCCTGGTATGGGTAAGACTACATTATTAAGTATGATTATTGGGAATGCTCAAGCTGATGTCATAGTTATAGCCTTAATTGGTGAGCGCGGTAGGGAAGTTAATGAGTTTATTGAATTAGATTTAAATAAGGAAGCCCGTAAAAAATGCATAATCATTGTGGCTACTTCAGAACGCCCTCCTGTTGAGCAAGTTAAAGCAGCATACGTTGCACAGACTATTGCAGAATACTTTAGGGATTTAGGCAAGAATGTAATACTGTTTGTCGACTCAATTACCAGGTTTGCCCGTGCTCAACGTGAGGTAGGCTTATCTGCTGGAGAACCGATTGCTCGCGGCGGGTTTCCTCCATCAGTCTTTTCTGCTTTCTCCCGTTTAATGGAGAGAGCAGGTAATAACGAGCTTGGTACAATCACGGCTTTTTATACCGTTTTAATGGAAGGAGAAGATACCACACGTGATCCTATTGCAGATGAGGTTCGCTCCATTATTGATGGTCATATTTTACTAAGTAAGAAATTAGTTGAGATTGGTCATTTTCCTGCTATTAACATTTTGGCTAGTCTTAGCCGGGTTGCAGATAGGATTATTAGCTCCTCCCATATGCTTAATGCACGCAAGGTACGGATGCTCTTGTCCAAATTTGAAGAGTTAGAATTTCTACTTCGGGTAGGGGAGTATAAAGAAGGTAATGATCCTATTGCAGATGAGGCAATTAAAAAAAACCGAGCGATCAATAAATTTTTACAGCAGAGTACTTATGAGCAAGTTAATTTTGACTATTGTGTAAGTCAGTTAGCAAGCCTTGCCAATTAATGAGGCTAGAATTCCACAGGTACAGATTGAGTATATTAATAAATTTGATTAACCTAGAAGAAGTAAAAATGGAAAGATATTATTTTCGTAGAGCTACTATAGATGATTTAGACATTTTATTAGAATTAAACAATACATTGACGATAGATACCTGGACAATGGAAAAATTCCAGCAAGCTTTTGAGTATGAGATTCCCATATTATTGATAGCAAATTCTTCAAATGTGACAGTCGGCTGCATCATTTATTTATTTTGCCTTGATGAAGTAAGGATTATTTACTGTGTAGTAAATCAAACTTTCCGAAATAAAGGCCTAGGTACAAAATTAGTAAATGAGGTCTTGCTTGAGGCTAGGAAAAGTAATGCCAGATATGTTTTACTCGAGACCCGAACAACTAATTTTCCTGCGCTATCTCTTTATACTAAACTTGGATTTAGGATTATACATATCCGACAAGACTATTATACCCACCTTATTAATGAGGATGCGTATTTAATGGAATATGAACTTTAATTATATTTATTGTATTAGCTATGAAATTATTACATTTTAGACGATTGTTACAACTTGAGAGAAATATATATGATTTTAATACCAACGGTGGGCTATCGGCTAATAAGCCGGGCTATTATAATTTTAATGATCTTTGGTTACGGTTAATCAGCTTGCCGCGCAACCAACTTCAAGTTGTACTGACTCTAGCTATCCTGATATTGCTAAACCATGATCGCTCTTTGTCAATTTCTGGTAGAAAACTGACTTGCATTCTTCAGCATGTCAGCAAAACTCAGCTTCAATTAGCCATGCGCGAATTAACTGGTACTGTAGATTCTATAGACTTTGATTGTTCAGAATTGTTGCTAGTCCCTAATTGCTGGCAACTCAGCTCTTATTACATTCTTAAGCTGATTTATCAAAGTAAACACCAGATTATGTTTTTACGGTTGCATTCCTTATTTAATTTCAAAGCCGAAGAAATTTCCCAAAGTTTGGTTAAATATTGGCAAAAATTTCCTCTTAGCGCTCTTGAAGGTTCGGTTTTAAAATCTTTTGAGCTTTATCTACCTAATACTTTTAATATTATAGTTTAATATGAGCACACTATGATTAGTTATTTAGGTCGTTTAGGACAACATAAAGAGATATCCATTGTTGTATTGATTTTGATTACCTTGGCTATGATTATTATCCCAATTCCCCATCTTATTATGGATATTATAATCGGGTTTAACATTGGCATAACAATTATTGTTTTAATGGTAGTAATATATATGCATTCTCCTTTGGAAATAACTTCTTTTCCTAGCATCTTATTGGTACTAACGCTATTACGGATTGGGATCACAATATCATCAAGTAGATTAATTTTACTGGATGGAGATGCCGGGCAAATTATCTCTACCTTTGGCGAATTTGTAGTTGGAGGCAATTTAATTGTTGGGGTGATTATTTTTACTATTATCACTTTAATTAATTTTATAGTAATTACTAAAGGCTCAGAAAGGGTTGCTGAGGTAGCTGCACGTTTTTCATTAGATGCAATGCCCGGAAAACAGATGTCAATCGATAGTGATCTAAAGGCCAATAATATTGATATGAATGAGGCGCATCGTCAAAGAAATGTATTAGGGTTGGAGAGCAAACTCTATGGGGCAATGGATGGTGCAATGAAGTTTGTAAAAGGGGATGCGATTGCAAGTATTATTGATATTGTTGTAAATCTGTTAGGCGGCCTGGTTATCGGTATGTTACAGAAAAATCTTAGCTTTACTGAAGCATTAAGCGTTTATTCAATATTAACTGTCGGTGATGGATTAGTTCAACAAGTACCTGCTTTATTGATTTCGATGACTGCAGGCATAATGATCACTCAAGTAAGCGACAATAATAGTAAAGAAAAAGAAAACCTGGGAACAAGCATTCTTAGTCAGCTTTTTAAAAATCCTAAAGCCATATTAGCTGCATCTATTCTTTTCATTATGCTTTCCCTAGTTCCCGGTATGCCAAGTACTATATTCCTGATTTTCTTCATTAGTTTGGCAGGGATTGGTTTATGGCTCCAACAACGTAACAGGAAAAGCTCTATCCCTGCTTCAGATACTACCCAGTTAATTGAGGAATCAGCATTTGACCAGGCTGCTAAACCTGACGGTGTTAGCTGGAAATTGCAGCCGTTAATTCTTAA
>Ga0206101_1000149_pt1 | contig 16581 bp, 16 predicted proteins | sample 1B0metagenome_FD_148613 | JGI IMG/M metagenome (GOLD analysis project Ga0206101, IMG submission 148613) | Enriched microbial communities from leaf-cutter ant dump, University of Wisconsin, Madison, United States - 1B0 | ecosystem: Environmental > Terrestrial > Nest > Insects nest > Nest dump... | reverse complement strand
TAAGCATCAATCCTATTGCTGGCAGGTTGCTCTCCAGCAGTGCCTGCGTCCTCTTCGGATTGACGGCCGAATATTAAGAATTACTATCCTAATTATCACCAACTATTTTTGGCACCATTACCTTATTTTACAAGCCCCAGTTGGTAAGCTCTTTTCACAATGCCTGCCATATTCTTGGCATCCAGCTTTTGCATCAGGCTTACTCTGTGATTCTCTATCGTACGCAGGCTCAATCCTAATTTTTCCGCCATTTCGTGACTGGTCATTTCCTCCAGTATCAGCTGCAGTATATCCTTTTCCCTCCTGGTCAAAGCCGGTTTGACACCAAAAGGCGTGAAGCTGGAAGGGCCATACAGATCATTATTTAACTTGTCCTGTATGGAGGGCTCTATATATTTCCCGCCTTTGTAGACCACTTCAATGGCGAGCTTTAATTTATATTCGTCTGTATTTTTCAGTAAGTATCCGGATACGCCGGCATCCAGCATCAGCCGGGCATAGTCGGTAGTATTGTAGCCCGTAATTGCAATGATTTTTATTACCGGATAAGACCTGGAAATAAGCGCTGCCAGCTCGTCGCCTCGTACGTCCGGCATCTGTATATCCAGCAGCAATATGTCCGGCTGTCTTTTTTGTAATCCTTTCAGTAAAGCGCTGCCATGCTCGTAGGTGCTGCCGACAGCTATGCCCGGTAATGATTTCAGCATGTCCCGCAGACCGCCAACAACCATTTTATGGTCATCCACAATATCAATTGTTATCATTGCTTTAATATTATATCTGGCATTCAATATAAACGGATGTGCCCTCCCCCGACTTTTGATCTATCTCTATAGTGCCATTTAACGCTGCTATCCGTTTCCGGATATTATCCAGGCCTATTCCTTCCGTTTGTTTCTGGGTTATTCCAACGCCGTTATCCTCTACGGTTACCAGCAGCAATTGCTCCTGCCAGCTGAATGATACTAATCCTTTGGTAGCGCTGGCATGTTTGATCATATTATGCACCAGCTCCTGCAGGATCCTGTACAGCACCAGCTCCCTGGCCGGATCGAGTCGCAGGGGATGGCCGGTTTCATGTACCTGTATATGTACGGGGGAGGATGCATTTACTCTTTCACAAAATCCTTTTATTGCCTTGCCCACCCCGTTTTTTATTAAATTGGACGGGACAAGATTATGCGCTGTTTTCCGTAGCTCATCTATAGCTTCATCCGTAAGTTCTATGGTACTGATAAAATGCCGTTCATGCGCGATGTCTCTCCGGTTTAGCCGGAGTGTTACGAGGTTCATCTTAATGGTAGACAGAAGGCCGCTGACGCCATCATGCAATTCCTGCCCCACACGCATCCGCTCTGCCTCTTCTCCTTCCATGGTAGCTTTCAGTAAATCCAATTCTTTTTGCTGTCTGAATCGGCGCAGCTTTGCCGTCTGCTGATAGCGGAAGAATATCAGGATGCTTGACAGCAGCAGGATGCATAATGAGGTAATCCATATCGTTGCAATCTGGTGCTGACTTTGTGCCTGTGCTTTTATGATATCCCTGTCTTTTACCGCCAGCTCCTGGTCTTTCTGCATGATGCGGTATTTTATTTCCAGCTCGTTGATATCGTGTGCTTTTTCCGTACTGAGCAGGCTGTCCTTCATTTGCTGGTATTGCTTCTGCTGCTTCAACGCCTGTTTATATCTGCCGGTAGCCTCATAGATATCAGCAAGCGTTTTAAGCGCATCTGTCTGGGCATCATTGATATTTTTCTTCCGGGCAAGGTTTATGGCCATCGTTAAATAGTACTCTGCTTTGCCGTAATCCTTTATTTGCCAGTACGCCTTCCCCAATATATAGCCTGGAGTAATCCGGAAATTATAATCATTGGCGTCAGAAATCGAAAAGTCCGTATTTTTTAGATAGGCAATAGCTTCTTCAGGTTTGTTTTGTCTCAGTTTTATCGCGCTTATAGAGCAGAGATAGGTCATCTCCTGCGCCTTTAGCCGGTGCTGCTGCGCAATCTTTATTCCCTGCTCATAGCATGTTATTGCCTTATCATACTCCCCGAGTTGCGTGTACAGCTCTATTTTATTCAGCAGCATATTTGCCAGGAGCTCAGGAAAGTTATTTTTTCTGCAAATTGCTTCTGCCCCGTTCAGGTAAGTCAGCGCCAGGGCATACTGGTTAAGGCGCAAATAAATAATGCCTAAATTCCCGTAGGTATTGGCCAAAAATCTTTCCTTATCCGGTAACCCCGCTTTTATTCCCTCCCGGAGGGAGCTATCATAATATTTTACTGCCAGTTTATAGTCGCCCCGGAAAAAATAAATGATACCGATATTGCCATAGGTTGCTACAAGATATTGTTTCAGTCGTTTATTTTCTTTGAAATAAGGGAAAGCTTTTTGAAAATAAAATAATGCCGTGTCGTTATGCGCCCGGGTTATTTCTGTATACCCTATATTATACCAGGCCAGGGCCTGCCCCTCCCGGTAGTCTGCATCCAGGCTATACTGAGCTGCTTTTTGGTAATAATATAGCGCACTATCGGGAAACAGCTTTCCTGCGTTTGTTCCCTGCCTTAATAAGTTCATGATCGTATGCGTATCCCTTGCTATGTCCTGTTTGTCATCTGAATGGTACGGCCAGCTGATACTGTAATCATATTCCTGTCCATAGCCGGCTTGCGGAATGGTATAGAAAAGCAATGCAAGACAGCGCATAAATAATGATGTTCCGGCAAAAAGCCTGCGTACGTTCATTACTTACAAATTTATCGAATTGGCCCTGAAATAATCTGCTGCCCGTTCGTCATTTCACTACCCTATCTGCAGCACCTTCCTGGGTTCCCCATAGTAGGACAATAAAAGCTTTTCCCAATCCGACAGACAGGTATGTGGTATTGCAGGGTAAAGGGTTGTCCGATAAGATAGCTGCTGCGCAGCGGAGCCAGTACGAAATTTATCCAGAAACAGTTAGGACATACCGGCAAGAAAACAACAGAAAACTATTTGGGTAGAATATCATTACCCCTCATGACGAACTGTTCAAGGCCGAATTGTTCGCCGAGCAGTACCACCGTCAACCGGAGCGGATTGCTAACCGGGTATATGCTAACAGGATGGGTAACAGCTCGGAAAGCTCAGGCGATGGGTGGTTATTCCGCGGCGGCGGCTTTATCCAGCTGACCGGCGCGGAGATATGGAGGCTCTATTCCGGGTATTGCAACACCTCGGCTGCCACTCTCACCAGCCTGGTGCGCAGCAACGATGATTATGCCTTCGATAGCGCCTGCTGGTATTTCTCTGTGCACGCAGCCCTGAATAACCTGGCACTGCAGGATGCCTTTGAAACAATAACCCGCCGGGTGAATGGTGGGTTAAAAGGATACCAGGACAGGCTGGATTATTATATACGGGCAAAGAAGGCATTAGCAATAGCTGCATAAAAAAGCCCCCGGGAAACCGGGGGCGTGCCGTGTAGTTTAAACGCTAATCAAAACTACAGTTCTACGGCAGCGAGTTCAGCAGCCAAATCGTGCAGGCCCTTTTCAATTTTTTTCTTTTGTTCCGGGCGCGGGTTGCGATGGCCGGTAGAATAGTGCTGCAGCTGCTTCTGATTAATTCCAGTGATACGCTCCAATGCCGCCAGGGTGAATATCCCTTTGTAATATTCAAAGAGGCTGGCAGTATCGAACTTATACACCAGTTTATACTCTTTGTCCAGCCAGGCGGGCCTGTTGTTTGCATCGAACATTTTCATTGTTTCGATGCAGTCCAGCACATCCTGCTTACAAGCCCTGACAGTATCACCCGCGCCGGTAATACCCTCGACGTTCGTAGCATAGGCCCAATAACCGTCGTTATTCTTTTCGATAATGATGCTGATCGTTTTCATAATTAATATATTTTTTGAAGGAAATGGGGTTTTAAAGCCCCATTTCCTTTCTAAGTTTCAACTCTGTACCTTTCGCCATTTCCTTACTTCCGTGATTGGGGACTGAGGCTTGCCGGTCGTCTTTCGCGTAGATATCATGGCTCCCTTTTCCATGCCGGACAAATACCCAACCTTTCTTTTTAATTTCCCGAATGAATTCGCTTGATTTCATAGAACGTGTGTTTTGATTAGCAGCACAAAGATAGTATTTTTACTATCATTTCCAAATTTTTCAGGAACTTTTTTTTGAAAGATTTTTTAAATAATACCACGAAGTAGGAAAGGCGAATGTTTTGCGAATATTTTTCGGAAGAAAATAAAAAAGGTTTAGCTATGTGGCTAAACCTTTGATTTTCAAGTGGGCCCACCAGATCCCTCTTTTTCTTTAATGTGTTTTAATGGTTTTTAGCAGTTTTACAGGGCCTATATGCGGCCCTAAAGGCGTTTCTGATTTTTTTATCAACCCTGATCAAAGTTTTTAAATTTCCATAACCTTCGCGGGACAACCAACAGGACAACCGCAGTATTCATTCTTATGTACATTCCCAAAACCAACTACTATCTTAAACATGTTGCAGCTACGGAGCCTACCTTAATCAGTCTGCAGCTTAAATTTGAAGGACATCGTGTTGTATTAAGCACTGGCGAAAAAGTGCTGCCTGCAAAATGGAATTTTGATACGCAAAGAGCGATTGGAAAAGAATATACAGACCTTAACTACTGGCTGGATAAAATCGAGGTAGAAGTCAAGTCTATTTTCCGAAATCTGAATATTGACGGCATTGCACCTACCGCCGCAATTGTTTTGGATGCTTTGAAAGAAAAAATTGACAACACACCAAGCAAGCCTGAACCAATTCAGGAAAAGGTTACACTCTTTTCCTTTATCGAGAAGTACATCGAAGAAGTGAAAGTTGTCAGAAAGCAGGAAACAATTAAAGCACATAAGACCACTTTGAACCATTTGAAAAATTATGCTGCCTTGTACAATAAGAAGGTGGACTTTGATACTATTGACATGAGCTTCTACTATGCCTTCACTGATTATATTGGCAAAGATCTGGGCAATTCAAAAAATACAATTGCCAAGCATATCAAAACGCTGAAAACATTTATGCGGGAAGCAACGGAAAGAGGGTTAAATACCAATTTGGCTTTTCAATCCAGAAACTTCAAGAAAGTGGCAGAGGTCGTTGATAAGATTTACCTCACCCAGGAAGAAATTGAGAGGATATACAGGCTGGATTTATCGGCAACAAGAACAAAAGAGCTTGCCCGTGATCTTTTTATTGTTTCCTGCTATACAGGTTTACGCTTCTCCGATTTCATAAAAATCAAAAGAGAACACATCAGGGAAGGTAAGTTCTACATCCAGACAACCAAGACAGAACAGCAAGTGGTCATACCGATTGCCAGCATTGTTAAGGAAATTTTGAAAAAACGCAATTACAGTCTGGAGTGTAAAATCTCTAATCAGAAAATGAACAAGTACCTCAAAGAGATTGGCGCTATGGCCAAAATTGATGATCCGGTAATTATCACAAAGACGGAAGGCGGCAAGCGGGTACAGAAAGGGTTTAAGAAATACGAGCTGATCTCTGCTCATTGCGGCAGGAGAAGTTTTGCCACCAACGCATATAAAGAAAATATACCTGCCATCTCAATCATGAAGATTACAGGACATACGTCAGAAAAGACATTTTTGGGATACATCCGTATCAGTCAGGAAGAAAATGCAGACCTTTTAAAAGGCTATAATTTTTTTAATTAAAATAGATATTTTATAATAAAAATAATGTTCAAATAATTAATTATAAACAATAAAGACAAAATAAATTTTTGCAATTCAATTTTTGCATCGTATCTTTGCAGTATAAAAAAATCAAAATAGAAAATTAGTAAACAAAAGAATAGCATTTAAAATATTATTAAATATTTCAGTCGACGCCTAAAAATTAGGACATCTGAAATGTGATATATGGTGAGCTTACCTCATGCACCTGCATGAAAAAGCAACCAACACATACGGAATTCTAATTATGAAAAAGGTGTTGACATACGAATACAGCCCACAAGAGCTTACCGAGCTAATCCAAAATGCTGTCCGCGATGTACTGGCGGACTTTTCCCTTGCTCATCCAGTCGCGAACAATTCCCCGCCTTTAGCTGATCCTGAAGTGTTATCCTCAAAGGAGGTATGCGCTATGCTTGGTATTTCAGCACCCACCCTGATTAAATATCGTAAAGAAGGAAAAATATCCGGCAAACGGATAGGTGGGAAAATATTCTATATAAAATCAAATATTGAAAAATTACTAAAATAATAAAAGATGAAAATGAGTTATTATAAAAACCCAATTACAAATACTCAGCCTGCTATGGACGTTGACTTAGTAGCTGTATTTAGTCTTATTAAAAATGACGGTTACTTAAAGGAGCTGACTGTATTTTATCAAGAAGATGAATTAAGCGACGAATCCAAAGATGAGATAAAGAGGGAAGAGTTTCCTTTTGTAACTTTTTCCGGCACATTCAGCAAAAGAACAAATGAAGGATTATTACAGTATAGTGGTTTGGTGTGCATGGATGTTGATAACATTCCAAGTGAAGAACTGCATAAACTTAAAGCCTTCGCAGCGCAGGATAAATACACAGTGTTGGCATATACTTCTCCCAATAAGGGCTACAAGATTGTAATTCGTACGCCTGGTATTGAAAAACATAAAGAGGCTTTTTTTGCTTACCGACAATATCTCTCTGACAAGACGGGCATCAGCTTATCTCACATTGACACCTGCGTACACAATATCTCAAGGCCAAACTTCATCTGCCACGATGAGGATGCATTCATAAATCCATTGATTAAGGCAGGGAAATTTGCAGAAATCCATATAGTTGAGTTTCCGGCATCACCAGTAGATGTTAACAAAGAAAAAGCTACTCCCAAAGGTGAAAGTCTCTCCGGCCATTATCAACTTGATTTTGACCATAAAAATCTGGAAGCAAATTTCCGTATCCTTTGTGCGATCAATGAAAAAAAAGAAGGCGCTTACCAATCACCACGTCAGCCTTGGGTACAGAAACTGGCCAGCAGGTGTAATGTATTCGGAATGTCGCGGGAACGGACATTGGAACTGGTGATAAAACACTTCAAGGCTCACCCTGAAAGTTTGCGGAAGGACAAACCGATAAATGTACAAACGTATCTCATCCAGACAGTGAATGATGTTTACAGCCGATATGCATCTGCGTTCGATACATGGCAACGAAATGACAAAACAGAGGAATGCATTGCTCCCAATTTTCCTGACGAACTTTATACGGCCCTGCCTCCTTTTTTTGGGAACATCAGACTAATGTCAAACAATCCAACTGAGCGGGACATTTTATTACTGGCTGCTATGGGAGTACTTAGTACCTGCTTCCCTTCGTGTCAAGGTGTGTACGGGAAAAGGATTGTAGGCTCCAACCTTTTTATATTCATCACTGCTCCCTCTGCCGCAGGTAAAGGCTGCATATCTGTTGTACGAAAATTGGGGATAAAAATCCAAGAACATTTGAATGAACATCATGTCCTTGAAATGGCTGCTTACAAAGAGCAGCAACAAGAGTATAAGCAAGCTTTGGCAGATGGGGCGAAGGCAGAAGCCCCTATAGAGCCAAAGTGCAAACTGCTCTTCATTCCTGCCAATAGTTCATCATCAAAATTCTATCAGACATTAAGTGTCAACCGTGATTTTGGGATGATTCTGGATACCGAAGCGGATACACTAAGCCAAGCTTTTAAGAATGAATGGGGTAATTTCTCCGACATAATCAGAAAAACGTTTCATCATGAGCCTATTGAAATGCAACGTAAACTTGGCAATGAATATATTTCTATTGAAGAGACTTTTCTTTCAATAGTATTGACGGGCACTCCCAATCAGGTTAACAGACTGTTGAATAATGTTGAAAACGGATTATTCAGCAGGCTTCTGTTTTATGATTTTGAAGTGAGCGAGGAATGGCAAAGCCAATTTGTTGATAAAGATATTGATTTGCCAGAGGTCGCTTTTACCAGTATGGGAATACAGCTATTCCCATTCTACGAAAGAATGCTGGGTATTAAAGTCAAATTCATGTTTTCATCTGATCAGGAAAAAAAATTTGATCAGGAATTCAGCGCTAAGAGAAAGCAGTTGATGAAAATATATGGAAATGAAATGGTTGCCAGCCTTCAGCGTTTGGGATTAATCTGTTTCAGACTTGCCATGATAATTACTATTTGCAGATACATGAATGAAGGTTCCTGGCAGCAGGAAGAAAAAGAAACCATTCAGCTTACCTGTACAGATGCTGATTTTAATAGCTCAATGGTGATGATCGAATGTTTGCTACAGCATACAATTTCAGTTTATACCCAAATGAAAGCTGCCGGGAGCAAATCTCCACGAAAAGTGAATAAAAAAGCAGATTTTCTTTACAACTTACCTACAGCCTTTGACCGGAAGACGTATTTAGACGTTGCCCGCCTCCTTAATATCAAAGACAAAACGGCGGAGTACTATATCAGTTGTTTTGTAGAAGAAAGCCTCATCATTCGTGAAGAACACAATAGCTATGTGAAAGCATAAAACTTTAGTAGGTGCGGATTTTAGGAACCTAAATCCGTACCTACTAATTATACTAAGTCTATATAACGATGCTTTACCACACACACTAATTTTTGATAGATGATTAAAGACACAGAAACAACAGCAGTTTATTTTTCCGAACTCGTTACAACCGATAAAAAGTTTGCTCCCGCATTTAATCGAATAAAAGTTGTACTGGATAAACATAATATTCCTATAAAATTACTTAGACGTACAAAAGACATCTGGTGCAGAGATTACATGCCCATACAGATCAATAAAGATCATTTTGTTCAATTCCGCTATGAGCCAAGTTACTTGGAGGAGTATGTAAATCTGCAATCTTACCCGCAAGTAGTTTGTAAGGAGCATAAAATATCACCTGTATTTTCTTCCATCAATCTGGATGGTGGAAACATTGTACGTTGGTCAGATCGGGTAATAATTTCAGAGCGGATATACAGAGAAAATCCAGAGTACACAGATAGGCACACTTTGATCAGGGATATTGAAAACCTACTGGAAGCAGAGGTTGTCATGATACCAGATATTTCAAGCGATTTAACAGGTCATGCAGATGGAATGGTGCGGTTTGTTGATAAACATACGCTCATTGGAAATAGTCGAGGTATGGAATATGCCATTTGGGTAAAAAGAATGGAGAAGGTGCTACGCGAATACGGAATGGAATATTGTGATGTTCCATTTTTTATTCATAAAGATCAAAAATGCCCTTACAATGCTTTAGGATGCTACGTCAATTATCTTGAGGTAGGGGATTTGATCATTCTCCCAATTTTTGAAATTGCAGGCAATTATGATGTGGCTGTCGTTGATTTATTTCAAAAAATATTTCCTAATAGAGCAATTAAAACAGTAAACATCAATGAAATTGGAAATTATGGAGGGTTGTTGAATTGTGTAACGTGGACTGTTTTAGAGTAATCTTTTTGAAGGCATAAACAGACAATCAATTATTTATTAATTTTAATAATAAAACAGCTTATGATAAATAAATTAGATCAAAAAGGTGAATGGTGCTTCCCTAATGAATCTCTAAAGTATCCAGGCAGATTAACTTTTGACATAAAGGATGATTTAAGATTAGTCTTACCTAATGTAAGAATCCCTTATGAAGGAGAGGAATCAAAAATAATACACGGTACTCTCGAAGACGGGTCAAAGATTACATTATTCTTTGAAATTGCATTTTTGAATCAAAATGGCACTACGATATTAGGAGATAAATTTTTTATAGGAGCACATTATCAGAATGAGCAAGAAATACTTTTTTCAAGCATTGAAGTTGAATTTCAGGGAATGAGCGAGTGGTTTTCAAGAACTACATTCAACACAGTAAATCCCACTCCAAATAACATGCTTAAGACCTTTTATGAAGATTTTCCTACCCCGTTTCATATTAGCGATCAATTTTCCATTCACATAAAAAGTAATATAGGCGTTAAAGTTATTGAGGAGTTATCAGAAATAAAACAGAAGTATTATTTCTGTATTTTGTCAAAAAAGCCATGTCATTTTCAAGACCTCGTTAAATTGGCTATTCATTACAGCAGGTTATTCTCAATCATTTCAAGGAGATTAGCGTTACCGTTAAAGATAGTTTTTAGAGAAGAAATAAATGGAGGAAGTATTGAATATGTATATCGCTATTCTAATATAAATATGCTATATAACCAATCAAGAAAAACGATTCCATTTATTAAATTTCAGAATATAAAAGAGAGTTTTGGAAACATACTAAAAAAATGGCTACAATATGAAGATAGGCTTAATGAAAGTTTAAATCTTTGGATATCCAGTAATTACAATACCTCCATGCCTATTAGTACAAAATTTATCTTAATGGCACAATCTATCGAATGTCTCCACTCAAGGATAAAAAAAACTACAAAAAAAATGTCAACAAAAGAATACAGGAAAGTAAAATCCGATATATTGAATTACATACACGATGAACATAAAGAATTAGTTGCTGACGCATTAGCTCATGCAAATAAAGCCACACTCCACATGAGAATTCAGGAGTTAATTGATTGTTATGCTACTGATGATTTTATTTCTGAGATAAAAGATAAAGAAGATTTTATCAAGAGAGTTAAAGTAACACGTAATTATTACACACATTATTCCATTGATAAAAAGACATCACATTTAATAGCAAAAAAAATGGAATTATTTTACCTTACACGGCATGTCTCAAACTTGATAGTTCTTGCTGTATTATCTGAAATTGGGATAGATAAAGAAGAGTTAGAAAAAGAAAGCCACATACTTTATTGATGGAAAGATAGTAAATTCGGATATAAGGACCCTAAATCCGAACTTACTAATTTTCCAAAAATACGATTGATCGTAACAAATTGATTGTTAATAATTTATTTGGAAAATTAAAGATTTTTTCGTACCTTTGCACCGTATGAAAAAATTACCTCTTTGTTTTAATGTTTACATCAACAAGCACTTTTAAATCCACATCAAGGGCGCGGGCGATAGCAAATAAAGAACTGATAGTGGGATTATTTTCTCCTCGTTCTATTCTTCCAATTTGGGATAAAGGAAGTTCTGCTTCATTCGATAAATCTTCTTGGGAAATACCTTTGCTTGTACGCAAATCCCTTATTTTCTGACCAATAGCCTTAATTAAAACTGTATTTCGGACGTTAATCACACATCGAAATTGACCTATAAGCACAACTTGAATAAACTCATGTATGAGTTATTGTAAATTTTTATTTAAGTTTGTCTCGAAAAAAAGCTCATAAATGAGTTATTATTTAAAATCTAAAAATGAATAATTATGAAATCAAAAAGCGTAGGAGCAAAATTTCCGGTAATGCTAATGATGAAAAGCGTGTTGATAGGAGTAAGTATTCTAACAATTACTCCTGCAAATGCGCAGATACAGTTAGAACATAGTTTTTCAAACCCAAATGAAATGGATTATAATAATATATATTCTGATGGAGGAAATGGCAATGTGATTAATTTGAGTGTATCAGGCAAGAAAATACTTCGAATAGATACAACTGAAAAAAAATTCAAGTTGTACAATATGGATTATACTTTGTGGAAGACAATCAATTTTCCAAATCCTCCAGCGGGCTACAATCATACTTTATATTTTGGTGCTGCTACCAAGTACTATCCCCAAATACGGTACATTTCGGAAAACTTATTTAATTCTGATAATCTGATTGAATTCTTTATCGAGTTTCAAGCCGACCCTCCAATCGCCAACAATCCTAACAAATATGCGATAATGAATGAGCAGGGTGTTACGATACAATCATTTGATGGCGGTCTCTATGATTTGTTGAGGTATGATAAGGATAATTTCAAACTGCGGATTGTTCAAAGCGAATTTATTTCAGGCCCAGGTGTATTAATCCATAGCGTTGACATATATAGTCTGCCAGGGACATTACCATGTGACCCTTGTAGCGGAAATGTAGGATTAAAAGAAACCATTTCAAGCGAAATAACATCGGAGATTATACCTAATCCTTCTTCTAATAATGTTACCGTTACTTATAAGTTACCCTCAAGAGTTCATGAAGCATACCTGAATATAACAGATGCCAATGGGAAATTAGTAAAAACAATAAGGCTCACTAATAATACGAACAGCATATCAATCAGTAATGCTGAACTTTCATCAGGTACTTACTATTGTAACATAGTAGCTGACGGGGCTATTTCCACAGGAAAGAAAATGATTGTTCTTAAATAGATTTCCAATCATGAGCCAATTCATATTAACCAGACAAAGAAAAAGTCTCATTGCAGCTATAATCTTAACGCTTTTATTTGGGCCTTTCGGTTTGCTTTACGCTTCGGTTACAGGCGGAATCCTCATGTTGATATTTTTGCCAATTTTGTTTGTACTGGTAAATGTGTCCACCGCTTTTTTAGTGATATTGTTCTATTGGCCAGCATGTATGTGCTGGTCAGTAGTTTCTACAGTTAAATACAATAATGAAATCGTTGAGTATGAAAACCTGCAAAAAAGACTATTCAATCTTCCTGTTGAAGAAAAGAATAAAATTATTGACTGGCTGCAAAGGCATCCAGGTAAAACAATAGACGATTATTACAGAAATGCCAGTTAAAAGGACTAAAAAAATCTGAAAGATGAAAACATTAGGGACCACCCATAGGACAACCACATTCTGTAAAAAAGCAAAAATGCCGCAGGACGCGGCATCTTCGCGGATTTTAAGTGGGCCCACCAGGGCTTGAACCTGGGACCCCCTGATTATGAGTCAGGTGCTCTAACCAACTGAGCTATAGGCCCTCGCTGCTTGTATCAGCGGACGGCAAAAGTAGGTTTTTTTATTTGAATTTTATAAGGCCGGCTCCGTCCACGCATCGTGCTCTTTCAGCAGCAGGATCAGCTCGTTGACGGCGGTCTCGCTCGGCACATTGCGCTTCACGACCTCTTTCCCTTTGTACAGCGTGATCTTCCCCGGCCCGCTGCCGACGTAGCCGAAGTCGGCGTCGGCCATTTCTCCCGGCCCGTTCACGATGCAGCCCATGATGGCGATCTTCACGCCTTTCAGGTGGTGCGTGGCGGCGCGGATCTTCGCGGTGGTCTCCTGCAGGTCGAAGAGCGTGCGGCCGCAGCTGGGACAGCTGATGTATTCCGTCTTGCTGATGCGCGTGCGCGTTGCCTGGAGAATGGAGAATGCCGTGTTGTTGAGGAACTGTGTGTTGTTGTTCATCTCCAGGTACGTGCGTCCGCTGACGCGCGTCTGCTGCAGCCCGCCCGGCTCGTTGCGCAGCCAGACGCCGTCGCCGAAGCCGTCGAGCAGCAGCCCGCCCGTTTCCGTGGCGAAGTGGATGAGCTGCTCGTCCACCGTAGGCGCTGCGCTTTCCGTGACCAGCACCACCGGGCAGCGGATCTCCCGCGTCATGAGCGCTATGAGCACGCGGCGTACGGAGGCCAGCGCATGGCGGTTCGTGCTTTTGAGGCAGAGGATGATATCGTCGTGGCGGCCGAGCTGCTCCAGCAACTTTTCTGTCTGCTCCCACGGGCCGTCTGCATCCGCCTCCACGAAGCAGGGATGATGCAGCGGCGCGGACAGCTGCAGGAACGCAGCCGCCTGCAGCAGCGGGAGGCAGCCGGGTTTACCGGGAAGCTCTTTCCAGTAGCCGTAGTCGCAGATCACCTGAAGCGTACCGGGCAGCGCAAAGTCAGGTACGTGGCTGCCGGTATAGATAAAATCCGCCGCCGCATCGCCGATATTCCATTTATCGGTGGCGGCATCATAACGGTAGCCGATAGCATGCAGATCCGCAGGCGTGCACGTATCCTTATCCGCCAGCGAAGCGATCACCACCGGCACGGCATGGCTGCCGGCCTTGCCTACTGCTGTTGTCTTCCGCCGGCTGTAGGTAAAAGGGCTGTAAGGCAATGCCTGCTGCGTTTCCAGCGGGTGCACCGGCCGGTGCGGTTCCCGTCCGGTGTACCGTTTCACAATATCCCTGCACACGGGTATCTCGAACTCCGGGTCTTCCGTCAGCGACACGCGTATCGTATCCCCGATGCCGTCTTCCAGCAGCGTGCCGATGCCGATCGCGCTCTTGATGCGCCCGTCCTCGCCATCGCCCGCCTCGGTGACGCCGAGGTGCAGCGGGTAGCACTCGCCGAACTCCTCCGCCATCTGCCGCACCAGCAGCCGGTACGCCTGCACCATCACCAGCGGGTTGCTGCTCTTCATGCTCAGCACGACCTGGTGATAACCCTCGTCCCGCGCGATCCGCAGGAACTCCATCGCGCTCTCCACCATGCCGACCGGCGTATCGCCGTAGCGGCTCATAATGCGGTCGCTGAGCGAGCCGTGGTTGGTGCCGATGCGCATGGCCGTGCCGTGCTCCTTACATATCCGCACCAGCGGCGTGAACCGCTCGCGGATGCGCTCCACCTCGGCGGCGTATTCGGCATCGGTGTATTGGATGAAGTCAAACTTCTTCTTGTCTATGTAATTGCCGGGGTTAATGCGCACCTTCTCCACGATGCGCGCGGCGATCTCCGCAGCGTTGGGCGTGAAGTGAATGTCCGCCACCAGCGGCGTGTGGTATCCCTGCCGGCGCAGCTCGTTTCTGATGTGCAGCAGCTGCTCCGCCTCCTTTTTGCTCGGCGCCGTGATGCGCACCAGCTCCGCCCCCGCCTCGATGCACCGGATGCTTTGCGCCACGGTGCCGGCCACGTCCATCGTGTCCGTCGTCGTCATCGTCTGGACGCGGATCGGGTGACCGTCGCCGATCACCAGGTCGCCGACGCGCACCGCTTTTGTCGGCAAACGGCGGTAACCGGTAAGGGAAGGACAATACTGCTGCAGCATCAGGCCGGACATGCCTGCAAAGTTAGGCGGAATGGCTGCATTATTTTTTTATGAAAAAGTGAATCTGCGTAAAAATTTCTGAAACAGTAGTATTTTAGCGAAGAATATACCGCCTTACCCATGCAATATGAAATTAGACAATCAGGCAAATTCAAATACATAGAAGAAGGGGAGGGTGAGCCGCTGGTGTTGCTGCATGGACTGTTCGGCGCGCTGAGCAATTTTAAAGACCTTGTTGATCATTTCCGGTATACGCATAAAGTCATCATTCCCCTGCTGCCGCTCTTCGACCTCTCGCTGCTGGATACTTCCGTAGGCGGACTGGCAAAGCATGTCCAGAAGTTCATCGAATTGCGCGGCTTCGGAAAGGTGCACCTGCTGGGCAATTCGCTGGGCGGGCATGTGGGGCTGGTATATACCCTGCGGCATCCGGAGCATGTCAAGACGATCACGCTGACGGGCAGCTCGGGGCTGTTCGAGAACGGCATGGGCGAGACGTATCCCAAACGCGGCGATTACGATTATATCCGGAAGAAGACAGAGCTCACCTTCTACGATCCCGCCGTGGCCACCAAAGAGCTGGTGGATGAGGTGTACAGCATTGTCAACAACCGGCTTAAGGCGCTCAAGATCATATCATTGGCCAAGTCCGCCATCCGTCACAACCTCGGCAGCGAGCTGAACGAGATACATGTGCCCGCCTGCCTGATCTGGGGCAGGAATGATACGATCACCCCGCCGATGGTCGCGGAAGAGTTCCATGCATTGCTGCCCAACTCAGAGCTGCACTGGATTGACAAATGCGGCCATGCGCCGATGATGGAGGTGCCGGGCGAGTTCAACCGGATCCTCGAAGATTTCCTGGCACGCCACAAGGGATAGCGGACTACTAAGGTTTTCTTAATTTTTTTTCAGCGCATCACCCAACCAAAACTGGTGCGGGATTTGTATATACTATAGTAAGAAGCGTCTGAAGCCATGATCATCGAGCAGCTCATATCCCCTGTTGTGCCTACGTTACTCCCCACGGATACCGGCAGCCGCGCGCTGTTCCTGATGGAGGAGCACCACCTCGCCCAGCTGCCGCTGGTCACCGGCGCGAAATATATGGCGCTGGTACAGGAGCATGAGCTGCTGGACTGGAACAAGCCCGAAAGCCCTTTGAACGGCGCCGACTTCCTGCATTACAAGCCCGCAGTGTTCGCCACCGGCCATCCTTACGACGCGCTGCGCGTGGCGCACGTGCATAACCTCGACATCGTGCCGGTGATAGACCGCAGCAATACCTACCTCGGGGCGATCACAAGCAGCAGCCTGCTGCGCTATATCACGGAGAACAGCGGGCTCGGCAACCCCGGCGGGATCATCGTGCTGGAGGTCGCGCCCCGCAACTATTCGCTGACGGAGATCGCGCGGATCTGCGAAAATGAAGACGTGATCATCATCAGCACCCAGCTGTATACAGAGATGGAGACCGGCATGCTCCGCGTCACGCTGAAGACTGACCGTACCGACCTGGGCGCGGTGGTGAGCAGCTTTGAGCGCCACGGATACCAGGTAAAGGAAGTGTTTGGCGAGCAGGCGGGACAGGAAGACATGGCGAGCCGCTACCGGCTGCTGATGAGCTATATCAACATGTAGCTATAATGCTGCTGATGCCCGCTGCCGAACGCCCGCC
>Ga0206101_1000148_pt1 | contig 16602 bp, 9 predicted proteins | sample 1B0metagenome_FD_148613 | JGI IMG/M metagenome (GOLD analysis project Ga0206101, IMG submission 148613) | Enriched microbial communities from leaf-cutter ant dump, University of Wisconsin, Madison, United States - 1B0 | ecosystem: Environmental > Terrestrial > Nest > Insects nest > Nest dump... | reverse complement strand
CATGCCGCAGCGGTCAGGGTATTCCCCAATCCCGCCCGGTCGGTGGTGTATATCACGGCGCCGTTTACCGTGCATGCCGTGATCACCGGCCTCGACGGCAAAGTGGTGCTGCGGCAGGATGACGCCAGGGAGATGGACATCAGCCGGTTGTCTGCCGGCCTGTACCTGATCCGCATCACAGACAGCTCGGGACAGGTGGTGCGTATCGAGAAAATGGAGAAGCTTGCGGGCACCGGGCGATGATCCGGATGCAACAGCTGTCTGACCGGCTGCCGGCGCCCCTGTTGCGCCGGCAGCCTTTTTTCGGCCGGGTAATTGTGCAAACGGATATTGTCGTATATTTAGCAGCATACGGCTTATAGCCGGACTCCCTGGTAACAGATGATACCATGCAAAAAACAGTTCTTCTTGCGCTGACCTTTCTGACGGCAGGCATTCCCGGTATGGCGCATATTGCGGTGCCGGACACCGGTACAGCACCGTCCCTGGGCTTTATTGAAAATAAGGGACAATGGACGGAGGCTGCAAAATACAAGGCAGACATCCCCGGCGGCGCCGTGTTCATCACCGACCGCGGCTTCGTATATAACTATTGCAGCGAGCAGGACCTGGCGCGCATTCACGAGGAAGCCGACGAAGGAAAGGACATTTCGGGGGCCATCGTGCATCACCATGCCTATAAGGTGGTATTTTCCGGCGCCAATCCGGGCATACGTTACAGCACGGATCTGAAACGACCCGATTATCACAATTATTTTATCGGAAATGACCCCTCGAAATGGGCGGCCAATGTTTCCCTGTTCGGCAGGGTAGTGCAGCGGCAGGTGTATGACGGGATAGATGTGGCGGTGTACAGCAAGGGCGCTTCCCTGAAGTACGATTTTATCGTGGCGGCGGGTGCGGATGCGGGCAGGATCGCGCTGGCCTTTGAAGGCGTAACGCCGCAGCTGACGCCTGAAGGGCACCTGAAGATCAGGACGTCGGTCAACGAGGTGACGGAACAGGCGCCCTATGCCTACCAGGTCATCGCCGGCAGGGAGACGCCGGTGCCGTGCCATTACCGGCTGGCAGGTGGTCGGCTGACGTTTGACCTGCCTGCGGGGTACGACCGGCAGTATCCGCTGGTGATAGACCCCCAGCTTATATTTGCCACCTACAGCGGCGGTACCGGTGTCGGGACGGGGTTCTACAGCTTTACGACCACCTACGACGCCTTCGGCAACCTGTACGCGGGCTGCCAGGCATACCAGGCGGGATGGCCGACGACAACCGGCGCTTTCCAGGCTGCGTTTGCCGGCAACCAGGATGTGGGCGTTAACAAGTACAACGCCACGGGCACCACGCTGATATATTCCACCTATTACGGCGGCAGCTCGGTGGACCTGCCACATGCCATGTATGTCAACGACCGCAACGAGCTGATTGTGGCCGGCAGCACCTCGTCGTTCAACCTGCCCCATTCCACGGGCTGCCTGGACAGCACGCTGAACGGGGGCATTGACATTTTCATCGCCCACTTCAACAGCACCGGCACCGTCCTGCTCGGCGGCACCTATATCGGCGGCAGCAATGGCAACGATATCAACGGCATTGACCTTACCAACCCCAATACCAGCACCCTTACCGCTCAGAATACCATGAGCCCTGTCGAGCTTACCTGCGATGCGGCGGGCAATATCTGGGTGGTCAGCAATACCGCTGCCACGGATTTTCCCGTAACCGGCAATGCGTTGCAGGGCGCCAGGGCCGGGAACATAGACGGCGTGCTTTTCCAGCTTACGCCCAACTGCGCGCAGCTGCTGTACAGCACGTATATCGGCGGCAGCGGTAATGACGCTCTTTACGGTCTTGTCTTCGACCGCACGGGCAACCTGGTGCTCTCCGGCGGCACCCTCAGCAATGACTTCCCGGTCACCGCCGGCGTGCTGCATGCCACGTCGCCGGGCGGGGGCGGCACATGGGATGGCTTTGTGGCGGTCGTCAATCCCGGCGCCGGCACCCTGCTGCGCGCCACCTATCTGGGCACGACGGCGGCCGACATCGCGGTGAGCATCCAGACGGATGCGGGTAACAATTATTACGTGCTGGGGCGGACGCTGGGCGCTTATCCCATCAGCCAGGGCGTTTATAATATTGGCAACGGAGATGTGTTCATTGACAAGCTTACTGCCGACCTGACCACCTCGCTGGCGTCCACGCGGATCGGCAATCCCCAGAGCGGCGGCAGGTATGCGCCTACGGCGTTCCTGGTGGATATCTGCGACCAGGTGTATGTTGCCGGCCTCGGCGCGGTTGCCGGGCTGCCGGTGACGCCTGACGCCTTCAGCACGAACGGCCAGCTTAAATTCTGGTTCTGCGCCCTGGAGCCGAATTTTACGGGGCTCGTCTTCGCTACTTATTTCGGCACCTCCGCCGACCATACGCATGTCGGGGTCAGCCGCCTGGACCCGCAGGGCATTGTCTATCACTCTCTCTGCTCCAACGCCACCAATTTCCCCACGACGCCGGGCGTCTGGGGCCCTGCGCGGACGCAGACCGGCGGGCAGGACATCGTCAGCTTCAAATTCAGCTTCGACGCGTCGGGCGTGCGGGCTTCCTATGTGCTGGACGGCGTCCCCGACTCGGGCTGTGCGCCGTTCACCGTGCCTTTCCTGAACACTTCCACCATGGCGGAGTCGTTCATCTGGGATTTCGGGAACGGCACCTATTCCACGCAGACGTCGCCGACCTATACTTTTACCGATGCCGGCACCTACGTGGTGAAGCTTTATGCCAAAAATGACACCGCATGCATTACGGACGACACATTCCAGCGGGTCATCACCGTGCTGCCGATGCCGGAGATCAGCGTATCGCCGGATATCACCACCTGTGTGAACAATCCCGTGCAGCTGCAGGCGACGCCTATCTACGACCCCGGCGTCAGCGCCACGCTGGCATGGACGCCGTCCACCTACCTGAGCAACAGCACCATTGCCAACCCCGTTGCCTCGCCGGTCAGCGACATCACTTATCATGCGCGGGTGACGCTGGCCGGCGGCTGCTATGCGGAGGATTCCCTGCACATCACGGTGTTGCAGGGCTTTGAGCTGTATAACCAGGACACGGCGATCTGCAAGGGAGACACAGTGCTGGTGCGCGCCGGGGGAGACCCGCGGTACACCTACACCTGGCGGCCTGCTGACGGCGTTTCCAATACAGGTATCATCGCGCCGCGGATCGTGACGGACACCTCGCGTACCTATACGGTGACGGCTGCCTATCCCGGCTGCCGCGACAGCGTCCGTTCCTTTGCCATAGACGTGCAGCCGGTGCCTGTCGTGGACCTCGGCGACGACCAGATCCTGTGCTATGGCGATACGTTCCGCCTGCGGCCGGTCATTGATCCCGACTACTACCCGCTGTACACGTACACCTGGAATCCCGGCGGCGGACTGAACCCCGGCCCCAGCGTTGCCGACCCGCTGTTCACCGCCTATACCACGACGACGCTGACGCTGACGGTGAGCACGCCTGCGGGCTGCCTGGGCTCGGACGACATCCTGCTGAACGTGGTATCGCCCGATATCATCAGCGCCTCGCCGGATACGGCGATCTGTCCCGGCGACACGATCACGCTGCATGTGTGGGGCACGCAGGTGTCGCAGCTATGGCGCCCCGCCTATTATATAGATGATACGCTGAGCACGGACCCGAACGTGTACCCGGTAGCTTCCGTTGCCTACATAGTGTACGGGCGCGATGTGAACAACTGCCTTGATACGCAGGTGGTGCGCGTGCGCGTGCTGCCGGAGGCGGTGGTGGCGCTGCCCGATTCCGCGCGGATCTATCCCGGGGAAAGCTACCAGATGGACCCCGGCGGCAACTGCCTTTACTTCAGCTGGTTCCCGCCGCTCGGGCTTACCGATCCCGATATTATGAATCCCGTTGCAACACCGGACGTGAACACCCGTTATTTTGCGACGGGGCGGACGGAGTACGGATGTACGGCCAGGGATTCCATAGACCTGTATGTGAACCTGGATTCCGAGATAGACATGCCGAATGCCTTTGCCCCCGGCTCCGGCCCGAACAATACGCTGCGGCCGGTGCACCGCGGGCGCGTCACGCTGCGGTCTTTCTCCGTCTACAACCGCTGGGGCGGAAAGCTGTATGAGACCACAGACGTGGACGCCGGCTGGGACGGCAGCTACAAGGGGCAGCCGCAGCCGATGGGTGTGTACGTCTATGTGGTGGAAGCGGTGACCCCCGCCGGAAGGGTATTCCACAAACAGGGTAATGTAACGCTGCTGCGTTAGGCAAGCTATACCAGCCCCATCTCCAGCGCGATCCGCGCCAGGCCGATGCTGTTCTTCACATTCAGCTTGTGCAGCAGGCTCATGCGGTGGTTCTTGACCGTCCGCTCGCTGAGGAACAGCTTGTCGGCGATCTCCTGGTTGGTATGCTCCGCGACGATCAGCTGCAGGATCTCCTTCTCTCTGCGTGTCAGCTGCGGCAGCACGCCCGCCGCCTGCTTTTTTGTCCGGGAGAGGTTCAGCAGCAGCTCCTCCTTCAGGGAAGGCTCAATGAACTGCTCGCCGCGGTGCACCTGCTCGATCGCCTGCACCAGCACCTGCGGGTCGGAATTCTTCAGGAGGTAGCCGAGGCAGCCCTGCTGGAGCATGGTTTTGGCATGAAAGGCATTGTCGAGGCTGGTAAGCACCAGGATGCCTACGGCAGGATATTTCTTCGTGATGATCCGCGCCAGCTCGGCGCCCTGCATGTCCGGCAGCTGTATGTCCAGCAGCAGCACATCGGGACAGGCATGCTCCAGCCCTGCCAGCAGCGCGGCGCCGGACGGGTAGGTCGCCCGCACTTCCAGGTGCGGATAAGCGCCGAGCACCTGCTGCAGCCCGATAATGACCAGCGGGTGATCGTCTGTAATGGCAATCCTGATGCTCATAGCCTGTAAGCCGCTTTTTCCGTTTTCAAGATACGATTTTTGCAGGTATGCTGTGAAAGCGCTGCCGGCGGCGCGCCGGGCTGCGTTGCTTCAGGCAGGTGTGTATGCAGCGGCGCCGTGGCTGTCCGTGTCAAATTCCAGGTAAACGGATGTCCCTGTTCCCGGCGCCGACGTCACGGTCAGCGTTCCGTTCATGGTCTTTACCCGTGCCTGCAGGTTTTGCAGCCCGATGCCGTCGCCGTTTCCCGGCTGCCTGTAGTCGAAGCCGCTGCCGTCGTCTTCCACGGTAAGCCCGAGCAGCCCGTCCTGGTAATCCAGCTGCACCAGCAGGCTGTCCGCCTGCGCATGCTTAACGGCATTTTGTATCAGCTCCTGCGTGATGCGGTACACTGCCAGCTCAAAATCGGGATTCATACGTGGTATCGCTCCCGAGGTGTGAAAACGGATGGCCGGGGATGCGCCTTTGTTCATCTTGTTGCAATAAATGTGGATGGCCTCCGCCATGCCTGCCTGCAGCAGTATGCCCGGCATCAGGTTATGGGCCATCTTTCTCAGCTCCACCACCGTCTCGTCCAGCTGCTGCAAAGCGTCCGCAAAGTCCTCCGTCTCATCCAGCGCATGATGCCTGCGGACGGCGCCGAAGCTCAGGCGTACGGCGGAAAGCTGTCCCACGATCCCGTCGTGCAGCTCCCGTGCGATACGGGTGCGTTCCTTTTCTTCTCCTTTCATGACAGATCTCAGCCGTACGATCTCCTGCTGCTGCTCCAGGTTCCGGATCTTTTCCGCCTGCAGCCGCTGCCTGTGCCGGTTGTTGCGGTAAGCGCCGATCAGCAGTACCGCCAGCAGCAGGGCGCCGGCGGTGCTGCTGATGATCCAGGTGTTCTTTTCCTTCAGCCTGTTGTTTTGCAGCGCGATCTGAAATTCTTTCTGTATGATCTCCTTGTCTTTCTGCGCGGTACGGTACCGCACCTCCAGCTGGTGAATATTACCGGTAACCTCCTTCCGGGTCAGGCTGTCCCGGGCGGCAACGTATTTCTTATAATAGGTCAGCGCCTCCGGGTAACGTTTTGTGACGGTGTACAATTGCGAGAGCGTTTCGTATATCTCCGGCAGCACCGCGATGAAGTGCGTTTTTCTCCCCTGCTCCAGCGCTTCCAGGAGCAGTCTTTCGGCCGTTTTATAATTGCCCGTTCCATAATGGAGCTGTCCCAGGATATGGATCGTCCGGATCCGGTGATGCGTGTACGCATTGCCCTTTACCGCCTGGGCTTCCTGCAGGGATAACAGGGCTTTCTGCGGGCTGTCAATCTGCAGGTAGACCGTAGCGATATTGTTCAGGGCGCTTACCTGCGAGCTGGGCAGGTTATGCGCTCTTGCCGTTTCCAGCGCGGCGCTCAGGGCATGCAGGCTTTGCCTCCAGTGCCGCTGCCTGCCGTAGTAAATACCCTTGCTGTTCAGTGCCGACGCCAGTCCCGCATAATTCTTTTCACTCCGCGCTGTTTTCTCCGCGAGCTCCAGGTAATACCATGTTTTCCCTTCGACTGCTCCCCCGGGGTCTGCCAGCCTCATCACGATCGGGATGTTGTTGTATATATTGCTCATAGACAGGCCGGCCTGTCCTTTTTCTATAAGCAGCGCCGCACGCGACAGGCAGACGATGCTTTGGTAATAATCGCCGAGGTACATATACTGGACGGCCATGGCGTTGTACATACTCGCCCGCCGGCTGCTCATCCTGGGCTCCCGTTCCGCGTACAAAAGCGCCTGCCTGTATGCGCTGATGCTTTCCCGGTACAGAGATTTGATATGGTACACGTATCCCATATAGTACAGCGCCATGCCTGTGCCGATGCCATACCCGGCCTGCCTGCTTTCCTGCAATGCGGCGGTGAGGAGCGCCAGGGCGCTGTCCGGCTGCTGTTCCGTCAGCCCCTCGGCAGCAAAGAGCAGCCGCCGGATCCTGCCGGTATCCGGGTGCTTATACGAAAACTGCATCGGCAGGTCGCCCTCCGTAAAAAAAGGTACGGCGGACTGCGTGCTTGCCGGGGAGGGCAGCAGTAATATGAGCGATAGGAAAAAGATGGACCTTACCGGCATATTTGTTTTACCAGGCAGCTCGCCGTTGGCTAAAATTAGTCCTTTATACTCAAAAAAATAATTGAGCCTATAGGCTCTTATACATGGATGGCAGGCGGGCTAATTTTGAAATGTATTCAGCATGCATCCGCTTTGATGCAGGTTTTGATACAGATTTTTAAACCGTTTAACTTTATTTAATCATGAAGCAGCAAATACACATAACCGGTATCCTGTTATTAATACTCAGCACGATTGGCTTCCCCGGCGGGGCTTACGCCCGGGATATGCTTTCCATGGGGGCACGTCAGCTTTACTTTGTCGAAAACCGCGGGCAGATTGTGGATCAATACGGTAAGCAGCGGGCTGATATTGACTTCCGGATGGCGTGCGGCCACGGCCTTAATATCTTCATCGGCAGCGGCGCCATTCATTACCAGTGGGCGAAGGCAGGCACGGCTGCGGGAGCGGTGGAAATGAACCGGATGGATATACAGCTTTTGGGCGCCAATGCACCGGCGGCTGTTGTGGTGGATGACCGGCAGTCCTACTACGAACGGTATTACCTGCCGCAGACCGGCGCCGGCGGGGTGGCTGCGGCTGCCTGCAGGAAGATTACCTACCGGGAGATCTACCCGGGCATTGACTGGGTGATATATATCAGGGACGCGCAGATGGAGTATGATTTCGTGGTGCGCCCCGGCGGAAAGGTTTCCGATATCAGGATGCAGTACGGCGGCGCGGCATCATTGACGTTAAATGAGGACGGCGGCATTACGGCGGTTACGGAAACAGGTACGGCCACGCAGCGGGCGCCGCACAGCTTCCGGGAAGAAGACCGGAGGAAGGTGGATTCGCGTTTTGTGCTTGACGGGGATGTGCTCGGCTTCGCCGCCGGCAGCTGCGAAGGAACGCTGGTGATTGACCCGGTGATGGAATGGGGGCGTTACTACGGCGGGAATGCCCAGGAGATATCGTTCGGGAGCGCGGTGGATAATAACGACGGGAGCGTATATATGTCGGGTACCACTTTAAGTACCGGTAACATTGCGACTATCGGGGCTTTCAAGACTACCCTGTCCTCCGGCGGCGAAGATTTCTTCCTTGCGAAATTCAACGCAGCGGGTCTGAGGGTGTGGAGCACCTATTACGGCGGGGAAGGTCCGGAATCGGGTGGCGCCGTGATCTGCGACCGGAACGGGAACGTCTACCTGGGCGGATCAACACAAAGCACAACCGGCATGGCTACCCCCGGGAGCTTCCGGCAGACTTTCGGCGGCGGCAATGACGACGGGATCCTTGTTAAATTCGATGCCTCCGGATCAAGAGTGTGGGGTACGTATTACGGGGGAACGGGTAGTGATGCTGTGCTGAATATTTCCTGTGATGTTTATGATAATGTATATTTTTCCGGCATCACCTCCAGCGATACAGGCGTATCCACTCCCAACAGCCACCAGGTAGCCCGGAATGCCAGCGGTTCAGCGCCTATCAATGCTTTCCTGGCTAAGTTTGATGATAATGGTATGCGGCAATGGGCTACTTACTATGGATGGAATACTACGGGAATGGATGTGTTTGCCGATAAATTCGGAGCTGTTTACCTGGCGGGCAGCGCTACCAGGGATTCCAATATTACAACGCCGGGCGCCCATCAGCGGATCCCGGGCGGTGTGGCTGGTATGGCGGATTGCTATCTCGCAAAATTTGACAGTACAGGTACACGGATATGGGGAACGTTGTACGGAGGGGCGGGAAGTGAGTTCGTGGGCGCAATACCCTGGAAGATGCATATGATCTCGGGCGACGACTCGGGAAATATCTACCTGGCGGGTACTACCGAGAGCACAGACTCCATTGCGACGCCGGGCAGCTACCAGGATACAAAAAACGGGGCTGCGGGAGAAACCGACGGCTTCCTTGTGAAATTCGACAGCAGCGGGAAACGGCAATGGGGCACCTACTACGGCGGCCCCGGCGGCTTCATGGAGAGCGTGGCGTCCATGGCTGCTGATCACAGCGGGAATGTCTATCTCGTGGGAACAACGGAAAGCACTTCCGGAATTGCCACGCCTAATGCTCACCAGGTTGCGCTTGCGGGCGGCATGGTGGATGCATTCCTGGTGCAGTTCGACCGCTCGGGCGCCCGGAAATATGGTACTTATTACGGTGGCGGCGGCATGGACTTATGCTTTGGCGTCGTCAGCGATCTGTCCGGGAACGTGTACATCAGCGGCGCGACGCAGAGCGATACGGGGATTGCCACCCCGGGCAGCCAGTTTTATATAGGCGATGACGCCTTCCTCGCAAAATTCTGCTTTGCGATCCCTCCGGCTTCTTTCAGCGGCGCCGATACTATTTGCGTGAACACATCCTATACTTATTCCGTGCCGGCCGTGGCCGGCGGCAGCTATATCTGGGAATGGCCGGCCGCATGGAACGCCGCCGCCACCGGTAACAGCATTTCGGTCACTACGGATCAGGGGGATGCCGCCGGAACCGTCAGCGTGCGCATCGTCAAATGCGGCGATACGAGCGAGCCGGTAACCTTCGACGTATATGTACGCCCGGCGGTGCCGGCCGAGATAACCGTGAACGGCAATGAGCTGAGCACGGTAAACACGCACGAGTCTTATCAATGGTACCTTAACGGCACGGCAATACCCGGGGCTACGAACCGCTCCCATATCGTGGATACCAACGGTTTCTATTCCGTAAAAGTTGTCAACCCCCACGGATGCACGGACTCGTCGGATGTGTATCCGGTGACCAACGTTTCCGTGTCGTCACTGTCTGCCGGTGGCCGGGCGGTAACCGTTTATCCCAACCCGGCGCACGGCACCGTATATGTTGCGGCGGCAGTGCCCGTGTCCGTGCAGATCAGCAGTATGGAAGGGAAAGCGGTGCTGCAGCATCAGCAGGCGGGAGCCATTGACATCAGCGGCCTGGCTGACGGCATATACCTGATGCAGGTACGGACAGATGGCAGGCTGATACATACGGAGAAGCTGATAAAGTCGCCCCGCTAAAGGCAACAGTGTTCCGGTTCCCGGCGGGCAATGCTCCCGGGAACCGGTTTTTTTATCCCTGTCCGGCTATGAACATCTTCCAGGCCATTTTCACGCTGCTCTTTTCCGGTGTCCTGTTGACAACGCACGCTGCCGGAACGGATGCCGCCGGCCTGCCGGGGCTGAGCTTTGCAGAAAATAAAGGACAATGGGCGGAGCCGGTAAAGTTCAGGGCGGGCATCCCGGGTGGCGCGCTCTTTCTTACGGACCGCGGATTTGTATTTCACTATTACCGCACGGCGGACCTGGAGCGCATACATACGCTTGCCGGAGCAGGACGGGATGTGTCGGGTGAAACGGTATCCCACCATGCTTACCGCGTTGACTTTGTCGGGGCGAATAAAGATATTGTCTATCATACTGCTGACAGGAGCAGCGTTTACCACAATTATTTTTACGGCAATGACCCGTCAAAATGGGCGGGACATGTGGGGTTGTTCGGCAGGGTGGTGCAGCGGCAGGTGTATGATGGTATAGATCTGGCTGCATACAGCAGGGGGATGTCTTTCAAATACGATTTCATCGTTGCCCCCGGCGCCGATGCGGGGAAGATCGTGCTGGCGTTTGATGGTGTGCAGCCGCGGCTTACGGAGCGGGGCAGCCTGCGGATAAAGACCAGCGTCAGCGAGGCGGAAGAGCTGCCGCCCTATGCCTACCAGGTGATCGCCGGCCGCGAGGTGCCGGTCAGGTGCAGCTATAAGCTGGCGAAAGGACGCCTCCGCTTCGACCTGCCGGACGGCTACGACAGGCGGTATGCCCTGGTCATAGACCCCCGGCTGGTATTTGCCACGTACAGCGGTGCGGCGGCAGGACGGGATTTTTACAGCTACTGCACTACCTATGACGATGCAGGCAGCCTGTACGCCGGCGGCAAGTGCTGGCAGCCGGGATGGCCGGTCACCACCGGCGCCTTCCAGACTGCGTTCGGCGGCGACCAGGATGTGGGCATCAACAAATATGATGCTTCCGGCACGCAGCTGGTGTACGCTACCTACTATGGCGGGAGGGACGGCGAAGAGCCGTATGCCATGGTGGTGAATGACCGGGATGAGCTGATCGTCACCGGCAGCACCAGGTCGCCGGACCTGCCCGTGACGCCCGGCTGCTATGACAATACGCTGGGCCGGTATTACGACCTTTTTGTGGCGCACTTCCATGCAGACGGCTCAGCGCTGGCGGGCGCTACCTATATGGGCGGCTCCGGCTCCGGCGATGTCAACGCAATTGATATTACGGGTACCGGCGCGGGCATGCAGAACAAGACAAGTCCCGCAGAGCTGGTTTGCGACCCCGACGGTAACATATGGGTGGCCAGTAACACTTCGGAAAGCGATTTCCCGGTTACTCCCACAGCATTGCAGCCCGCTATCGCCGGTGCCATAGACGGCGTCCTGTTCCGGCTCAGCCCCGACTGCTCGCAGCTGCTGTACAGCACGTTTATCGGCGGCAGCGGCGATGATGCGGTGTACGGCATGGTCTTCAACCCCGCCGGCAACCTGGTCATCTGCGGCGGCACACAAAGCAGCGATTTTCCTGTATCCGGGGCTTTGCATCCGGCTGCGCAGGGCGGCTGGGACGGCTTCGCCGCAATAGTGCATCCTGTGTCAGGCGCATTGCTGCGGTCCACCTACCTGGGCACTGCCGCCGACGACCAGGCAGTGGCGCTGCAGGCGGATAACGACGGGAATATCTATGTGCTGGGCCGGACATTGGGCAATTATCCCGTCAGCCCCGGCGTATATGCACAGCCGGGCGGCGATGTTTTTATTGATAAGCTTGCGCCCGGCCTGGACGCCTCCCTGCTGTCCACGCGGATAGGAAACCCGCAGGCTGCATCCAGGTATGCGCCTTCCGCATTTCTCCTGGATGTCTGCGGGAATGTGTATGTCACAGGGCTGGGCGCTGCGCCGGGGCTGCCGGTCACCGCCGACGCCTTTGAGACGGCGCACAGGAATTTCTGGTTCTGCGTGCTGCGGCCCGGTTTTTCGGGATTGCTTTTTGCGTCCTATTTCGGTACTACCGACGATCATACCCACGTGGGCGTCCATCGCCTGGACCCGCGCGGTATCGTATATCATTCGGTCTGCGTCGGCACGCCGACCTACCCGGTCACGCCGGGCGCCTGGGCCACAGCCAAAGGCGCCGACGGACAGGATGTTGTCAGCTTCAAATTCAACTTCGAGACCTCGGGGGTGTACGCCGCCTTTGTGACAGCAGCTGCACGCGATACGGGATGCGCGCCGTTTACCGTGCCTTTTGTCAATGCCTCGGCTATGGCAGCACGTTATTTGTGGGATTTCGGGGACGGCACCTATGCGACCGACCCGTCGCCGACCCATACGTTTGCCGGTGCCGGTGTATATACCGTCCGGCTGTATGCATACAACGATACGGCCTGCGTAACGCAGGACACTTTCCGGAAGGTCATTACCGTATTGCCTTCACCCCTGCTTTCCGTGACTGCGGATACGGTTACCTGCGTCAACAATCCCTTACAGCTGCATGCGGATATTACGCATGATCCCGGCATTACTGCCAAAATCGTATGGACGCCGTCCACGGCGCTGGACAATGCAGGTATCGCCGATCCGGTTACCTCTGCCTCCTCCGATATTACCTACCACGTTTCCGTGACGCTGGACGGAGGGTGCAGCGCGGAAGATTCCATCCATGTTACCGTACTACAGGGCTTTGACCTGGAGACTGCCGATACTGCCGTTTGTGCCGGCGGGACGGTTGCCATTCGCCTGAAGGGCGATCCGCGCTATGCATATGCCTGGTCGCCCGCTGCCGGCGTTTCCGATACTACCGCCATTGCTCCCCTGATCACACCGGATTCTTCGCAGGTGTACAAGGTCACCGCGCATTATCCCGGCTGCCGGGACAGTACCAGGTCGCTCCGTATTGAGGTACAGCCGCAGCCTTCTGCAGACCTGGGTCCCGACAGTGTGCTTTGCTACGGGGATACATTGCGTATGCAACCGGTGATCAACCCTCCGGGTTATCCATTCTATACGTACACCTGGAACCCCGCAACAGGCCTGGATAACCCGGCGTCTGCAACACCGCTGTTTACCGCCTATGCCACGACGGCGCTGACGCTGACGGTAAGCACGCCCATCGGCTGCACAGGCACGGATGACATCCTGCTTACGGTGACGGACCCTGATATGATCACCGCTTCGGCCGATACGACCATCTGCCGGGGAGACACGATCCGCCTTTATGTCCGCGGCACGCAGGCGGGGCAGATCTGGCGGCCGCCTTATTATATCAGCGATACCCTGAGCCCGGAACCTTATGTATATCCCGTCGCTTCGCTTTCCTATACCGTCTATGCACGGGATGAAAATTTCTGCCCGGATACACAGACCGTGCATGTGCGGGTAGCGGAGGCTGCTGTGGTGACATTGCCCGACTCCGCCCGTATCTTTCCCGGCGAAGCATACCGGATGGATCCGGGCGGCAACTGTATTTACTTTGAATGGTTCCCGCCACTCGGGCTTACTGATCCCGGTGCCATGAATCCTTTGGCGACACCGGAGGTGAGCACCCGTTATTTCGTGACGGGGCGGACGGGGCACGGATGCACGGCCAGGGATTCCATAGACCTGTATGTAAACCCGGACTCTGAAATAGACATGCCGAATGCCTTTGCGCCCGGCTCCGGTCCGAACAATATCTTGCGGCCGGTGCACCGCGGGCACATCGTGCTGAAATCTTTCTCCATCTACAACCGCTGGGGTGCAAAAGTGTATGCGACCACAGACGTGGATGCCGGCTGGGACGGCAGCTACAAGGGACAGCCGCAGCCGACGGGTGTGTACATCTATGTAGTGGAAGCGGTGACCCCTGCCGGAAGGATATTCCGCAAACAGGGTAATGTAACGCTGCTGCGTTAGGCAAGCTGTCCTGCCGGCTCCCGTCTCCGGCGAAAAAACGGCATAATTCCTTTAGCTTTACCTGTCAAGTGCCAGCCGATGTTCGAACAGCTATTCAAACATGTTTCCGCGAAGATCACGATAGGGGAGCGGGAAAAGGAAGTATGCCGCAACCTGTTTACGCCCGCCAGTCTGCGTAAGAAGCAATACCTGCTCCGGCAGGGAGATATCTGCCGGCATCTTGCCTTCGTGGAGCAGGGGCTGCTGCGCTCCTATGCCATCGGTGAGAAAGGGGTGGAGCATATCGTCCAGTTTGCCCCGGAGGGCTGGTGGATATCGGATATCTACAGCTATCTTACGGAGGAGCCGTCGGAGTACCATATTGATGCGCTGGAGGACGCGCAGCTGCTATTGCTGAGCAAGACGGCCTATGAGCAGCTGTTTGTGCAGGCGCCGGTGTTCGAGCGGTATTTCCGCATCCTGACGCAGAACAGCCTGATCGCGTACCAGCGCAGGGTGTCGAGCACGCTGAGCCGCAGCGCGGAGGCGGTGTACACGGAATTCCTGGAGGTATATCCCGAGATCGCCCGGCGGGTACCTCAGCATAATATCGCCTCCTACCTCGGCATCACCCCCGAATCCCTCAGCCGCATCCGCAGGCAGATGGCGCGGCGGAAGCCGGCAGCGGCGCCCGGGCGGTGATGCTTTTTCTTATCATAGCTCAATGGCCGGCAGCAGGTGACGGCCGTATCTTTGCATATAGTGCAAAGGAGACAATTTTTAACCACTATAACAGGAGCAGCGGCTATGATAAGCATGGGCGGACTATCCGCATTCCGTAAGTTCAGCGACGCCCTGCCCGAAACGGGGCAGCTGATGCCGGTGCTGTTCGTCGGGCACGGCTCCCCGATGAACGGCATCGAGGATAATGAATTCAGCCTGCGCTGGGAGCGTCTTGGCAGGGAGCTGCCCGTGCCGGCGGCGGTGCTGGTGATCTCCGCCCACTGGTTTGTGCGCGGCACGCGGGTGACGGCGATGGACTTTCCCAAGACCATCCACGACTTCGGCGGCTTCCCGCAGGCATTGTTCGACGTGCAGTACCCGGCGCCCGGCAGCCCGGCGCTGGCGCAGGAGCTGACGGAGGCCATCCGCACAGCGCACGTGACGCCGGATCACGACTGGGGCCTCGACCACGGCGCGTGGAGCATCGTGAAGCGGATGTATCCCGATGCCGGCATACCCGTGCTGCAGCTGAGCATTGACTATACCAAAGGACCGCAATATCATTATGATCTCGCGAAGGAATTATTTTTCCTCCGGAAAAAAGGCGTGCTCATCATCGGCAGCGGCAACATGGTGCATAACCTCGGCATGGTGAACTGGCAGATGATGGACGGCGGCGGCTACGACTGGGCATACGGGATGAACGACCGGTTCAAGCAGCTGATCCTGAACGGCGACCATCGCCCGCTGATACAATACGAGACCCTCGGCAGCGAGGCGCGGATGGCTATCCCGACACCGGAACATTACCTGCCGCTGCTGTACAGCCTGGCATTGCAGGATGAAAAAGATGACGTATCATTGTTTAACGATAAAGCGGTCGGCGGCTCGCTGACGATGACGTCGGTGCAGATCGGCCGGGGCTGAATTGTTTTCTGATTATTTAACCGGATAAAAATGCAAGCAACATGAAAAAGATACTCGCTACCAACTATTCCGCAGCAGGCCTGAACCTCGCCACCCTGCTGCTGCGCCTCGGCTTCGGCATACTGATGATCCCGCACGGCTACAGCAAGCTGACCGGCTTCAACGAGATCGCCCCGCATTTCGTGAACTTCATGGGCATTGGCCAGTCGGTGTCGCTGGGCCTGGATATCTTTGCCGAGTTCTTCTGCTCCATATTGCTGGCATTCGGCCTGTTCACGCGGCTGGCGCTGATACCGCTGATCATAACCGCCCTGGTGATCGTCTTCATCGGGCACGACGCGGATATATTCGGGAAAGGGGAGACCGGCACGCTCTTCCTCACCGCCTATCTGGCGCTGATGATCACCGGCCCGGGGAAATACAGCATGGACGCGGCGATCAGCCGGCGGAAATAAAAAAAGGTGATCCCGAAAGCCCGTCATTTCGAGCGAAGTGAAACGAAGCGAGAAATCTCCTGTTGAAGGGAAGATGCCTCCGAAGAGGAGATTTCTCCATTCCGCTACGCTCCAGTCGAAATGACGCCTGGGTTTTCGGGACCGCCCCTTGCCGGTTTGGTATTGCTTTATGCTATGATCGTGTCCAGCACGGCGTTCATATTCCGCACTGCTTCGGCGGATTTGCCGAAGGCGGCCTGCTCTTCTTCGTTCAGCTTGTAGTCAATGATCTTTTCCCAGCCGTTGCTGCCGATCACCACGGGTACGCCGAGGCATATGTCCTTCTGGCCGTACTCGCCGTCGAGCGCGACGCAGCAGGGGAATACCTTTTTCTGGTTGCGGATGATGCTTTCCACCAGCGCCGCTCCTGCCGCGCCGGGCGCGTACCATGCCGAGGTGCCCAGCAGCTTGGTGAGCGTGGCGCCGCCGACCATCGTATCTGCGGCGATCTGCTTCAGCTGCGCTGCGGACAGGAAATTGTCCACCGGCAT
>Ga0206101_1000147_pt1 | contig 16665 bp, 17 predicted proteins | sample 1B0metagenome_FD_148613 | JGI IMG/M metagenome (GOLD analysis project Ga0206101, IMG submission 148613) | Enriched microbial communities from leaf-cutter ant dump, University of Wisconsin, Madison, United States - 1B0 | ecosystem: Environmental > Terrestrial > Nest > Insects nest > Nest dump... | reverse complement strand
TTGTCCGCGTTCCTTGTAGCGTTCTTCGGTTCCATGTTTGAGCGGTCGCCACCAAGCCTCGTTGGCTTTGAACCAGTCAATTGTCTGCTGGATGCCATCGTCGAAGCTGAATTTTGGCTGCCAGCCTAGTTCGTCGCGCAGTTTGCTGGCATCGATGGCGTAGCGACGGTCGTGCCCAGCACGGTCTTTAACTTGCGCGAACCAATCTTCATCTTTGCCAAAATGTCGCAAGATAGTTTTGGTGACTTCCAGATTGTTCTGTTCGCCATCCGCACCAATTAAGTATGTCTCGCCGATCCTACCTTGCTCAAGAATTTTGAGAACAGCAGTATTGTGATCTTCAACATGGATCCAGTCTCGTACATTCAAGCCATCGCCATAAACTTTAGGCTTGTCGCCATCTATAATGTTAGTTATAGCGCGCGGGATAAACTTTTCAACATGATGAAACGGGCCATAATTGTTGCTACAGTTCGATAGAGTTGCTTGTAATCCAAAGGTTCGTACCCAAGCGCGTACAAGATGGTCGGACCCAGCCTTACTGGCTGAGTAGGGGCTTGATGGATCGTATTTCGTGCTAGCTGTGAATTTTTCTTCCGTATCTAGAGGTAAGTCGCCATATACTTCGTCAGTACTAATATGATGGAACCGCTTATTATGTTTACGGACTGCTTCTATCAAAGTAAGCGTACCTACCACGTTAGTAATGACAAATGGTTTCGGGCCGTCTATAGAATTATCGACGTGACTTTCGGCAGCAAAGTGCACAATAGCATCATGACTAGCAACTAACTTATCTACTAATTGCTCGTTGGTAATGTCGCCAACTACTAATTCAGATTTAGTCCCATCTAAATTTTCTCTTCTACCAGCATAAGTTAGCGCATCTAGAACTGTGACCTGCCAATCGCTTTTGTTGCGCTCAATTAGCCTAACAAAGTTGCTGCCGATAAAACCAGCACCGCCTGTTACAAGAAGTTTCATCAGATTATTATAACAATTTATAACCAATTCTAACACCTGCGCAGCTATAATTTTGCTATAATCGGCTTATGATTATTGTAATAGTAGCGGGCGGTAGCGGGACTAGGTTATGGCCGCTTTCAACCGCTGAAAAACCAAAGCATCTTCTTCGTCTGACCGGCGAGAGGTCTTTGTTGCAGAATACTTACGAACGTGCCTTGCAGCTGAGTAAGGAAGTATATGTTTTAACAGATGAATCGCATGACCGCCTGGTAAAAGAACAGCTGCCGCAATTAAGTCCAGATAAATTTATTATTGAACCAGGCAGACGAGGGACAGCTAGCTGCATTACTCTTGCTCTGGCGCAGATAGCACAAAATCACGGTCATGATAGTGAGGTAGCCTTTTTCCATGCTGATCACCATATAAATGACACAGCTGGCTTTACTGATGCTGTCAAAAAGGCGGTGGTGGCTGCGCGGGAGCACAATAGTATTGCGCTGATAGGCATCAAGCCCACCTATGCTTCCACTGGCTTTGGCTATATTGAGGTTGGGGAGAAGATCAAGGATGCTTTTTGGGTCGATACTTTCAAGGAAAAGCCCAATCAACTGCTTGCTAATAAGTATTTCAAGAATGGCAATTATTTGTGGAACCTTGGTTTATTTGCGGCTCCGATAGAAACTTTTTTGTCAGCCTATGAAAATCACGCACCAGATCTGGCTCAGGCTTTTAAGTTGATAACGGAGAACTTAAAAGATCCGGCCAAATTAAAACAGGTATATTCCAAACTTAAGAATCAGCCGATTGACACAGCTTTGATTGAAAAGACACCACATGTAGTAGTGGTACCTGGTAAGTTTGACTGGCTTGATATTGGTAGCTATAAGGATCTGCACAGTCTGCTTGGCGCAGAAGATAAAAACAGCAACACCATACTTGGTGATGATTCGTTGACATACACGGATGGAACGAAGAGCAGTCTTATCATGGCTTACAATAAGCCGGTTGCTGTAATCGGCTTAAAAGATGTGGTTGTAATCGATACCGAAGAGGGGGTCCTAGTTTGCCATAAAGATCATGCCCAGAGTGTCAAAAAAGCTGCCAAAAAGTTTGATAAACATAACCAATAATTACGTAATTCTTTAAATTTACATCTGTAATGATAGGCAAAAGTAATTACGTAATTATTGGTTAATAAAGTTTTGCCAGGTTTCAGCGAGGGCGTCGCGGAGCGGGGTTGGCTGCCAATTGAGTTCTTTTTGGGCGCGACTAATGCCTGCTCGTAGTTCTGGCGGATCGCCGGCGCGCTTGCCTAAATCTTTCAGTGACACATCTGACCCCGTAACCTTAAAAAGTAGCTTAACCAAATCTTTAACTTTAATACCCTCGCCGGATCCCAGGTTATATTCCTGAAAACCCTTTAGCTTGAGCGCGTCAACATGTGCTTGAGCTAAATCCTTCACATAGAAGAAATCGCGGATTTGCTCGCCACCCCAATATAAGGGTATGGGTTTGTCGTCGCGGATTGCTCGCATAAAGTTAGGTATGGCATGAGTTTCCGGATCGTGGTGCTCGCCTGGGCCGAACGGGTTAAAGTAGCGGAAAACTGTCACATTCAACCCGTAATTAACATGATAGGCATGGGCTAAATGTTCTAACGCTAGCTTGGTCGCACCATACGGGTTTATGGGATGCTTCGGCGCATCCTCGCTGATAGGCATCTTAGTTTGTTCGCCATAAACTGCAGCAGTTGAGGAATAAACTAATTTTTTAATACCTAGTTCCTTCATAGCAGTCAGTACATTGTAGCCGCCACCGATGTTGATGTCGTAAGTCTTTTGAGGATTTTTGACTGACTCTGGCACTAGGGCTTGAGCAGCAAGGTGGATAACAGCATCGTGCCCCATCATGGCTGTCTGCAAATCACCTAAATCTCTGATATCAGCCTCAATTAGCTGCGCGCCGTCTGGCAGGTTGTCGGCATGTCCAGTGCTTAGGTTGTCATAGGCGGTCACACTGTGTCCTTCTTCAAGCAGCTTGGTGCATATATGGCTGCCAATAAATCCGGCACCGCCAGTAACGAATACATTCATATATGCGAGTATACTAGAATTATGGCAAATCCTACCAAAAAACAACGTGAACTCCTTGACTATATTGGTCGGTTTATTGGCGAAAATGGCTATGCGCCAAGTTATCGTGAAATTAAAAGGGCTTTGAGCTATTCGGCAGTCAGTACGGTGGCGGCTCATGTTAGTAATCTTGTGGCGCTAGGATATCTTGCGAAGCGCGATAAATCTGCCAGATCATTGGAGATTGTCAATTTAGATAAAGATAAAGATGTTGAAGTCGACAAAGTAAAGCCAGCAGCCGAAAAATGGTTGGTTGATCAGATTGATGCTCAGTTTCGGTTTGTGGAGAACAACCCCAGCCACACTAGACAGCAGGTGGATGAGTTGTATGTGCTGGTCGGTGCATTAAAAGTGCTTGATATGGCAGGGGCTTTCAGCGCTTTCCAGTCGCGACTTAAGAATCTAAGGAGTTAACAGTTTACAACCTGCCGTCTCGAGGTTACAATAATCGCTACGTTCTAATTATTAAGAACGTTTATATTCCGGGGTAGCGCAGCGGTAGCGCAGTTGGCTGTTAACCAATTGGTCGCGAGTTCGAATCTCGCCCCCGGAGCCATTCTGAACGACAGGCATCAGAAAGACCCATTTTACTGAGGTCATCAGACGGTTCGAGAATTTTCTCAAGCCGTTTTGTTTTTTCAGCACAGTCTCGAACCACAGCAGATTCAGGCCTCCATGTAATTTCCATGTGTTTACCGTTTAAGGTGATGTTAGAAAATATGTCGCCAAGCAGTATTCTCTTTTCATTGAGCGACTTATTCTTAAAGATTTCAGCTGCGTTTTGCGTAGTCTCTAATATATCTATTCCCTTAGCTATATACTCGGTGTTTTGTGAAGATAAAGATTCTAGTTTCCTTGCTACCTCATCTCTCTCAGCAGTTTTCTCTTGTACCTTACGATCGTATATTTCTGCACTTATCCTTCCATCAAGTCGATCTTCGTACAGAGTTGATATTTGCAGGTTGAGTCGCTCAAATTGACGAGATAGCTGTCTCACGGCTGCCTTATGCTGTTCGTCTTCTTGATGGTGTGATTCTCTGAGTTCTTTCTTAACCCACGCAATAATTGCCGGGGAGGGAGCTATAAGTTGGTTGAAGTAATCTGCTAGCTCTTTTTCTATCCTATCTTGTCGTGCTGTGCCTCTAGCGGTACAAAGTCTATTTGACTTACATTCACCATACCAATGGCCCTTTTGCTGATACCATGAAATAGTAGCGCTACAAACAGCGCATCTGATTTTGCCCTTAAGTAAAGTTATGTGTTTCTCAACTCTGGGCACATCTGCTCTTGTAAGTCTGTTTTGTACTCTGTCAAATAGATCTCTATCTATAAATGTATCAAAATTACCCGGGTATTCAGTACCCATCCAATTCATAATCCCAACATAAAATTTATTTCTGAGCATAGAATGTAAATAGCTTCTTGAAAGTGTTCTTTCGTGCTTGCTAAGCAGGCCATGATCCTTCATTTCAGCAGCTAAAGTCTTAATTGAGTAATTGCCTGTATCGTATAACTCAAAAGCTAGCTTTACCAATGGCGATGTATCTTGGTCGATAATCTGTGTTTTGCGTCCCTTATCTCCACTGTGCTTATACCCAATCGGTGGGTTAGATCCAGGATACCAACCTTGCTCTAGCTTTTCTTTGACGCCTTTCTTAACTTCTTCTCTTAAGTTGTTTATATATTGCTTAGCAACGGCCACATGTATGTCCCACATGAATTTATCCTGTGAGCTTGAGTTTTTGTGTAGGACTAGCCCGCTTTTCGGTAAATGAAGCCTTCTGTCGCTATCCTCATTAAGCCAGTCATCAATTCGTAGGGTAGATTGAGTATTTCGAGTAGCCCGATCAACTTTTTCAATGACTAGATTGGGAATATCTTCGCGTTTAGTGAATTCAATTACTTCATTGAAGCCAGTGCGCTCAGAGTCTTTCGATGCTGTTTCGGCTATCTTAAAGACGCGCTCAACCTTTAAGTTATTATTTGCACAATAGGCTTTTAAGTACTTTGCCTGGGAATCAACCGAGTAGCCCTCCTCCTCCTCTTGTTCCTTACTTGAAACCCTTGCGAGTATTACTGCCTTGTTATTCATGATGGTTCTCCTTCTGATTAGTTATATAGGGACCAAAAAACCCAAAAGGGACGGCCCGCTTGCACACAACCTCGACAAGAGATCGTTACGAACCGCCCCTTTTGGGCAATTAAAAAAACTTGTCGATTAGTTGTGTGCTCTTAAATTGTACATTACTTTGGTTTGCCAAGACTTGAATATATCCTAATAAGCCACTTGCCAATCTTAGCGGCCTCTTCATGATCTACCGGTTTACCTTCCTTGTTCAGGATTTGCTTCAGTTCATCAATCGAGGATTTACTTATCTTCATCGTAAGCTCCTTTCCTGTATAGAAAACCTACTAGAGTATTACCTGTTAGAGGAATACCTATTAGATAATCTAGTTAATCTAATATCTATTAGTTCTATTAGAAGGGAATGTCCGACAAATCTATCGGTTCATTTACATCGATATCTACTAGGACGACGTCCTGGGTTTTATCGATATGGCGAATATCACTACCTAATAATTTCGGTGCCATAAGCTCCTCAATTTTTCTGTACATTGCTTGACCAAGGGGGCTATCATTTTCAGTTTCAATGTAGCGTTTCCATTGCTGGCCGAGTCTGTAAGAAGGCATCTGTATCCATAGAGTTCCAGGTTGCTTTTTCGACTCCGAAACCTTAATACCGGAGATATATACTCCGTCAATTTCGAGTTTTACATAATGAAAATCATCAGACTTTGTATATGTTTCTGCTCGAATGTCATACATTATTCAAACCTTTCTTTTAATAATAAAAAGAGCACCGGAGCGGTCACTCGGTGCTCATTTATGACCGCTAGTAACGATCATATGTTCAAAACGCAGTGTCTACACGGGTTCCAAATACGGGTTACTTTGGTCCCCGTATTTTTTATAGATTTTGCGTATATCACTTTCGTCAATCTTATAATCGACAGACAGCTCAGTTATCAGTCTTGCGGAAGGGCCTCCTTTACGGTCGATTTCATCTACAACTGCTAGATAGTCATCGATTCGTTCAACAGGTCTAAAAGCAGACTTATGTCCGGTATCATCTTGGTAAGCATTATTAAGTGCTGCTTTGATTTTATTAAAATTATCTTCGATAAAAGCAATAATGTCCCCACGTTTTATACCGGGGGGCAATGAGAGATGCACACTCTCCGTCCCCTCAATGATTTCGATTTGATGTCGATTAGCTTTACCAGGATCATATTTACCAGTTTCAATATAGTGACTGATAATACCGTAGTGATACTGCATTAGCCCAAAACGATGAACGATATATATTGCTCCAGATATCTCATAGCCTTCGCCAAGCTTTCGAAAATAGTCCAAGCGCTTTCGAAAATTCTTACTCGCAAAATATATATCTAGTTCGTAATCTGACCGCATACTAGCATTATATGGGATAATTGTAGTATGCGTAGAACAGCACCAAAGATAGAAGAACGAGTATTAAAAGGTATTTTGTCTGGCATGTCTTACAAGAAGATCCAATCACTAACAGGAGTGCCTGTTTCAACTATAAAAAATATAAAGTTCAGACATAAAAATCACATAGAGGACAGAAAATATAACCTAATTGAAGACAACTATATAAATTCAAGAAAAGTTCTTGCAGAAAGTTATGCAGAATTAAGCCGTATTCTGGGCGATTCCAGATCAGGCGTTACTGATCTTTCAGTTAATGATTTGATAGCCATAAGTAAAGAAATGCACACACAAAGCACCACTAGTTCGCCCCAAGGACCAATGTCCAATAACCTGCAAAAGCTAGTACAAAAGTACCAATAGGGACCAATAGTCCCACAAATTTACCTAACCAGCTATAATCTAACTTAGTGACCTAGTCACGACCTAACCCGTTATGTATTCATAGCGGTATGGTCAACAAATCTACATGGAAATACTAAGCTCGTCGTCAGAGCACTATTTCCATGTAGTCATAGCTCGAAAGGGTTGTGGGTGGTTTCGGCCATCGCTGGCGGCGGGCTTTTTGTTTTGCCGCTATAGCCTCTAACCGAGAACAGATGTTCCGTGGACGAGACTAGTATTGCTAAATGGAGGTAAAACATGAATGACGAACGAGGCTCAGAAAGAAACAAACAGTTAGCGTGGCTTTTCCTACTAATTGGGATTTTAAGCTTCACGGATGTATATAAGCAGGGTGTAGCGACATTGTTTGGAACAGCATTCACCCCGGCACTATTGATGGTAGGTAATCTAATGGTATGGATAGCGATTTTCATGTTTATTGCTTATGAAGTAGCGCATAGGAGAGACAAAAAGACTGAACCGCGCAAGTATCAAGATAAGCACAAGGAATCAAACAATGAGAACACAGTTAGCAATAAGTCTTCATTTCCAACAAGAGACATCAGGGACCTACAGTTTGGCAGTTTGAGTAAGCCGGTAAAACTATCCAAGAAAACAAGTCAGATTCTACTGGCTTCTTCATTTATGGTCCTTATTATAGGTTTCGGAGCTTACTGGTTTGCAGTCAGACCAGCTGTGGCAAAGAAAGAATGCCATAATTTAGCGGTAGAAAAAGCTAGAGGCGCTGTCGATTATCAGACTAGCCGTACAAGTGATTACATAAATGGTGGAAGTTATACTGCTACAACTGCAGTAGATGTGAGCGGCCAAGCATATTTAGTCCAATACCAGGCATGCTTAGCTAAAAAAGGCTTATAGGACGAGATGAAACAGCTTGAGACTGGACTTATTATATCTATAGACGAGGCGAGAAAGATTCTTGGTGATACGGCCAAGAATATGAGCGATGAGCAACTAGAGCATGTAATAACGACCCTCCATGCTATTGCAAGAGAATCATTAGCCAGTGCCGCTAAAAAATTTTCTGCACGTACAGACAGGGCCACTAGTAAATAGATATCGTATACGTTCAGGACCCACTAGGTGGGGTGTGGGTGTAAAATTATTGGGTAAAGGAGGGATCATGGCTAACAAACCAGCTTCTCACTCGAAAACTAATTTTACTGACATGCAGTCGGTTTCACTTATTGAGAATGTTCTTGCTACACACGGATGTGTTATGCCCAACATATCAACTATCGACAAATGGCCGAATATCGATGGCCGAGTAGAAGTACAAGACGAGAGGTCAAACTTGATTGGGCCACTGTCTGTACAAGCAAAAACTTTACCTTTGAACCATAAACTAAAGTTTTCATGCCCAGTGTCGTTTCTGTCTTATTGTGAAATTGAGCCATGTCTTCTATTGGGGGTCGATAATCACGCTGAGCGAATTTACTGGATGTACTTTGACAGTCAGTTAGTGCAAGAGATTGATTATAAAAATAACAAACATACAAAAACTTTGTACTTTGATAAGTCGCAGTACTTGGATAAGTCTCAAAAGGAATATATTAAAGAGTGGTCTCAAATTATTGAAAATAACAAGCGCAAGCTGAAAGATTACGACGAATTAAGAGACGCCTATGAGAAACTGCGTAAGAATTCCAACGAAATTGTTGGAGCGCTAGACAGCAAGTTTATTAAAATCCATCAATTCTTAAACGAATTGAATAAAAAATATGACAGCGAATTTCCAACGGCAAAAAAATTCTTTTACCCTAATGCATGGAAGCTAGGGTTGGCATACGAAAGTTATGAAGCAAATCGAATAGGGTACACCATTTTTCCTATCCAATGGGATAAAAACGATGTTCAGATAAAAAAGGTTGATCCTCGGCTTGCGGCAGAAGTGAGAAGGAGCGGCTTGGGCTTCACCGGACACTTTCAAGAAAATCCAATTGAAGCAAGGCCTGTCGAATACGCAAAAGAGGTAGCCGGTTCTCAAGTACAGAAGATTGTTCAGAGAAAATTATTGAGCCACAGCGGTAGCCAAATCTTAGCCAGAGAGTTTGTGATTGCTTTTATAGATAAGTTTCGTGAGCAAATGGGCCTTCCGGAAAAAGACGAATATACGATCTCACAAGTACAGTTTGCTTTTAATGAATACTTGCCTCGCTGGGTTGAAGAGGCATATAAACTGATGTACGAGAGGCAGAGAAATAATATCCGTGAGCAAGTTGTTCGTAAGGGCTATTATGATCCAGATGTTCTGTGGCAATTACGCCCAGAGGAGAGAGAAGAAATCCGCCAGAGAGTAAATCAAAGCTGGGAAAAGTCTGAATCAGTTATTATGGCAAATCGCTCAATGGACATAGGAGTGTTTGTAGAGTACTTCAATTTCTTGAAAAAACTAGACCAACCAATAACACGTTTATACAAAAAGCCAGATTTCTCTCGTCTACCAGGTGGTGGCTGGATATGGAATAAATTTTCGGTAGAAGATGCTGAGTACAATTTTCGAACCGTATTCAGTAATCTCGAAGATGCGTATAACACAATCCTGACTAATAATTTTCCAGCAATAAGAAATAAACTAGATTTGTTCGGTCCTGCAGACGAGATTAGTGTCAACTATACGCTTCGTGATGAGTACAAATCCCATAGTGATGGACCGACTTACAAAATGTTTTACCTAAAATCCAAGGGTTACGCACAGAAAAAGTCCATTAAATTTATAAATGATGAACAGGCAGATAGATTGCACAACCTCATCTTCCAGAATGAGCACAAGATTTATATGTACGACAATCAGAGTTTCAAACTTCTACAAGCTCAACACAGTGTGCTGGACTTTTTGTATGAGGACACACCGCTACTCAATCTAGTCTACCAATTACTCGAAACAAGACTTAAACAATACCTGGCAAAATAATTCTAGGCATTAACACTGCTTAGAAGATTGAGCCATGCCATAGACTGAGGTGATTTACTGTCATTGCTTTGTGATTGCGCCTTCTTTGCGTGCATCTTCGAGATCAACCACAATCCTACCGAAGCGAACTTGTAAACCCATTTTGACTGATGAGTCGTTCCTAAACATGAAGTTCTCCTTGAAATAATTCCGCGCAGTAGCCTCTGCTAATTCAAAGCTAACAAACGATCCGTTCTCATCCTTTTCTCCTAGCTTTATTGTCTCTAAAAACCCTAAATCTTCAATCTTAGTATCTCCAGATTTATGATCACCCCAACCTAGAATAGCGTGTGTTTCAGAAACAATAAGCAACGGATTTATCCCCAGACCTTCCATTAGGCTAGCGAATAATATGACAAAATCGATACACACACCATTTTTTCTTTCAAGAACTTGGGGAGCCGTCAATACTCGCTGTGCTGTAAGAGGATCGCTGTATTGGAAGCCATAATCGAATGGATGCTCACCATACTCTATCCCATACTTTTGATTAAGGCAGTCATAAAGAGCTTTTATGTCTTGAGTTTGCTCTTCCAGTGTAGCTTTGCCGTCTTCATTGCCGCGGAGTTTACGGTTAGGATGATAATCGTTTGCTGCAAATCGAACCTCATCAAGCTTACCCTCTTTATCTCTAGGATCGATCCAGCTGATCAAAGTTGGTTCGAGGTTATATGTAGCTCCGCTAGTTACATCTTTCAATGACCAGATAATTTGCTCGTTTGATAACAAGCGAACTTTTTTTCTCCCAGATGCTACTAGTAACTTTTCTTCGTTTTTTGTTTCGTATACACGGTAAACCAAGTCAGCTTCCGCTGGTCCACTCATTAGTTCCAAGATACCAGCTTTTAATTCTGGGCATTGTGTTATAACTTTTCGTGCGGGTCCATTTTCTCCATCAAGCTTAGGCACTATAATTGTTTCGCTAGCTTTCTCTGTATAGCCAATAATTTCGCTTTCGACCTCTAGGACTCGTTCATTATCACGGTCTGTATTAAATATATCCATTTGCACTAAGAAATCCCTGTATTCCGGTAGTCGTTGCATTTGCTCATAAGTACGTATAGGTATGGCCCGGTCAGTGACTTTAGGCTGAACAATCAATTTGTGAGGTAGTTGCTCCTGGATAAAAGCAAACATAAACTGGATTGAAATAATTTTATAGTCATCGAGATTTATAGGGTAAATTGTATGTCTGTCAATTGACTTGAAACTAACTTCTTCAGGAGCGATAATCGGCGGAGTGTTTCTGAATGGTTCAGCTTTCTCAAACTCTGGGTACTCGTCCTCTGGTCGATTGAGCTTATACTCATATTCCGGTGTAAGTTGATCAGATACCATCGGCTTTGCTATTCCGTATACCGGACTAGCCGCATGTACACCCTGGTCGGGTGAGTTTGATATTTGCACGCTCTGTAAATCAACGTATCGGTAAGGGAAGAAGAAATCAAGAGAGTAAAGCGGGTTTACAGCTTCTACATCAAAACTAATAAGGTAGTCTTCGTCTAATGCAAGTTGGCCGTATATAGAGGTAAATTTGCCTCCGTAATAAGAATAACTGCCCCTAGGTTCTGCCTCTGAACTAAAATTATGGGAACTAGGTGGCGGGTCAGACATTGGTGTGCCTATGAGCTCATGTCTGTCCGAGAGTGTCACTGGCTTGGTTTGGCCCCCAATGCTCAAACTTAGTGTCTCTGGTGCTATGCGAAGCCATCGTTGCGGTCTGACAACCAGAATAGGAGCGGGCTTATCCATAACCATGATGTCACTTTCTTCGAGCACCTTAGTTAGATGCATTCCTTTCCAGCCCTCTTTGACAAATAACTGATCCATTAATGACGGATTGCCAACCAACTTCATACTAACTGCAACAGAAAGCCTGTTCATTTGCATAAGCTGTATATCAACTGAATTTATCTGAGCGTATATAAACCGGTAGATACTTGGCATAAATTCCTCTGTAGTTGTTGTGACTTGCGTCATTAACCCGAAGCCCATAAAGCCGTCGGTGAGAGGTTGGTGGTTTATAAACTTTATTGACCTTGCTTCGCATACCATATTGCATCGATGCAGACTGGGATCGCTTAGAGTGCAACGTGGACAAATGCTACGGTCTATGTGCAAACATTCTAAAAGATTATCTGGTTCAAATTCTGTACCACATTTACTACATAACATGCCTCAATTCTAACTCTTTGTAGGTAAAAAAGTGATATAATATGTTCATGAGCGAAGAAACAAACAAAAAGTCAGAACGTAGAGTAGTAAAGGGGACGGGATTTTATACGCCTATGGATATAGCTCCCGGAGAAGTGCCTCCTAGTAAAACGCCTACTACGCCAACTGTCACAGTCGGTGAGTCTCTAGGTTTGCCGACATCAATGAATGTGACACCTCCTGTCAACTCGTCGCCCCAAACCACAGAGACGAGTGAGGCTAATAATGGCGCAAACAGCTAAGAAAAATACTCTTAAACAGCCAATAAATAGCGGCGGATTTATAGATAGGTCTAATCCCAATCACATCGCTTATCTTAATGAGCAGAAGCGTATATTCTCCTCCGCAAGTGACTATTTTGTATCTGAGGCAAACGAAACAGAGCGTGCATTATGTGCGCAGCTTATGTTAGTCGATACGGTCCTATTAACGGGAACTTTAGTAGCTATTGCAAACAAAGATTTAGCAAAACTGCTTTCGGATACTGTAAGTGTCTTTATTTTTATTGCCTTCTGTCTACTTCTATTTTCAGTTGCATTCGGTATCAAGTATTACTTTGAAATAGTAGGCTATAACAAACGTTGGGCTATAGCTAAGCATAATTCAATGAAAACTTTCCTGGACGTAAATATAGAAAGCTGGGAACAGCTTCGCAAGAAAACAGACAGCTATCAAATTGAGATTCCTCAAGAGCTCAATGGTCCATGGCTTAAACTTCAAATACTTTTTATAGGTGTTGCCGCATTACTCTACTCAGCTGCACTTTTTGGTCTCATGTTCAATGTTGGTGAGTTGCTAAGTTCTATAAACTACATTCCACATTGCTAACTTAATGAATGAGTCTTGTAATCCTATATACATATTCGAAGTGCGTTTACTACTGCGAGCCAAGACTACATATTTTACATGCTATCCAGTAGACATTAGTGTTACTGGATTTTGTTATTATATGAATGAGACGATAATAAAGTTAACTAGTATAGAACACTGCACATAACTGCAAGAATAGCGAATTATTGAAATGCGTATATATACAAACGAGGAATTGGAAGAATCAATTCGCTCAATCACTTCGACACTTCATAAATGCGAAAAAGTGCTACCAAAGCTTAAGGAAGGTTCTTCTCAACATACATTGTTGATTCGCAGAATAAAATCTTTTCAGATTGCATTAGACCTCATGAACAAAGAATTGGAGTATGAATCGACAAAATCATGACCGACATGGTGAGCCAAACTGGACAAGAGTAAGTCATAACTGAAGATGATCTGACTGCATTTCTCATACTATGCAGCAGAGACACTGGTGGAACCGTGTCTCTGACCGAAAGCGCGTTTTGGGTGTATAATATCCAGGAACAATTAAAACGCTAAAGCTAAAATGGCCAAACTACTATTGATACAAAAGGGAATAGCAGCGATTATCTTCGGGGTCTTGCTTTCTGTTCTAGTAGCGTCCCCGGTCAGCGCAATGCAAATATTTGTGCATCGCTTGCCACCAAAGATTATTACGCTTGAGGTGGAATCGAGTGACACTATCGATAACGTAACAGCAAAAATACAAGACAAAGAAGGCATACCGCCAGAACTTCAAACTCTGCTATATAATGGCACCATCCTTGAGACAGGGCGTACGTTGTCTGACTATCAGATAGGCAAAGAGGCAAATTTGCAGTTATTAATTACCGTGCCCGAGCTGGACGCAACAGCAGCACCGGGCAAATCTGGTGGAATGACAAAGCTTGATGTTAACTTCGATTCAAACAATCATTTATATCTAAAGATAGCTGATCAGAATAATCCTACTCCTAGCTTTGGGGAAATAGTTGATCCAAGTAACCTCGGCATTACCTCGTACACAAACGGCGATGATATACAGATAGGTGGCGATAATTCCACTATTTACCTAGCAGTATATGAGCTAGACAACGACAATCAAGTGATGAGCTATAGGTTACTCGCGCTATCGCCGAGCGACATTCGGGCAGTTAGTGTTAACCCTTCGCCTAGTAGCACAACCCCAGATAATTCTGCTACAACCAATACTCCACAAACTCTCGCCGAAACTGGTCAATCAACAGCAGCTTTATACTATGTGCTCGCTGGTGTGCTAATTTTGGCAGCTCTCGCGACGTGGGTGGTCAGAAGAGATAAATCCAAGCTCGTGTAATGTGCAAACGCAGTCATTACGTTCATGGCCACTTTGCATAGCCATATTTTTAATATTCTATTTACTGGCTAACATATTTCGATGAGACTCACTATTAAAGTAAGGAGTCAATAGAATGTCAAAAATGACAAGAGAGGAGCAGCGAGACTGGTGCGAAAGATCTCACAAGTATTGGCGCTCGTGGTTTAGCTAGGCTATTTTTGCTAGCAGTTGCCGTATTGGTTTGGGCTCTGTCAAGAGTCTAAGCCAAAAACAGAGCACTCAACACGTGCTCTGTTTTTATTTTGGCTAGTTTTAGAATGAGAACTTAGCTGACGGGTCAAATCTCGACCGCTGGATATGATTCGGCGTATGTCTCGTTTTTATAACTACCGTATGTCACCGTTCGCTCGGCAAAATCTACACGATACCAAGTGACCCCAGCTTGCCAAGCGGCAGTCAAGAATTCTGGAAAGGTACTTTTGCCAGCTTGGTCAGTTCGGATTGCCGAGACGAGTGCCGCTTCATCAAAACCAGGTACATCGGTTGTTTCGGTAATCAGAGGGGTGCCTTGCTGCGCAACTGCCTTACCGCCCATAACATAAATACTTTGGCATGAAGGAAGCGACCATATGTTTTGTTGTACGCCGGCCTGCCTCAGTGTTTCGGCCAAATACGGAAAACCACCAACTTTTGGTCGGATTGCCATAGCGTGTCGCTGAGCCGCCTGTAGTATTTCAATTGTTGTACTCATATTGTTCCCTCCATTGCACGCCTTGACGTCGTGTGCATTTTTTAGTAATATGACAGCATACTAACTTAGTGACAGTATACTGTCAAATAATTATGGATGACGTCGGAAAACTCGTAGCAGAAATATATGAATGCGCAGGCTTGTTTCGAAAACAAGGCGAACGCGTAGCAGCACAAAGCGGGCAGACTCAAGCTCGATGGCAAGTTCTGAGTGTCGTTTCGGGTGGCAGCTTTACGGTGCCTCAGATTGCTCGGCGTTTAGGTGTTACCAGGCAAAGCGTGCAAAGAGTTGCGAATGAACTACGCAAAGATGATTTGGTTGATTTTGCCGCTAACCCCGACCATCAAACCTCTCAAATTGTAGTGATATCGCCAAAAGGAAAAAGTATTCTTACCGAAATAACAAACAATGCCAAGGAATACCACCAGAATTTGCAAGCGTCAGTTGGATCTACTAATGTAAAAAGAATGAGAAAAGATATGCAAAAAATCAACAAGCAACTAAAGCAAATCCTAAATTCTCAAGTTTAATAGCTTATATGTCTGGCAGCTTACCATTATTAAATATTTCTTGAGTACTGTGCTAGCTTTCCTTTGCCGTGAGCCAGAGTCAGCGATGAAGATACAGTGATTGTTTATTACTGACCCTAAGACGAGAAAAGGCTAGCCTTAACAGCCAGCCAAAATATACAGGATTCATCTGAAAGGACAATTTCTGTATTTTCATCAGTGAAATAATGAAAATGTGACATATAATATATAAGCAAGCATAAGATTTTAATATATAGTCGCAATATTTCATTGCTCGATGCAGTCAAAAACAAACTATTTTCGCCTCTTCTTGCCTTGTATCTTTGGTCCTTGCTCAGGATGTTGCTTATGACTATAATTGCGTGGAGTATAACGTAGTCAATTATAAAAGGAAGGTAGCTGGGTAATGGGTAAACGTTTTTTTGCTAGGATAAGCCGATCGTTTGTGGCAAGTGTGGTTTTTGCAGCTGTTGCGGGACTTTTAGTTATGCAACCACAAGCCGTACAGGCAGCAACTGCAACGTTTCAAGTATCTGATTACCGATCTGCCGGCGCAAACACTGTTAACAATGTACAAAGTTACTATTGGCGTGGCTATATATTTACTGTTGCACAGGACACGACTATCACAAAGCTGGTTGGTGGTGGTGCAGCTGGCTTTCAGGTAGCGGTGTATCCGGTGAAGACGGTTACCGGTTCAGGGAGCAGCATCGCTGTAACACCCGGGAATGCAATTGGCCACGCAAGCAATATATCTGGCAGCCTGAACGAAGAGCTCACTATTAGTGGTGGTAATGCTGACGACGGCAGCTCGATTGCATTAACTGCTGGAACTCAATATCTGCTTGCTTCTGGTCGGCTCTCAGGGAATGGCTATCACTGGACTGTCAGCGATATTAATGTCGACAATATTCTACTGTCACCACGTATCGGTACTTGGGGGCCGAATGTATCAAATCCTGTTGGTAAGACACTCTACTGGTCGAATCCACCTAGTAGTGGACATGACTATACGTATATTCAGAATACGCCAAATAACGCAGTCACAGGT
>Ga0206101_1000146_pt1 | contig 16720 bp, 15 predicted proteins | sample 1B0metagenome_FD_148613 | JGI IMG/M metagenome (GOLD analysis project Ga0206101, IMG submission 148613) | Enriched microbial communities from leaf-cutter ant dump, University of Wisconsin, Madison, United States - 1B0 | ecosystem: Environmental > Terrestrial > Nest > Insects nest > Nest dump... | reverse complement strand
TGACTGACAGTATCAGTATAATTTTTATTCGCATTTTAATCACTCTTGGGAAGTAGTTTATTTAATTCATATTCACTAAACCCGGCTTTTAGCCGGTCGATTCGATTGAATGCTCCCCGTATTTTAGGGGCATTAAACTTATCCATTAACTCAAAGAATGTTATTTCCGGATTGAGGTTTCTCTGGTGGCATAGATATTTAAACCATTTATCACCATATTTTACATGTTTTATTTCATCATGATGAATTATATCTAATATTTCCATAGCTCTGCTATCGCCAATTGTGCTAATCTTTATTTGCATTTCCGGTATAGCATCAATACCTCTTGCCTCAAGTACTCGCGGTACTAAGGCCATTCGGGCCAGACAATCATGTTCGGTTTTTACTGCCATATCCCACAAGCCATTATGGGCAGAGAAATCGCCATACCGATAGCCTGATGATGCCAGGTGATTATTTAATAGATTAAAATGTAATGCCTCATCATTAGCTACTTCTAGCCAGTTTGTATAGTATTCATAGGGCATGTTTTGGAAGCGGTAACAAGCATCCAGAGCCAGATTTATTGCATTAAATTCAATATGTGCCAGTGCATGTAACAATCCAGCATGTCCTTCACGGCTACCCAGTCTTCGCTTAGGGACTTTTGTTGGGTGAACCAATACCGGCTTATCAGGTTTACCGGCTATTGGAATGCTTCGTATTATAGGGGATGTTTCCCAGTTAAATTGATATTTTTGAGAAAACAATGAAAATAAGTTATTAATTTGGCTAATCTTGGTCGGGATGTCAACTTCCATGACTAAATCATAACATAGCGAATAAAAATTTAACATATATAATGAAATCGGTAAAAAATTAAGCAGATATTTTACAACACAAAAATTAAGGTTTTTTAAAAATATTTTGAAAAATTTAGTTTTAGGAATTTAATACGAGGTTATTTAAATAGTTGTTTATCATATTGGTTTTAGCACTATTTTTATTGCTGCCTTTATCATGGCAACTATTGGTGCAAATTGCCTAGGGGATATTAAATGTGTTATACTCTCTAGTGTTTTATGTGTTGTAGCTATTCTAGATTGTATAATTTAGGCGAGTTGTTGGCATGCTTAGTTAATATAATAAGGGATTATTCGCAAGATGAGTAATAAGTTAAAATCTGTTTTCCTGGGTCTCGGGGTTATGTGGCTATTGACCGGCTGTGAGCATTTGATAGTTCTTAATCCTAAGGGGGCAGTAGGTGCAGAAGAGCGAGACCTGATTCTGACAGCAATTGGTTTAATGCTAATTGTTGTAATTCCGGTCATTATAATGGCTTTTGTTTTTGCATATAAATATCGGGAATCAAATCCAAATTTGGACTATGATCCTGAATTTCATCATAGCAATAAAATTGAAGTGGTAGTTTGGGCAATTCCGATTGTAATTATTGCTATTTTGGCGACTATAACATGGAGAACAACTCATTCGCTTGATCCTTATAAGCCTCTAAATGAGCCAGGCAAGCCTATTACCATCCAAGTAGTTGCATTAGATTGGAAATGGTTATTTATATATCCTGAGCAGAATATTGCATCTGTTAATTTAGTTGAATTTCCTGTTGATCGTCCTGTGGAGTTTCGTTTAACTTCTGACGCACCAATGAATGCGTTTCAAATTCCACAATTAGGCGGCCAAATTTACGCTATGGCTGGTATGCAAACTAAATTACATTTGATTGCGAATGAGGCTGGAGATTATTTTGGGCGTGCTGTTAATATTAGCGGTCGTGGTTTCTCTGGTATGCAATTTGTTGCTCGGGCAGTTCCTCAGGCTGAATTTGATAGTTGGGTGAGTAAAGTTAAGCAATCTCCTGACAATTTGAGTGCAAACGAGTATTACCAATTAGTTAAGCCGAGTGAAGATGACCCGGTGAAATTGTACGCTTCAGTACAACCTAATTTGTTTAATAACATTATCATGAAATTTATGATGCCAGGAATGGAAGATCTTAGCGTGGATCATGGTTCAATGATGCAAATGGCTCATTAAGTAACGCAGTTAGTAGGAAAAAGAAATGGATCATTTATTAGGAAAATTAAGTCTGGCGGCAATTCCGTTCAATGAATTGCCGGCGATGCTAGCTGGCGGCGGAATGGTTGGCGGCTTTATCGCATTAGTACTTTTGATCACTTACCTGGGTAAATGGAAGTGGTTGTGGACGGAATGGTTAACTTCTGTTGACCATAAGAAAATTGGGGTAATGTATATTATCGTCGCATTGGTAATGCTGCTTCGCGGATTTGCGGATGCATTGCTTATGCGTACACAGCAGGCGATGTCTGTTGGTGCAAATCATGGATTTTTACCACCGCACCATTACGATCAGATTTTTACTGCTCATGGTGTGATTATGATTTTCTTCATGGCTATGCCATTTATGGTTGGCTTGATGAATATTGTAGTGCCATTGCAAATCGGTGCTCGTGATGTTGCCTTCCCATTCTTGAATTCTCTTAGCTTTTGGTTATTCATGGTTGGTGTAATTCTGGTTATGTTATGTTTGATTGTTGGAGAGTTTGGACAAACCGGCTGGTTGGCTTATCCTCCGTTGTCAGAGAAGGAATTTAGCCCAGGTGTAGGGGTGGACTATTATATATGGTCACTGCAGATATCTGGTATTGGGACTTTAATCTCTGGTATTAATTTCTTTGTAACTATTTTGAAAATGCGTTGTCCTGGCATGACTCTTATGAAAATGCCTGTGTTTACCTGGACAGCTTTATGTGCTAATATTCTTATCATCATTGCCTTTCCGGTGTTAACGGTTACTTTAAGTATGTTAACTCTTGATCGTTATCTGGATTTCCATTTCTTTACTAATGATGGTGGTGGAAATGCCATGATGTACGTCAATCTTATCTGGATCTGGGGTCATCCTGAAGTATATATTTTGGTATTACCTGCGTTTGGTATTTTTTCTGAAGTTGTTTCAACATTTTCGCGTAAACGTCTGTTTGGTTATAATATGATGGTATATGCAACTGCATGTATTACTTTATTGTCATTTATTGTATGGTTGCATCACTTCTTTACAATGGGTGCTGGCGCGAATGTAAATGCATTTTTTGGTATTGCTACCATGATTATCTCGATCCCAACAGGGGTTAAGATATTTAACTGGTTATTTACCATGTATAAAGGTAAAATTACTTTTACTGCACCAATGTACTGGACAATGGGTTTTATTGTTACTTTCTCAATTGGTGGAATGACTGGGGTATTATTAGCTGTACCAGGAGCAGATTTCCTGTTACATAATAGCTTATTCCTGATTGCCCATTTCCATAATGTAATTATCGGTGGTGTAGTATTTGGTTATGTAGCTGGATTTAATTACTGGTTCCCTAAAGCATTTGGTTTTAAACTTAATGAAAAATTAGGTAAATGTGCTTTCTGGTGCTGGTTAGTTGGATTCTATGTTGCATTTATGCCATTATATGTACTTGGCTTTATGGGGGCGACTCGCCGCTTGAGCCATTACGATGCATCAACGGGATGGCATCCATTATTTGTTATAGCTTTAATTGGTGCATTAATCATTTTTGCCGGTATTGGGTTCCAGTTATTGCAGGTAGTTGTAAGTATTATCCAGCGCAAACAGAATATAGATGTAACAGGTGATCCATGGAATGGTCGTACTCTAGAGTGGGATACTGCTTCTCCTCCACCATTCTACAATTTTGCTTTTGTTCCAGAAGTTCATAGCCTTGAGCCGCACTGGGATCATAAACAGGAAAATGGGATGAATGCAGGTAAGCCAAAATGCCCATATGAAGATATTCATATGCCAAAAAATACAGGGGTTGGCTTTGTGATTGGTTTATTGGCGTTTACTTTCAGTTTCGGTATGATCTGGGATATCTGGTGGTTAGCAATTATATCTGCAGTGGGTATGTTTGCCGGTGTAGTATATCGTTCATTTGATTATGATATTGATTACTATGTTAAGGCTGAAGAGGTAGAGCGAATCGAAAATGAAATTTCAAATAGGAAGATTGCATAATGTCAACTGAAGTTTTACATAATAATCATGATCACCATCATGATCATGATGCTGAGGCTACCTCAAAAGTAGTCTTTGGTTTCTGGATTTATATAATGAGTGACTGTATATTGTTTGCATGTATATTTGCAACTTATGTAGTTCTACATGGTAATACATATGGCGGGCCTAGCGGTAAAGAGCTGTTTGAAATGCCATATGTGTTAGTTGAGACATTCTTGCTTCTAATTAGTAGCTTTACTTATGGTTTGGCAATGCAGGCAATGTATAAAGCCAATAAATCTCAAGTGATGATGTGGTTGGCAATTACTTTCTTGCTTGGTCTTGGATTTATTTGTATGGAAATAAATGAGTTCCATCATCTAATCCTTGAAGGAAACGGGCCGAATAGAAGTGCATTCCTGTCATCGTTCTTTACTTTGGTTGGAACGCATGGATTGCATGTTACATGTGGTCTGATCTGGATGGTTATGTTAATGTTACAGTTAAATAAACATGGGATCACAGCTATTACCAGCCGTAAATTGAGTTGTTTGAGCTTATTCTGGCATTTCTTGGATATCGTGTGGATTTTTGTGTTTACAATTGTTTATTTGATGGGAGTTATGTAATGGCTCATAATACTCATGATTCTAGTCACGGTACAGTAAAATCATATATTGTTGGTTTTATTTTATCTATTATATTAACAGTCATTCCTTACTGGTTAGTAGTCAGTCATATTATGTCTGGTGATTCCCTTGTATTTACGGTTGTTATATTTGCTATTGCGCAATTATTAGTTCAACTGATATTTTTTCTACATTTGGGAACTTCTCCCGAGCAGAGAAATAGTACACTATCATTTATTTTTACTGTAATTGTAGTATTTTTAATTGCTGGTGGTTCACTGTGGGTAATGTGGAATCTTAATTATAATATGATGGATCACTAAAGACTATATCGGTTTATAGTTATTGACATGGCTAACTTTCCAGTTAGCCATTTTTTGCTATTTATGAGTATTATTCATTGTTTTTGAACTTTGGACATTATCGCACCTCAAAAAAAGCTTCTCATGTACTTCTATGTGCACATTGGCGTTTTTTATATTAGTGCTTCGTTTATTTAAAGATCAAATACTTTGGGTAATGAATTGGATCTAGAGTTAGTTTAACCTTCGATCATGATGAGTATATAATTATGACTTAAGTTGTAGTTACTTCGAGTGTTTAAATTTTATTTTTTTTAAGACCTGCCTCAATGTAGCCAGGGTAATTTTATTATGTAACATGATATTTTATATGATTTAAAGTAGCTTTAGATTTAGGTGAGGCAGATCGCTTTGATAAAAAAATTTTTTTCTATAACTAAACCTGGAATTATATTTGGGAATGCTATTACTGTGGCGGGCGGATTTTGCCTTGGTGCACGTGGTAAACATGACTTTACTTTATTTTTGGCTACTTTATTGGGAATAGCTTTGGTTATTGCCTCAGGGTGCGTGTTTAATAATTATATTGATCGCGATATTGATAAAGTCATGGAGCGAACTAAAAACAGAGTTTTGGTTAAAGGGCTGATGTCTGGGACTACTGCCTTGATCTATGCCAGCATTTTAGGGGTTTTGGGGACGTGGTTACTTTATTGGCAAACTAATCTACTGACCGTTATAGTAGCGTTGATTGGATTATTTGTTTATGTTGTAATCTACAGCCTCTGGTTTAAACGTCATTCTACATATGGTACACTAATTGGAAGTATCTCCGGTGCAATTCCTCCAGTAGTCGGTTATTGTGCCGTTACCAATCATTTTGATCTGGGTGCTGCCATTTTATTTGTAATATTAAGTTTGTGGCAGATGCCTCATTCTTTTGCAATTGCAATTTTTCGTATAAAAGATTATACTGCTGCATCAATTTCAATACTACCTGTAAAAAAAGGCATTGCTGCAACAAAAGTACAAATGATTGCATATACAATGGCATTTGCCATTGCTGTATTAATGATGACAGCATTTGGTTATACGGGTTACTGGTATTTGGCTATCGTTGGAAGTAGCGCTTTGTTATGGATTAGGCTATCTTTACAGGGTTTAAGAGCTGTAGACGAAAGAAAATGGGCACGGAAGATGTTTCTTTATTCAATTATTATTATCATGATTTTTTCAGTTATGTTAGCTTTGGACGGGATACATTAGGATTTACGATGGATGTTTTATATAAAGCTTAGTTTATTATGGATATAAAAGAAAAACCAGTATCATCTGCAAATATACTTTGGATAACATTTTTGACTATTTTTATTGATATGCTGGGGATTGGGGTTTTAATTCCAGTATTCCCAATGCTGGTTACTAAAGGGTCAGAATTTAATGTCATTCCTGGTTCATGGACAAATCAGCAGGCATTAGTTATGGCAGGCTGGTTGCTTGCTACATATCCTTTAATGCAGTTTATTTTTACTCCGATTTTAGGTCAATTATCTGATCGTTACGGACGGCGAAACTTTCTTGCCATTTCTATCTGTGGTACCGCTTTTTCATATCTTCTTTTTGCTTGTGCCATACATACCAAAAATATCCCGTTAATGTTTTTTTCACGGATTATTGATGGTATTTCCGGGGGAAATATTTCAATTGCTCAGGCAGTTATTGGTGACATAAGTAAACCTGAACAGCGAGCTAAAAATTTTGGATTAATTGGCGTTGCAATTGGTATAGGTTTTGTATTTGGTCCGTTTATTGGCGGGAAACTGTCTGATCCTCACTTATTTTCGTGGTTTAATGCAGCCACGCCATTTGAATTTACTGCAATTCTTAGTTTAATTAATGCTATTCTTGTAATTATCGTGTTACCTGAAACGTTAAAACAACGAAATAGCAGACCAATTGATTATATCAAGTCATTACATAATATTATTGGTTTGAGTGATAATATTCAGCTGCGCAAATTAATTTATTCTTTATTTTTATTTAATTCCGGATTTACTTTTTTTACTACCTTTTGGGGGGTTGTGTTACAGGAGCAATTTAGTTTTAATCAGGGACAAGTTGGAAATTTCTTTGCTTATAGTGGAATAATGATTATTTTGGCACAAGGCATATTTGTTCGTCGCCTATCTGGGAAGGTTACTGATTATAAAATTATTCCTATAGCACTATTGGGCTTATCTTTATGTTTATTAGCAAATTATATGATACCGGTAAATCATGGTTCCTGGCTTTATTTTATTCCACCGTTTGTCGCTATTTTTGCTGCATTAGCTAAAGCATTTAGTTCAGCCATGATTATACGTATTACTTCTGGAGATAAGCTTGGTGAGGCTATGGGAATTAATTCTAGCAGCAATGCTTTAGCACAAGCAATACCCTCCCTTCTTGCCGGTTATATTGCAGCAACACATGCTAGGTTACCTGTTTTGATTGGAGCAATTGTCGCTGGGCTTGGTGCTTTGCTATTTGTCTATAATTATCGCCATTTTCTTTTGAGCTCCTCTGGTCATCCGGCTACTCCCACTATTGATTAAATTATAATGAAACTAAAGCAAATCAGACTTTCCGGATTTAAATCATTTGTTGAGAATACACAAATTGAAGTTACTGGGCAATTAGTCGGTATTGTTGGCCCAAATGGTTGCGGGAAGTCTAATGTAATTGATGCTGTTCGTTGGGTATTAGGTGAATCATCAGCCAAGCAGTTGCGTGGTGAATCAATGGCTGATGTTATTTTTAACGGGTCATTACAAAGAAAACCTGTATCAAGGGCTAGTGTTGAACTTGTATTTGACAACGCTCTTAAGTCTTTAAATGGACTATGGAATAATTATGATGAGGTGGCAATTAAGCGGGTCATTTCGCGTCAGGGTGAATCAAGTTATCTGATTAATAATCAGCAGGTTCGACGAAAAGATATTACTGATTTATTTCTTGGAACGGGAGTTGGCAGTAAAGGATATGCTGTCATTGAGCAGGGGATGATCAGCCGGATTATTGAATCCCGCCCTGAAGACATGCGATTATTTATTGAAGAAGCTGCCGGTGTATCCAAATATCGGGAGAGGCGCAAGGAAACGGTACAGCGTCTTTCTGATACACGAGAAAACTTGGTTCGCCTGGAAGATATTCACAGTGAAATTATAAAACAGTTAAGTAATTTAGAGGAGCAAGCCAAGACTGCTAGGCTCTATCAAGAATTAAATCAGGAACTAAAACAGCAGCAAGCATTAGTTTTGGCTATAAAAATTCGTGATGCAGAACGTATTCTTGGTGATGCTAGCCAATTTATCCAGAACTGTGAAGATGAATTACGAACATTGGGTTATCAGCTGGAGGAAGTAAATGAGAGTTTGGTTAATGAGCAGGAGTTAAAGTTAATCAAAGAAAAAGAACTTCAAGACCTTATGGGTTCATTTAATGAATGTCGGACAACTTTGGCCAGGGTTGAAGAGCGTTATAAGCATTATACTGAGCTATTACAACGGTTTGAGACAGAAAGCATTGATTTGAACCAGAAGTCACAAGATTTGGAACAGGATATAGTAGAACAGGATTATCAGATTGTTCAGATAGAAGAAAATTTGGTTGAAAAACAGACTAATTTGTCTGAAGAAGAAATAATTCGCGAAGAATACCAGTTGATTGTAGCAGATGAAGAAAGTGCCTATCAGCAAGTTATGCTAAAAAATGAAGAAAGACAGAATAAGTTAAATCAGTTAAAGCGTAATTATGAGTTACTGGAGCACACAGTCAAACATAAACAGCAACAATATCAGGCACTACTTGTTCGGAAGCAACGCTTGCATGAAGACACCAACACTTTGGATCTGGATCAGAACTATCATTTTTTAAAAGATGAAATTGAGCTTGTAAAAGAAGAAATAGTTAATTCAGAGATAAATAGTGAACGGACTTTAGGTAAGCTTGAGGAGGTGATAAAAGAGCTTACGGATTGGGAAAAGAAGGCTATCACCATTGATAATCAGATAGCAGCAGTTACAGCTAAGACAGATACTCTGACTCAGTTACTCCAGCAATCAACTACTGATATTCCAAATTTTGGGCGAGACCTGCAGGAGTTGAGAGAAATTCTTAAGGTTGAGGCTGGTTATGAATTTGCTGTAGAGCTGGCGCTGGGGGTATTGCTGAAAGCTAAACTTACAGATAACATTCCAGCTAAAGCTGAACTTAATGAAGCACAAATTGCCCTGTGGTTTAGGGATAATACTAAAATAATACCAGTTGGTGGTAGCCTTAGCCAGTATGTCCGGTTAGTAAATATGGAATATTCTTCTATTTATGGATATCTTAATAAGTTTATTCTAGTTAAAGATGTTGCTGAAATGGATAGTAATGTGCATGAGGGGGTACATTATATTACTCAGGATGGGCATCTGTTTACCAAAGATTATGTGATTTATAATGCTACAAATAATATTAATAATATCCTTATACATCAGCAGGAGCTTGAGAAGCAATTAGAGTTATCTGACAGATTAGAGCAGGAGAGGGAAGCTATATATCAGCAGATTACTCTTTTACGGGGACAGGAACAAAGTTTAAAAAATGATTCCAATAGCCTACAGGCTGCATATAAGCGATTATTTGAGAAAAAGCATAACTTGGAAGTAGAGTTGACTAAGCAGGAACAGATTTATGTCCAGAATCAAAGACATATGGAGCGTACAACTCAAGAAATAAATCTGGCCGATCAGGAAATTATCCATTTAAGCGATGAACTGACTGAGCTCAATTTGAAACTTGAAGAACAGGGCGTTACGCTTACTGAGTTTGAAGATCAGAGTAGTGCTTTTGAGCTTGAGAAGATTGAAAGTGAGACGGCATGGCGATTGGCACAAAATAAGCTAAATGATTTTAACTCCAGAATAAATCAACTGGTTATTGATTTACAGATGCTGCGTCAGCAAAAAAGTCACATTCTGCAATTAAAAGAGGAAAAACAACTACAGATAAGCGCAATTAAAGCGAATTTAGCACGATTGAATGATGAAAGGGATAGCTTTAATAATACTTTTGAGGCTGAGGAAATATCCAAACTTCAGCAGACTATTGCCGAGATTGCCAGTAAAATGCAAACTGTTCAGCGGGAACTTGACGAAGTGACCGCTAAAATAGTAGCCTTGAAAAATAAAGCATCATCCTTAAATAGTAATTATCAGCGTAATCTGGAGAAAATTAACCAAACTAAATTTAAGGTACAAGAACAGCAAATTTTACGTTCAACGTATCAGGAAAGTTCCGAGGAGCATGGGGTTAACGTTGATCAGGTTGCTGAACTACTGATAACAAATAAAGAGGATCTTAGTAGTTTAAGCGAGAAAGCCAAAAAGCTTGAGGCACAAATTAATGAATTAGGGCTTGTAAATCTTAAAGCTATTGAAGATTTGGAGTTAGCTTCAGCTAAAGAACATGAGCTGGTTACTCAATTAGAAGACCTCCGGCAGGCTATTACTAATCTGGAAACGGCAATTAGTCATATTGATAATGAAACCAGAAGCCTATTGCAAGTAACTTTTGATCAATTAAATTCTGCTATTCAGGTATATTTTAAAGCTTTATTTGGTGGTGGTAGTGCAAGATTGGCTTTGACTGAGAAGGATATTCTGGTAGCTGGGGTTCAAATATTTGCGGAGCCTCCTGGAAAGAAAAATTCTACAATACATTTACTCTCCGGAGGTGAAAAAGCGTTGGCTGCAATGAGCTTTATTTTTGCTTTGTTTAGCCTTAACCCGGCACCATTTTGTTTATTGGATGAAGTTGATGCACCTTTAGACGACGCGAATACTTCACGTTTTTGTAATCTTGTTAAAGAGCTGGCCTCTAAAACTCAATTTGTTTACATTTCGCATAACCGTTTGGCGATGGAGATGGCAGACCAGCTTGTCGGGGTTACTATGCAGGAAAAAGGAGTATCAACAGTTGTAAGTGTCAGCCTTGTTGATGCGGTTAATCAGATTGCGGCTAGTTGAATAGATACACGCTTAAGTAAGAGGACATTGAATGGAAATAGAATTAACCAATAACTTTAAAGGTAAGTGTTTGATAGCCATGCCTGGTATGAAAGACGATATGTTTGCCAGGACAGTTGTTTATATTACTGAACATAGTTCTATTAGTGGCGCTATTGGTGTGATAATTAACCGGAGTTTGCCTGAAAATAAACAAAGCGTTTCTACAAATTTTGATTTTTCCAAATATGATGGAGCATGGTCTTCCATTCCTTTCTATTTTGGTGGTCCAGTTGAGTTAGGTAGTGGTTTTGTTTTGCATGATGCTTTAGATAGCAATGATTTAGTATTAACTGGTGATAGACGTAAAATCCATCAGATGGCAAGTGCCGGGGTGATTAAACCATGGATATTAACTGCAGGGTATTGTTTGTGGGAAAGTTTGCAGCTTGAGCATGAAGTGAAGATGAATAGCTGGTTAGTGGTGGATAATTCCCCACAGCATTTTTTGCAACGGGTCAGCTCTCAGGATCGGTATGGCGAAGCATTGAAATTGGCTGGAGTAAGTAGTATTGCCAGGTTTGATTTTAGTGGCGCCGGGAATGCCTGATTTTTCCGGTGGCGAATATAATGTCCTTGCATTTGATTATGGTGAAGCTCGTGTCGGTATCGCTGTTGCAAACAGCCTGTTGAAAATTCCACATCCCTTAATTACCGTTTCTGCCAAAAGTATTGCAGATAAGCTAGTAGCTATAACACCTTTAATTGGTAAATGGCAGCCTAAAATGTTGGTAGTTGGCTTACCAGAGGTATCAGATAATCCACAAAAAATTCAACTGATAAATACGATAAAGAATTTTGCTGGGAAACTACAAAAGCAATTTGACTTGCCAGTAGAACTTGTTGATGAATCATTAACCTCGAGTAATGCAAGTTTTCAATTAACTCAGCAAGGTGTTAATGGTAAAAAGCAGAAAGTTGCCTTAGACCAACTGGCCGCATGTGGGATACTTGAAACTTTTTTTGCCAGATAATATTATGAGAGAATGTGGTGTTTCCTCAAGATTCCTGAAAAGTAAATTGCGGATAATCAAAAAATATAAAAATTATTTCTAAAATAAGGCAGTATTTTTACTGCCTTATTTTATTTGAATCAAGAGTGATGATCCTTTAAAAGCTCATATGGTTCACAATTCAAAGCATTTGCTAATTTTTCTAGCATTTCGGCACTGATCCAGCGTTTTTCGGTTTCTAACCAGGCAATTGTCAGTCTGCTAGCATTTATTATTTCTGCTAGCTGTTCTTGACTAATGTTCATATTTAGTCTTCTTTTTTTTATATTTTGAGCAAGAATGGTAGAAATTTTTTTCTTCATTTAAGAATTGTATGAGAAATGAATAGTAGTATCCATATACTATTGGTATATGTATACTTATGGTATATGATAAAATGGAGTAATACCGTACCAAATTAATTGATATCTTTAAATGATAAAGCTTCTGGAAATGTTCTTCATAAGATGATAATTTGGTTTGCTTACTTTAGTTTAAGGCTTAATTTATAATGATTGATCATATAGAAGTTATTGATAATTTAATATATGTCTATGATTCTAAAGAAAAACTATTATTTGTTAAAGATGGTGAGTTAATCAGTTTTACCACTGAGTCAATAACTGTAGTAAATAAGGATATAGTTTATTTGTATGACACAAAAGGAAATTTTTTACTTTGTACTGATTAATAGAGGTTAGCTTTTAGGTTTCTGATTTTACTCTCAATTCTTTTACCAAATCTAATCAAGTACTATAGTTCCATGATTTGATCATTACGCTTAACCACTATAGTACCTGAATGAAAACTAATTATGAACAATGTTTCTCTTATGTGTACTTTATGTTTGATCTTGCTTAAACTCTCCCTGCTCCTTAATGCTGTAAGATATGTGTATGGTATAATTATGGATTAATAAATTTTATTGTGAACTGTATTTCAGATGATTTTTGACAAGCAATTTGATGTAGTAGTAGTTGGTGGCGGGCATGCCGGTACTGAGGCAGCTTTAGCCGCCAGTAGAATGGGATTACAGACTCTATTAATTACACATAATATTGAAACTCTAGGGCAAATGTCATGTAATCCTTCTATTGGTGGAATCGGGAAAGGGCATTTAGTCAAGGAAATTGATGCTTTAGGCGGGAGCATGGCGCTTGCCGCTGATTATGCTGGAATTCAATTCAGAATCCTTAATTCAAGTAAAGGCCCTGCAGTTCGTGCTACGCGGGCACAGGCAGATCGGATATTATATAAAGCTTATATCCGTAATACTCTTGAAAACCAGCAAAACCTGACTCTATTTCAGCAAGCGGTTGATGATTTAATTCTTGAAAATGATAGAGTTGTTGGAGTTATGACCCAAAGTGGAATTGTCTTTAGGTCGAAAACAGTAGTGTTAACTTCAGGAACTTTTCTTGGTGGACGTATACATATTGGTTTGCAGAATTATACTGGAGGTAGAGCAGGAGATCCTGCAGCGGTTAGACTGTCAGAGAGATTACGTGATTATGAACTGCCTGTTGGGCGGTTAAAAACAGGAACGCCTCCACGGATTGATGGTAGAACTATTGATTTTGGTAAGCTTGAAGAGCAACCTGGTGATACTCCAACACCAGTATTTTCTTTTTTGGGCAACCGTGAAATGCATCCGCAGCAAATTTCATGCTGGATTACTCATACTAATCAAAATACGCATGAAATTATTAAAAGCGGTTTTGACCGTTCACCAATGTTTACCGGAGTTATTGAAGGTGTTGGACCTCGTTATTGTCCTTCAATTGAGGATAAAGTTAATCGTTTTGCTGATAAGGATTCTCACCAGATATTTCTTGAACCTGAGGGGTTAACTACTAATGAATATTACCCGAATGGAATTTCTACGTCATTACCGTTTGATATTCAGTTAAAGTTGGTGCGTTCAATGACAGGCCTTGAAAATGCCCATATTTTGCGTCCAGGCTATGCTATTGAATACGATTATTTTAATCCTACTTATCTTAAGTCAAGTCTTGAATCCAAACAGGTTTCCGGGCTGTTCTTTGCTGGGCAAATTAATGGTACTACAGGCTATGAAGAGGCTGCAGCACAAGGATTATTGGCGGGAATTAATGCAGGTTTAATGGCTCAGGAAAAAGATAGCTGGTGCCCAATGCGTAATGAAGCTTATCTTGGGGTACTGGTAGATGATTTGATTACTAAAGGGGTTAATGAACCGTATCGTATGTTTACTTCACGTGCTGAATACAGATTACAATTACGTGAGGATAATGCTGATTTCCGCTTGACTGAAACAGGCCATAAGTTAGGGGTTATTACTGATAAACAATGGGATGCTTTTTGTTATAAAAGAGAGACAGTTGACAACGAAATTGACAGGTTAAAAAAGATATTTGTTTTTCCTGAAAACATAAATGGAACAGACTATGAAGCTATTTTTGGCAAGCCGATTGATCGGGAGTATTCCATGCATGATTTGCTAAAGCGCCCTGAATTTGATTATCCTGATTTGTTAAATTTGCCTGGTTTTGAGGCTATAGTCGATAATGATGGACGAATTTGCGAACAGGTTGCTATTCAGATTAAATATGCTGGCTATATAGCCAGACAAAATGAGGAAGTTGGGAAAAGTTTATTATTAGATCAACAAAAAATTCCGTCTAATATAGATTATGATAAGATTAGTGGCTTATCCGTTGAAGTTATTCAGAAGTTAAAAAAGCATATGCCTGAAACTTTAGGGCAAGCTTCACGTATTTCTGGCATAACGCCAGCAGCTATTTCTTTATTGCAGGTATTTGCCAAAAAAGGATTCCCCCGTTTATGATTCATCAGCACGTCAAAAAAATTAAACGTAAACATATTCGTGAGATTGTTATTTATGGGATGGTCGGGTTAACTGCGTTGTTTTTTCAAGATGTTGTGTATTGGATTTTGCATCGCCATTTTGGTGTATTCCCTTCAGTGTCAATGATTTTAGGTAGCTTTGTTGGGATGGCTATTTCTTATTATGGGCATGTCAAGTTTACGTTTAAAAAACACCGTTTTTCTAAACGTGAATTTACCAAGTTTATAGTTACTTCTGCAATTGGCATATGTATTAATGTTGGTGGAGTGCGTATCCTTACTAAGGTATTCATGTTAAGCCCGGAGTATGGTGTTATTCCTACTTTTATAACACCGCTTGTTACTTTTCTGATCAGGGCATTCCGCTAATGGTTTTAATTTATTGAAAGACCTAGATCTTTGGTTCTTTGATTCGTTTAAAGCATTCTTCAATAAATTTAATTAGCGTTTCAAGGCTGCTTGATTTATTTTCAGGGTCGCGGATCAGGTAATATGGAATTTCACTGAATGTATATTCTGGAAATACCTTGATCAGGTTCTGGTTAGCTTTTTCATCGTATAATAATGTATCCCAAAGCCCGCCAATTGCATAGCCGCTATTAACAATTTGATGTATATTTAGGCCTTCATTACTTAAAATTCGGCATGAATGATTGTCAAGAGCAATTTGCTCTCCAGTAACCATATGATTGGCATAGAGAACTTTAGTTACCGTATCATCGCTATTAATCATCCCAATAACCGTATGGCTGGAGAGTTCCTGAATACTTTTAGGTAATCCAAACCGTTTTTCATATTCTTTATTGGCATACAATTGAAAGTATGCTTTATGCAAGAGTTTTATTTTCACCACCTGGGAAGTTGGTGGGTTGGCATTAACAGCAAGATCAAGGTTCTGGGTAACCAGGTCCACTGCTGAACGTTGATAAATGATATCCAGGGAAATATTAGGGTTATCTGCCATGAATTTGCCGATATATGGTGATATAACATAAAACGACATCGCTGGCGGTAAGGCAATCCTTAATCGTTCTTTCAAGTCTCCATCACTGGTACGTAAATTACGGATAATACTATCAATTGATAATTTATAACCGCGTACACTTTCATATAGCTGATGTCCTGCAACAGTTAACTCAAAATTGCGAGTATTGCGTTTTAAGAGTTGAATACCAAGGTTTTGTTCTAGCGATTGTATTCGGCGAGTGATAGTCGGTTGCGAAGTATTATAATATTTTGCTGTCTGGCTGAAGCTTCCAAGTGTAGCCAGTTTTATAAACATTAATAAATCATCATACATGGTTCTGCCTTGATTTAAATCCAACTTGTTTTTATGTTTATTATTGTAGTGCTATTATAACATTAACTTGGTTCTAAGGTGCTACACTTGCGTTGTAACGCTAGAATAACAGGTGCTTTGGGTGAAAACACGGTATAATACACGACTATGAAAAGTAAGTTACACTTGGCAATTATTGTTGTTTTTGCATTATTTAAGGTTAGTGCTATTGATTTGTTTGAGGCATATCAACGTGCTCTTACGTTTAATGCTGATTATTTAAAAGCGATAGCCAGTAACAATGCCGGGCAAGAAAATCCAAATATTACACGTGCTGCATTATTGCCACAAGTTAATGCTAATGCGAGTCTAACGGCTAATTATTTTTCTGCAAATGGAATGTATGCTTTTTATCACCAACCAATTTATGCGGTACAATTGAACCAAGTTGTATTTGATTTTAGTAAATTCTCTTCTTATACTAAGAGTAAATATTCTGCCCAGTTAACAGAGCTTCAGCTTGAAAATGCAAGACAGCAGCTAAAG
>Ga0206101_1000144_pt1 | contig 17113 bp, 17 predicted proteins | sample 1B0metagenome_FD_148613 | JGI IMG/M metagenome (GOLD analysis project Ga0206101, IMG submission 148613) | Enriched microbial communities from leaf-cutter ant dump, University of Wisconsin, Madison, United States - 1B0 | ecosystem: Environmental > Terrestrial > Nest > Insects nest > Nest dump... | reverse complement strand
GCGGTGGCGGCATCACTCCCGATGTATTCATCTCCTACGATACTGCCCGCCTGTCCTCCGGCCTGCTGACCATGACCTTCAGCGACGAGCTCAGGGACGTGCTCTGGGATTACTATACCGCCCGCAGGCAGGAGCTGCGCCGGTACCGGGACGCCAGGGATTTCGACCGTAACTTCCGCGACGCAGGGACGCTGGTCAGGAGCTACCTCGCCGCACTCAACACTTTCGACAGGGCGGCGGCAGCCAGGGTGCTGTCGCAGCAGGCTTATCTGCAGTATTTCCAGGTACAGGTAAAAGCCCAGATGGCGCGCATCCTGTTCGGCAGCAAAGGCTATTATACCATCAGCCTGCAGCAGGACAACGCAGTGCAGCAGGCGCTGGGGCTGCTGCGCAAAGGGCGTTACTCAGAGATCATAGGCAGGTAGCCGGTCAAGCCATACCACCCGCTGCCTGTCCGAAGCATCCGCGCAGAAAAGCTGGTGCCCATTGCTCAGCACCCAGTACCGGCACTGCACCGTGCGGTGATAGTTCAGCAGCTGGTGCAGCGTCCGCTCCGATATCTCCGTTTCCGGCGCCTTGCATTCGACCAGCAGCCAGGGCTGATGCAGCCGGTCGTAGACGACAAGATCAAAACGCTTGCTCATCCCGCCGACCAGTATCTTCTTCTCCACTGCGATCATGCCGGCGGGATAGCCAAGCGTATCTGTGAGGTACTGCAGCAGGTACTGGCGCACATGCTCTTCCGGCGTCAGCGCGATCCATTTTTTCCGCACCGTATCAAACACGGCGACCTTGTCTTTTTCTCTTTTCAGCTTGAGGGAAATGCCGGTGAAATCGGGCTGGATCATCGTCAAAATTAGCAAACAGATCGTTACATTTGAAGATGAAAACCAAGTCCGAGATCGTAGAAAACTGGCTGCCCCGCTACACCGGGCAGGCACTGGCAGATTTCGGGGCGTATATCCTGCTGTGTAATTTCAGCCATTATGTAACGCTGTTCGCAAAAATGCACGGTGTGCCCGTCAACGGCGCCGATAAGCCGATGCTGTCGGCCACGGCCGGGGGCATCACGATCATCAACTTCGGCATGGGCAGCGCCGGCGCGGCTACCATGATGGACCTGCTGTCTGCCGTTATGCCGCAGGCGGTCCTCTTCCTTGGGAAATGCGGCGGGCTGAAGAAAAAGAACAAGGTGGGCGACCTGATCCTGCCGATCGCCGCCATCCGGGGCGAAGGTACCAGCAACGACTATTTCCCGGCGGAAGTCCCGGCGCTGCCGGCCTTTGCCCTGCAGAAGGCGATCTCCACCACCATCCGCGACTATGAGCGCGATTACTGGACAGGCACGGTGTACACCACCAACCGCCGCGTCTGGGAGCACGATGCCCGCTTCAAGGAATACCTGCACCGGATACGGGCGATGGCTATTGATATGGAAACCGCCACCATCTTCACCACCGGGTTCTACAACCAGATACCCACAGGCGCGCTGCTGCTGGTGTCCGACCAGCCCATGGTGCCGGAAGGCGTGAAAACCGCCGCCAGCGACAGGGCGGTGACAAAAAATTTTGCGGACCTGCACCTGCGTATCGGGATAGACTCGCTGAAGCAGCTTATCAATAATGGTCTGACCGTCAAACATCTCCGGTTCTGAATGGCGTCTCCCGTGCTTTCCGTTGCCGGCCTCCGGATCTCGTTTGCAGGCACACCGCGCCTGACGGCCGTCAGCAATGTCTCCTTCAGCCTGATGCCCGGGAAAACGCTGGCCGTGGTCGGAGAAAGCGGCTCGGGAAAATCGCTGACAGCGCTGGCGCTGCTGGGGCTGCTGCCGGCAAACGCGGAAGCTGCCGGCGAGATCAGGCTGCAGCAGGTCGCAGGCGGGGCAATAACGCGCGGTAAAGAGATCGCCATGATCTTCCAGGAGCCGGCGTCCGCGCTGAATCCTATCATGAAGATCGGGAAGCAGCTGTCGGAATGCATCCGTTTGCACCAGCGTATTACGCGGAAAAAGGCAAAGGCCGCCGCCGTGGAATGGCTGCGCCGCGTCCGGCTGCCGGAGCCGGAGATGATGTACGACCGCTTCCCGCACCAGCTTTCGGGTGGACAGAAGCAGCGCGTGCTGATCGCCATGGCCATGTGCAACAACCCGGCAGTGCTGATCGCAGACGAGCCGACGACCTCCCTGGATGTCACCGTGCAGCAGGAGATCATCCGGCTGATGCGGGAATTACAGGCCGCATCGGGCACAGCGATGATCTTCATCACGCACGACCTGTCGCTGGCGGCTGCCATCGCAGACGATGTGCTGGTGATGTACCGCGGCGAGGCAGCCGAATACGGTCCCGTGCAGGATGTGCTGCACCATCCGCGCCATCCGTACACGCGCGTGCTGCTGTTGTGCCGGCCTTCGGCGCAGCAGAAAGGGAAAAGGCTGCCGGTAGTGCAGGAATTCCTGGAACCGGCTGCCGTGACCGGTAACAAGCGGCAGGCCACGGAGCTGCAACCGGCGCCGGCGCCTCCGGGAGCGACCATACTGGAAGCCGGCAACCTGGATGTCTGGTTCACCACGGGAAAAGACTGGCTGGGCAGAAGCACCGCGTGGTACCAGGCGGTCCACGGCGTAAGCTTTTCCGTACGGCGCGGCGAGGTGCTGGGCATAGCAGGAGAGTCCGGCAGCGGCAAGAGCACGCTCAGCCGCAGCCTCATGGGACTGATCCCGATCACCGGCGGCAGCGCGCGGTTCGGCGGGTACGAGCTGGAACGGGCAGACCGCCGGGCATGGATGCATATCCGCAGGAAGATGCAGCTGGTCTTCCAGGATCCTTTCGCTTCGCTCAACCCGCGGCTCACCATCGGGCAGATACTCACGGAGCCGCTGCATGTCCACCATATCGTGCCGCAGGCAGGGCTCCGGAAAGAAGTGCTGCGCCTGCTGGACCTGGTACAGCTGCCTGCCTCCGCGTATGGCAAGTACCCGCACCAGTTCTCCGGCGGACAAAAGCAGCGCATCGGCATCGCAAGGGCGCTGGCGCTGCAGCCGGAGCTGCTGATCTGCGACGAGTCCGTCTCCGCGCTCGACGTGAGTATACAGGCGCAGATACTCAACCTGCTGAAAGACCTGCAGCAGGCATTCGGACTGACCTACCTGTTCATCTCGCACGACCTCTCCGTGATCCACTATATCAGCGACCGTATCATGATCATGCAGGCAGGCGCCGTCGTCGAGCAGGGAACTGCAGATGAGGTGTTTACCCGCCCGCAGCATCCCTATACCCGGCAGCTGCTCGCAGCGATGCCGGAAAGGCTGCAGGTATAGTTTTATTTTTATCCTGGCATAATTCCGTTAGCTTTGCAATACCATGCGTGCGGCCATTTCCATAGTGCTGATGCTGAGCCTCGCCTGCCAGTGCGCAGTGCAGCTGGGCGTTCTGGCATGGTATGAGCTGAACAAGGATTTCATCGCAAAAAATCTCTGCGAAAACCGCGACAGGCCTGCAATGCACTGTAACGGCAAATGCCAGCTGAACAAGCAGCTGAAAAAAGCGGATCCGCAGCAGGAGCATAATACCAAACAGCTCCCGGGAAAAAATCACAAGATAGAATGGAGCGACCTGATGGTATCCCGTCAGATCACCATTTCCTGCTTCGCCCCCGCTGGCGGTCACAGAGACACCCCGGCAGGACAGCATATGTTCGGGCATACGCCTGTGCGTTCCGTTTTCCATCCGCCTGCGGTCTGCTGACCGTTCCATATTTTATCTCCGCCAGTGCAGGCCAATACATGGAAGGCTTGCGTGTACCGGAGGTGTATTCATTTATTGTTCACGTCGAATTTTCTTTATGAAAAATCTTATAGGCTGGATGCTGCTGCTGGCAGTATGCAGCGGCGCGGCACAGGCCTGCGATATGTGCGGGTGCTCTGCGGGCGGCGGATACTTAGGCATTCTGCCGCAGTACCGGCGGCATTTCGTAGGGCTGCATTACAGCTATCAGTCCTTCTCCAGCACCCATCCTGCCGAAGCCGACGAGCCGGGGCCGGTGCATACCAAGGATTATTTCCGGAGCATTACCGCATGGGGGCGGTTCTATCCCGTGAAGCGCGTACAGCTGTTCGTGTTTGTGCCCTACCAGGCCAACAAGGTCACCGAGCCTTCCGGCACTACGCCGATGCAGGGCATAGGCGATATACAGCTGCTGGCAAATTACATGATCATCAACAATGCCGACAGCGGCAGCAGCGCCTGGAAGCATACGCTGATAGCAGGCGGCGGCGTCAAGCTGCCGACAGGAAAGAATACGTTCACCAACAGCGAAGGCATCGTCCTCTCCAACATGCAGCCGGGCACCGGCTCGTGGGATTTCGTGGCCAATGCCAACTATACCATCCGCTACAAGGGATGGGGGATGAACACGGACGTTCTGTTCCGCGTGCCGACCGTCAACAGGCGCGACTACCGGTACGGCAACCGGCTCAGCAGCGGGTACAGCCTGTTCTACTGGGCGAAAAGCGCCTCGGTGAGCTGGCTGCCGCAGGCGGGCGTCCGGTACGAGTGGTCGGCGGCGGACTACAGCAGCTATACCTATGGCATCCGCAACCCGTACAGCGGCGGGTACCAGCTGTATGTGCACACAGGCGCCAGCGTGTACCTGGATCATATCGGGGTGCAGGGACTGATCAACCTGCCGGTATCGGAAAATTATGCCGGCGGTATGGTGCAGAGCCGCGCACGCTATGAAATGCAGATTCAGTATTTATTCTAAATCAGAAAGAACATGAAACGCAATTATCATTCCGGCATCGCGCTGATGCTCATCTGCTGTATGCTCATCATCGCAGCATGCAGGAAGCGGGAAGAAGAGACGCCGGAGCCGAAAGTGCAGATCACGATTAATACGCCGCAGGAAGGGGCCATGTTCCAGGTGGGAGACACTATCCATATCAGCGCGGAGATCAGCAGCCCGATAGACCTTCACGGCTATGCCTGGACGCTGACCAGCCAGGCCGATGGCACCGTCCTGCATACGGAGGATGCGCATGCGCATAATAAAACGTTTACCGTCACAGGCAGCTGGGTCAATAATGTAGCTGCCGTAACAGAGGCGACGCTTGAGATCACTGCGGAAATAGATCATGAGGGAAAAACGGAAAAGCAGGCGGTGCATATAATGCTGCATCCGTAAGCGCAGCATCTGCAGATTTAATACACGTTCCCGCCTGCCGGAAATTCCTGGCAGGCGGGAACGGTGTATGTACATTTCTTCGTATTTTTAGCACCTGCTTTAATCATTATTTTTAATCAGCCGGTTAAAAAAATATCCTGATGAGAACAACGACATTATATGCTGCCTGCTTCCTGCTGCTGGCTGCCGTAAGCTGCAATAGCGCCGCAGAAAAGCCGGGTGCAGCTCAAGAAGAGCACGCTGCGCCTGCTGCGCAGGCGGATCCGGCCAATACGGATCCCGTTTGTGGCATGGCGAATGACGGCACGTGGACAGAGTTTACCGTGTACAACAACGACACGGTACGCTTCTGCAGTACTACCTGCAAGGATGCATTCCTGGCAAATCCCGCAAAATATCAGCGGTAATCCGCCTGCTTACCATCCTTTGTTCCACCATCCTGTCTGCTTCCATCCCCAGGAGAACGGCATGAAGATCAGCGAGACGGTAACGCTTTGCTTGCCTGTGAGCGAAGATGTCGTAGCAGCATTCGTCCATCCGCTCAGGTTGCTTTTGCCGTCGTAGAAAGGCATGTTGCCGATAGTGGCCATCACCCTGAGCTTCATGCAGATGCCGGCCATGATGCCCACTTCGGCCTTTACGAACGGCGTCACGCCGTAGCCAAAGCCTGCATTGTCGAAATCGGCCGTCATCGAGCCGGAGGGATATACGCCCGCGCCCAGCGTGGTGCAGAAACGGATCGCCTTGTCGGAAAGCGCATCGCAGCCGAATTTGAAATCAGCGCCCACAGGCAGCGCCATGTGCATGGTCATGCCGGAAAAACCGAAGTCGGAAGAATAGACAATACCTCCTTCATCATCAAACCCGTTGAAAGCGGTCACGGGATAATCCCACGAATACATCGCCTCCACCAGGCTGACGCTGATGGCAAAGGAGCTTTTGCTGCCCAGGCGTGCAACAGGGAAATAGGTGCCGATAGTGGCGCCGAAGCTGAATGTCGAAGCGGTCCGCGTGCTGTAGGAAGTATGCTGCGTCTGGCCCGTAAACGGGTTCACAACCGCATCCTCCCGCTTGTAGTCCGCCCAGGCTTTCGGGTAGGAATAACCCACTTCAAAGCGGGTCAGCCCGCCCGGCAGGCGGAGCTGCGCGTGGGAAACAACAGGGGCAAGCAGGGAAACAGCGGCTGTAGCCATCCATACCCTAAGGAATATATTACATTTCATGCTGTAAAATTTTATGGCTGCGCACAAAATAGATATTTTGTTAAAAAAAGCAAAATACCTGCACTGTTAGTACCGGATATTTCCCGGATGCCGGGATGCTACAATCCCTATTTTTGCAACGTCAAAAAACAAAGCGTCATTCATGGAGCACCATACCTTCGACCTGGCAGTGATCGGCGGCGGCTGTGTCGGTCTTGCGGCGGCTTATAAGCTGAATGTCCGGTATCCGCACCTGAAGATCGCCGTGCTGGAGAAAGAAGGTCGCGTGGCTGCGCACCAGACGGGGCGCAACTCAGGAGTGATCCACTCGGGCATCTATTACCGCCCCGGCTCCTACAAGGCCAGGAACTGCGTGGAAGGGCGCCGCGAGCTGGTGGCGTTCGCACGGCAGCACGGCGTGCGGCACGACATCTGCGGCAAGATCATCGTGGCCACGCGGCAGGAGGAGCTGGCGCATATGCACCGGGTATTCCAGAACGGGCAGGCCAACGGCGTCGAGGATATACAGCTGCTGTCGCCGGAGGAGATAAAGGAGATCGAGCCTTACTGCGAGGGCATTGCGGGCATACGCGTCGGCTGCACGGGGATCATAGACTATGCCGGCTTCACGGCCAGGCTGGCGGAGCTGCTGGAGCAGCAGTTTGCGGGCAGCAGGGTGTTCCTGGATACGGAAGCCCGCGCTTTCGGCCATGAGGACGGCGGCATCACGATACGGACGAACCGCGGTGTGTTCCAATCGAAATACATGGTTGCCTGCGCCGGGCTGCAGAGCGACAGGATCGCGCGGAAGCAGGGCGCGGCGGGCGATGCGGCCATCGTGGGGTTCCGCGGCGACTATTACGATCTTACGGAAAAAGGCAGGGGCAAGGTCCGGCACCTGATCTACCCGGTGCCCAACCCGCAGTTTCCTTTCCTCGGCGTGCATTTTACCCGGATGATCAACGGCGGCGTGGAATGCGGCCCCAACGCCGTGTTCGTATTCAAGCGCGAAGGCTACGGGCGCACCGATTTTGATCTGCGGGATACGGCGGAGGCGCTGCGCTTCCGCGGCACGTGGAGGTTCTTCGCGCGGCACTGGCGCTTCGGGCTGGACGAATACCGCGGCGCCTTCTCCAAAGCCTATTTCCTGAAGCGCCTCCAAAAGCTGATCCCCTCGCTGGAGCCGGACGACATTACCCCCGCCCGCGCCGGCGTGCGGGCGATGGCGCTTTCTCCCGGGGGCGAGATGATCGACGACTTCAGGATCGAGACAAACGGCAACGCCATTCATGTGCTCAACGCTCCTTCGCCGGCCGCAACGGCAGCGCTGGCAATAGGCAGCGCCGTGGAAGAGATGGCGACAAAACAATTCAGGCTGTCATAGCTGTATAAGCTGCTGGTCATCAGCAGCACACGTGCGGCGAATGCGCCGGCAACTTTATAACAATTCTGCAAGAGCAGAATTCATCAAACCTGTTTATCTTGCCTTATGCAATTCCACCTGGCAGATGCAGTTGTAAAAGGTATATTGCTCGGATTATTCCTGGCAATTTCAGTCGGGCCCACGTTGTTTGCCGTGCTCAGGTACAGCCTGAACCACAGCTATAAAGCCGGCATCGCCTTTGTCCTCGGCGTCTCCCTGAGCGATATCATGTACGTAACGGTCGCCAACTTCGCCGCCTCCTGGCTGGAGGTGCTGCGCGAATATGAGCGGCCGATCGCGTATGTCGGCGCGCTGGTGCTGATGGGCATGGGCATCGCGGGGCTTGTCCGCCGCTACCGGCCGCGGCGGCCTTCTTCCATACCTGTGGTGATCAGCAACGCACATTACTTCCGCATATGGAGCAGCGGCTTCCTGATCAACACCCTCAACCCCGGCGTCATCATCACCTGGCTCGCCGCCGTAACGGCGACCGTCAATACCAGCGGCTTTTACCGGCTGGTAATGTTCGGCACCTGCCTGGGGCTGATCCTTTGTTTTGACTTCCTCAAGGTCTTCCTCGCGGATGTCATCCGCCGCAAGCTGACGCTGAGAAGGGTACTCTACCTGCAGAAGACGGCAGCGGTGTGCATCCTGCTGATCGGCATCGCCTTATTCATTTCCACTGCGTGTAATATCCAGCTGAAGAAGAAGGATGCCGGCAGGCTGCCCGCACAGGAGCACACAGGCTATTCTCAACAAATCCACGTACCTTTGCAGTCTCATGTCTGACGCGATTCGCCACGAATGCGGGCTGGCCTACATCCGCCTGCTGAAACCCCTGGCTTATTACCACCGCAAATACGGCACAGCTTTCTACGGTCTCAACAAGCTCTACCTCCTCATGGAGAAGCAGCATAACCGTGGTCAGGACGGCGCCGGCATCGCCACAGTAAAGCTCGACATCACTCCCGGTCACCAGTTCATGTACCGGCAGCGCCAGAACGGCGCACAGGCCATTGCGCGCATCTTCCAGAGCCTGAACCAGGAAGTGGATGAAATGGCCAAAATGTATCCCGACATCCGGCAGTATCCCGGGCTGATGAAAGGATACATGCGCTTCATGGGGGAAGTTCTGCTGGGACATCTGCGCTACGGCACGCAGGGAAAGAATGATGTCGAGTTCTGCCATCCTTTCCTGAAGCCGCATATCAATCCCACACGCAATCTCGCCATGGCCGGCAATTTCAACCTGGTCAACACGGACGAGCTGTTTGCCATGCTGGACGCCCATCCTACCACTACGGTGCGGGAGAGCGACCTCGGCGCGATGATCGAGACGGTGCACTACTACCTGTGCCTGGCCGACGAGACGGACCCGCAGCAGCTCAACCTCGAGGGCGTGCTCAAACAAGCTGCGGCGCACTTCGACGGCGGCTTCGTATGCAGCGGGCTGATCGGCAACGGCGACAGCTTCGTGCTGCGGGATGCGAACGGCATCCGTCCTGCGTTCTTCTACCGCGATGAAGAGATCATCGTCGCCGCTTCGGAGCGGCCGGCCATCATGACCGCCTTCAACGTAGACAAGGACGCCGTGCAGGAGCTGCAGCCCGGCCACGCGCTCATCGTCAAGGCAAACGGCACCTGCACCAACCCGCGGATATTGCCGGAGAAAGAGTTAAAGGCATGCAGCTTTGAACGTATCTACTTCAGCCGCGGCAGCGACGCCGATATCTACCGTGAGCGCATGCAGCTGGGGCGCAACCTCGCCGGGAAAGTGCTGGAGCACATAGACAACGACCTGAAACATACGATCGTCTCCTTTATCCCCAACACTGCAGAGATCGCTTTCTACGGGCTGATCAAGGGACTGGAGGATTATCTCAACGAGATCAAGCTGCAGCGGATCACCACGCGCAGCCTGAATGAAGAAGAGCTGCTGGAGCTGATCAGCCGCAGGGTGCGCATCGAAAAGATCGCGATCAAAGATGTGAAGATGCGCACGTTCATCACCGAGGACGCGTCGCGCAACGAAATGGTGCAGCACGTGTACGATATCACCTACGGCACCGTCAACAAAGGCACGGATACGCTCGTGGTGATTGACGACTCTATTGTCCGCGGCACCACGCTGCGCGAAAGCATCATCAAGATGCTCGACCGGCTCGGTCCCAAACGCATCATCATCGTCTCCTCCGCGCCGCAGATACGCTATCCCGACTGCTACGGCATTGACATGAGCCGCATGGGCGACTTCATCGCCTTCCAGGCAGCGGTGGCGCTGCTGAAGGAAAGAGGGCAGGAGGAGCTGTTGCAGCAGGTCTACGAACAATGCAAAGAAGCGGAAACCTCCGGCGCCCTGCAGCAGGACAACTTTGTCAAAGGCGTCTACGCGCCTTTCTCCGTCGAGGAGATCAGCCGCAAGATCGCGGATATGCTCCGGCCGGACGGGGTACATGCGGAAGTGGACATCATCTACCAATCACTCGAAGGCCTCTACAACGCCTGTCCCGACCACAAGGGCGACTGGTACTTCACCGGCAACTACCCCACCCCCGGCGGCAACCGGGTAGCCAACAAGGCGTTCATGAATTATATGGAACGGAAGGAAGGGAGAGGATATTAGTGGGAGGGGTATCAAGTATTCAGTATCAAGTATCAAGATTTCAATTTATGCTCTGCAAATACTAAAGCAGCAGGATATGGGTATGAAGCCATAACCCAGCATATCCTGCTACTTGATACTAAATACTTGCTACTTGATACCAAAAAGCCTTACGGGAAGATCCCCAGCTCTTCATAAGCGACTCCCACCTTGTTGATCGCGACAACGAACGCCGCCGTGCGCATGTCGGCGATGCCGAGGCTGAGCAGGCTTTCGCGGATCTCGTGATAGGAGCCGATCATCGTGTCCTCGAGGCCGGAGTAGACGAGGTCTACCTCATCCGGCCCGTGCAGGAGCTGCCTGCGTTCCGCGTCGCTTACGGATTGCCCGGTCAGGCTTTCTACTGTTTTGATGATCGAGCTGTTCTGGTTTTCGCTGAAACGTTTGTCCATGCGGCCGAAGCGCACATGGCTCAGGTTCTTCAGCCATTCAAAGTAAGAGACGGTAACGCCGCCGGCGTTGAGGTACATGTCCGGCACGACCATCACGCCTTTCCTGTTCAGTATCTCGTCGGCTTCCGGCGTGAGCGGGCCGTTGGCTGCTTCGGCGATGATCTTTGCCTGGATGCGGTCGGCGTTGGTGCTGTTGATCACGTTCTCCAGCGCTGCGGGCACCAGGATATCGCATTCCTGCTCCAGCACGTCCGCGCTGTTGGGCACGTTCGTGGCGCCGGGGAAGTTCAGGATAGAGCCGGTGGCTTTCCTGTGCGCCACCACATCTTCCAATGACAGCCCGGCGGGGTTGTACAGACCGCCTTCATATTCGGCGATGCCTACCAGCAGCGCGCCGGCTTCGTAGAAATATTTTGCAGCATGATAGCCCACGTTACCCAGTCCCTGGACGATGACCCGCTTGCCTTCCACGCCGGTGCTGAGGCCGAGCCGCTTCATGTCTTCCGCGATGCCGCAGGCCTCACGGATACCATAATATACGCCCAGCCCCGTCGCTTCCGTACGTCCGCGGACGCCGCCCTGGCTGATCGGCTTGCCCGTCACGCAGCCCATGGCGTTCACATCGCCGGGGTTCAGAGAAGCATACGTGTCGGCGATCCAGCTCATCTCACGCGCGCCGGTGCCGTAGTCGGGCGCAGGCACGTCTATGCCGGCGCCGATAAAATTCTTCTTCACCAGCTCGGAGGCATAACGGCGGGTGATCTTCTCCAGCTCGAACGTGGTATAGTTCTTCGGGTTGATGCGGATGCCGCCCTTGGCGCCGCCAAAGGGCACGTTCACGATCGCGCACTTGTATGTCATCAGCGCCGCCAGGGCCATGACCTCGTCCTGGTTGACGTCCATGCTGTAGCGGATACCGCCCTTGCAGGGCAGCTTGTGATGGGAGTGCTGTACACGGTACGCTTCGAGCACCTCTATCTTGTCGGCGATGCGTACGGGAAACTTCATCCGGTAAACGGAATTGCAGGCTTTGATCTGTTCCAGGATGCCTTTTTCGAACCGGGTATATTGCGCCGCTTTATCAAAGTTGCGCTCCACGCCTTCAAAGAAGCTGTAATGCTCCTGCTGCGTGCTGGTGGCAGTTGCTGTTTCTACCATGACAATGTGTTGTTGAAGGAAAAGTTATGGATGTTTGTCTTTTTCAAGTCGCCTTATGCGGCGCTCCATATGGACCAGGAACGCGATAATTCCCGCAAAGATAGTGGCTAATACCAAAACAACAACGTATATTTTACCGTTGCTGCGCAGCGCATCGGCCATTGCGGGACCCTGCTCCCGGGCAGACAGGAGCAGCGGAAATATCATACAGAACAGGAAAGTGAGGCAGGTTGTTTTATACATTGTTCATGCTTTTTCGGCTTCAGTCCGGCAGGTCTTGCTCTTCTTCGCGGCTGCGGATCAGGCGTATGCGGATACGTAACGTCGTGATCCATAATCCCAGCAGGAACCATCCGATCACCGCCGGGTAAAAGACCAGCCGCATGCTGTTGTCCAGGTCGTACGCGCCGAACCCGGGGTTGCCGCCGTTGCCCGGGTGCAGCGAGTCCACCATCCGCGGCAGCACCCACAGCAGCGGGATCATCAGCGCAAAGGCGAACACATTATATACTGCGCTGATCCGCGCGCGCTTTTCCTCGTCCCTGATCCCGCCGCGCAGCACCAGGAAAGAGAGATAGATCAGCATCACCAGCGCCGTGCCCAGCTGCTTGGGATCGTTGCTCCAGGCCGCGCCCCAGGTGTACTGCGCCCATTCCATGCCCGTGAGCATGCCCATGATGCTGTAAAGAATGCCGACGTGGATGAACTCGGAGGAGTACATATCTTCCTTCAGGTCGCCGCTGTTGAGATAACGGATGGCATAGACGCAGGAGATGAAGAACAGCAGGATCATCCCGAACCACATGGGCACGTGGAAGTAGAGGTTGCGGATCGTTTCGTTTACAATGTCAAGACGCGGAACAGGGAGGAGCAACCCTCCTATGATCGTATATGCAAGCAGAACCACGCAAAGCGCTTTCCACCAGGACTGGCGCATAAGACTGCTGAAAATTTGTGTAAAGGTAATGGTTTTATTCCTGCCATAAAAAAGGGAAAAGAATGATGCCGAGCGCGACGACCAGCGCGTCCAGCAGCAGCAGCACGCCCGCCAGCGTCCACCAGCCGGGCTGGTAAACCGGGGAAACGGCCTTCAGTGCGAGGTTGCCGAGCATCATCAGGACGGGCGTCACCAGCGGGAAACCGAGGATCGCCATCAGCGCCGCATTCTGCTGCGCGCGGGCGGCGATCGCCGACAGGAAGGTAAACACGACCGACAGACTCAGGCTGCCCAGCGCCGCCACCAGCACGAACAGGCCCGTCTGCTCCAGCGGCAGGCCGAGCAGCACGGTGAACAGCAGCAGGTTGACCAGGCTCAGCAGCAGCAGCAGGACGATGCTGTAGATCATCTTTGCAGCGAGGAACGTCGCCGGCGGGGCCAGCGTATAATAGTAGCGGAACCTGCCCGGCGGCTCCTGCAGGAAGCTCTTGGCGACGGCGTTGACGGCCACGAACAGCTGCACGAGCCAGAACAGCGCATTCCATACCTTCGGCGCAGGCTGCCCGTTCATGATATACACCACGAAGACGGTGGCGCCCGCATACAGCAGCACGCCGAACAGGGCATGCTGCTGCCGCCACTCCATCAGGAGGTCTTTCCGCACCAGCATGAACAAAGGATGTAGACGCATCGCCCGCAGTGTTGCTTAGTAAATGGTGATAAAGCCGGTCTCCACTAGCGCCTTGTCTTTTCTCAGCTCGAACTTGTACAGCCCTTTGTGCTGGAAATTGCGCCGGTCAATGATCACAGAAGGATCGCCGATACGGGGAATCTCCAGGACAGGATCTTCGTCCCTGTTGAAAAAGCGGATGCTGAAATGATATTTCCTGGCATCCGGTATCTCGACGTTCACATGCCCGGTAAAGGGATTGGTAAACACATACTGCGATTTGATGTAGGCGGAAAGATCCGCTGCCTCTGCGGCGATGTCCGGAATGCGGATCACCGGCTGCTTCGGCGCCGGCGGCGGGCGTTTCCCCCGGACGCTGTCTATGACCACCTTCCTGGCCGGCTGCTGCTCGCTGGTGTTCGCGACGACCGTTTTCCCGTTTGCCGCGCCTGCCGGTACTTCCACGGTTTTCACCCGCGAGGCGAACGCCTGCAGGGAATCATTCGGCGGCAGCACCAGCTGCTGCAGCAGCTGCTGGCTGTCCACCTCCAGCTTCAGCGCGTTGCCGTACCAGGTAAGGTTGGAGCCGAAGACAATATACAGGCGGTACCAGTTGCTCCCTGCCAGCGGATGCCCGTCAATAAAAGCCTGCGGCCCTTTCGACAGGTCTTTCACATAGCCGATGGTGGCGTAATTGACCACGCTGTCACGCGAGCGCTGCACGGCGATGGATTTGATGCCGTCGTACTGGCAGGTCCAGGTGAGCACGTTCATGCCGTTCTGCGTTGCCCCGAGCATGTCGGGCAACAGGGGCTGCGCCTGTCCTGCCGGGGCGGACAGCAGCAGGATGGCCGCTGTGATGGCCTGGCGCGCCGGTACTTTCCTAATCATCCGTCAAACCTACTGCAAATCCTGAAAATGAGGTATTTCCCGCACCAAGATTTTATTTTCTGTAACAACCCCTATACATTACACTGTTTCCGGTTTTCTATTATCTTTAGCCGCACATCTGTATTCAAAATGAATTTATTCATCAGGAAACCCTTAAAGCAGCTGATGGCCGAAGCCGACTCCGGCACGGGTCTGAAGCGGACGTTATCTGCCACGGCGCTTATAGCGCTGGGCATCGGCGCCATCATCGGCGCGGGTCTTTTTGTACGTACCGCTGCTGCTGCCGGCGGGCATGCCGGCCCTGCCGTCACCATCTCCTTTGCCATCGCGGCCATAGGCTGCGCCCTGGCGGGACTGTGCTATGCCGAGTTTGCCTCCATGATCCCGATCGCCGGCAGCGCATATACCTACAGCTATACGACGATGGGCGAGCTCATCGCGTGGATCATCGGCTGGGATCTGGTGCTGGAATATGCGCTGGGCGCGGCAACGGTGGCCATCGGCTGGTCGCAGTACCTGAACGAGCTGCTGGAGACGCTCTTCCACGCCGGCATCCCCTATCAATGGTGCCACGGGCCGTTCCAGGTGGACACAGTCACGGGCGTACAGGGGATCATGAACCTGCCGGCGGTGTTTATCCTGCTCATGCTGAGCCTGCTGCTGATACGGGGCACGCATGAGTCGGCGCTGGTGAACAATGTCATTGTGATCGTAAAGGTCTCTATTGTAGTGATGATCATTGCCCTGGGATGGCATTTCATCAACCCCGCCAACCTCAAGCCTTACCTCATCCCCGCCGATGCCGGCAGCGTGCAGCTGAATACCGGGCGGATCCACAATTATGCGGACCCGCTGAACCACGGCTGGCTGGGCGTGCTGCGGGGCGCGGGGATCGTGTTCTTTGCCTTTATCGGCTTTGATGCCGTGTCCACTGCCGCGCAGGAGGCAAAGAACCCGAAACGGGATATGCCTATCGGCATCCTCGTATCGCTGGTCATCTGTACGGCGCTTTATATCCTGTTCTCCCATGTGCTCACGGGGCTGGCGCCTTACAAGGAATTTATGACGCAGGGCGGCGAGGCTTCCGTGGCGTATGCCATCAAAAACTACATGCCGGGCTACGGCTGGCTGGCTACGTTTGTGACCATCGCCATCCTGGCCGGCTTTTCATCGGTGATCCTTGTGATGCTGCTCGGGCAGACGCGCGTCTTCTATACCATGAGCCGCGACGGGCTGATACCGCCGATGTTCTCGAAGCTGCATTCCAGGTACCGGACGCCTTACCGGTCGCAATGGCTGTTCTTCGTCTTCGTATCCCTGTTCGCCGCCTTTGTGCCCGACAGCGTGGTCGGCGATATGACGAGCATCGGCACGCTGTTCGCGTTCGTGCTGGTATCGCTGGGGATCATGTTCCTCCGCAAGTCCGACCCGGATGTGCCGCGTCCGTTCCGTACGCCGCTGTACCGGGTGGTATGCCCGCTCGGCGCGCTGGTATGCCTGGCCATGATCGCCGGGCTGGGATGGGAAAACTGGTCGCGCCTGTTCATCTGGCTGATCATCGGCTTCTTCATCTATTTCGGCTACAGCGTGCACCACAGCAAGGTGCGCAATAACGGCAACGGCAACAGCGGCGGCGCATAGGCAGGCGCGCAGCCGCTACGGATAAAGGACACCGCCGTTTCGGGGCCGGTGCCGGAAAAGTGCAATTATTTGCTACTTTTGTCCGGTTTTAGTGCTGACCGTTAACTTTTAAAACTCACTTCCTGTTTATGGCATACGATGTGATTGTCATCGGCAGCGGCCCCGGCGGTTATGTCGCCGCGATCCGCGCATCTCAATTAGGCTTCAAGACCGCCGTCGTGGAACGCGAAAGCCTCGGCGGCATCTGCCTCAACTGGGGCTGCATCCCGACAAAGGCGCTGCTGAAATCGGCGCAGATCATGGAATATCTCGGCCATGCCAAAGACTACGGCGTGGCGGTGAACGACTATAAGGCCGACTTCGCGGCGATGGTGAAACGCAGCCGCGGCGTGGCGGACAAGATGAGCAAAGGCGTACAGTTCCTGATGAAGAAGAACAAGATTGACGTCATCATGGGCTACGGCAGCCTGAACGCGAAGAAAGAGGTCGTGGTGAAAGGCGCCGACGGTAAGGAGACCGCCTACCAGGCAAAGCATATCATCATCGCCACCGGCGGCCGCGCACGCCAGCTGCCCAACCTGCAGATTGACGGCAAGCACGTGATCGGCTACCGCGAGGCTATGGTGCTGCCGGAACAGCCGAAAAGCATGATCGTCGTCGGCTCGGGCGCCATCGGCGTGGAGTTCGCCTATTTCTATAACAGCCTCGGCACCAAGGTCACCATCGTGGAATTCATGCCGCGCATCGTGCCTGTGGAAGATGAAGATATTTCCAAAGAGCTGGAAAAGATCTATAAAAAGAAAGGCATCGGGATCATGACCAATGCCTCCGTCGAAAAAGTGGAGGCCGGCAAGAAAGGCGTCACCGCCACTGTAAAAACCCAGCAGGGCGAGATAAAGCTGGAAGCCGACATCGTGCTGAGCGCGGTGGGCGTGGTGGCGAATATTGAAAACATC
>Ga0206101_1000143_pt1 | contig 17422 bp, 13 predicted proteins | sample 1B0metagenome_FD_148613 | JGI IMG/M metagenome (GOLD analysis project Ga0206101, IMG submission 148613) | Enriched microbial communities from leaf-cutter ant dump, University of Wisconsin, Madison, United States - 1B0 | ecosystem: Environmental > Terrestrial > Nest > Insects nest > Nest dump... | reverse complement strand
GGAATATCCAGTGGGACAAAACCATCGGCGGCGTCAGCGGCGCCAGCTATCTGAAGGACATTGCGTTCCGCAAAGGTGATTATGTCCTTGCCGGATACAGCGATGCGGCGCAGGGCGCCGACAAATCGGAGAATCCGCGCGGCGGCTTCGATTACTGGATCGTAAGGATAGACGGCACCGGCGCGAAAGTATGGGATTATACCTTCGGCGGCAGCGAAGCCGACATGCTTGCCGGGATCGTGGAAGATGAAAATGCAGGCGGCTTTGTCCTGGCCGGCACCTCGGCGTCCGATAAGGGCGGCGACAGGACGGTGGGCAGCCGCGGCGGCAGCGACTACTGGATCGTGAAGGTGAAGGATGAAGGGGATTATGAATCCGACAATGCCTTCGGCTCTTCGGAAGACGACCACCTGTCGTCCATACGCGCGATAGGCGGCGGGAAAGACGGGTTTGTCCTTGGCGGCTGGTCCGCAGGGCCCAGGACCAAATCGGGCGAAAAATCGGAAGACGTCCGCTCGGCGCCGTACCAGGATTACTGGATCGTGAACATGGACAACAAGTACAGCTACTCATGGGACATCACCCTCGGGGGCAAGGGCGGCGATGATCTCCTCTCCGTGATGCTGCCCACGCCGGACGGCGGGTATGTTGCCGCCGGCACCTCGGCGTCCGACAAGGGCGCCGACAAGACGGTGGGGCCGCAGGGTGTGAGCGATTACTGGCTGGTCCGCTACCAGGGCTGCACGCCGGTGTCTACCCGGCTTGACACCACTTTCTGCGACCACAGCAGCTACCGGCTGCCGGACGGAAGAGTCGTGACTGCGGCAGGCACCTACTACAGCATCGTCGTCGGCCCGACAGGCTGTAACGACACGCTGATCACCGTGCTGACGGCGCTGCCGGTCTATTCCATCAATATTGCCGATACCATCTGCCACGGCGGCAGCTATACCCTCCCCGACGGGAGGCCGGTATCCGTGGGCGGCATTTATGCGCTCGCCTTCAGGACTGCGGCCGGCTGCGACAGCACGTACACCATTTCGCTGACGGTGCTGTCGCCGGATACTGCCTATGTTTCCGCTTCGATATGCAACGGCGAGGTGTACGATCTGCCCGGCGGCCGCAAGGTCTCCACTGCGGGTATTTATACCGACCTGGTCTCCTCCGCCACGGGTGGCTGTGATACCGTGGTGATCACCACCCTGTCCGTAGCGACCATAGACGTCGGCGTCAGCCTGTCGAACGGCACGCTGACGGCGCAGATGACCACGGCGGATACTTACCAGTGGATCAACTGCGCCACGCTCCAGCCGGTATCCGGCGCGACCGGCACCTCGTTCACGCCGGCGGACCGCGGCTTTTACGCCATGGCGGTCAGCCTCAGCGGCTGCCGGGATACTTCTGCCTGCTTCCCCGTGGGCATGGAGGGCATGAGCGTGGATGAGCTGACCGGCGAAAGGACGGTGCGCATATATCCCAACCCGGCACGGGATGCATTCACCGTGGAAAGCAGGGACGGCCGGCCGGTGCGGGAAGTGATGCTGTACAATATGGTGGGCGCGGTAGTCTACCGCGCTACGCCGTCGGCGGCACAGTTTACGGTGCCGGTAGCAGGGCTTCCCGACGGGTTGTACCTGGTGCGGGTGCAGACCGCTGCCGGCATGACGGCGGAGCGGATCAAAGTAATGCGATGATGAGTGAGTGGTTATAGCAATGCAAGAGGGTGTATCAGACTTTTGATACACCCTCTTTTTATTCGGGTAGCCGATGGAGCAGCGCCATCTACTTTTGATGCTTTCGCTGTCTTTAGCCTTCGTCGGCCACTCCCGCCGCTTCATTCCGCATCACGGCAACGCCATCAAACACATCTATCAGCACCGGCCGTGTTTTGTCTATCTCGCCGGCGATGATCTTCTTGCTGAGCAGGTTGATGATGTCCTTCTGGATCACCCTTTTCAGCGGGCGTGCGCCGTATTGCGGGTCGAAGCCGCGCTGGGAGAGGTAGTCGAGCGCGTAGTCGGTGAATTGCAGGTCTATCCCCTGCTGTGCCACCTGCTCTTTCAGCTGCTCGAGCTGGATGCGGATGATGTTTCTGATCTCCTTGCGCATCAGCGGGTGGAACATGATCACGTCGTCCACGCGGTTGAGGAATTCCGGGCGCAGCACCTGCCGCAGGAGGTCGAGCACCTGCTGCTTGGTGGCTTCTACCACTTCTTCTATATCCTTATCCTTCAGCTCGGCAAAATTTTCCTGGATGATCTGGCTGCCCATGTTAGACGTCATGATGATGATGGTGTTCTTGAAGTTCACCACCCTGCCCTTGTTGTCCGTCAGCCGTCCGTCGTCCAGCACCTGCAGGAGAACGTTGAACGTGTCGGGGTGCGCTTTTTCTATTTCGTCTAAAAGCACTACGGAATACGGCTTGCGGCGTACCGCTTCCGTCAGCTGGCCGCCCTCGTCGTATCCGACGTATCCCGGAGGCGCGCCGATCAGGCGGCTGACGCTGTGCTTTTCCTGGTATTCGCTCATGTCTATGCGCGTCATCATGCTTTCGTCGTCGAAGAGCACTTCTGCGAGCGCTTTTGCCAGCTCGGTCTTACCGACGCCGGTAGTGCCCAGGAAGATGAACGAGCCGATCGGGCGGCGCGGGTCGTGCAGCCCGGCGCGGCCGCGCCGGATGGCATCGGCAACGGCTTCTATCGCTTCGTCCTGCCCGACTACGCGCTTGTGCAGCTCTTCTTCGAGGTGCATCAGCTTGTCGCGCTCGCTCTGCAGCATCCGTTGTACGGGGATGCCGGTGGCTTTGGCTACGTTCTCGGCGATGTCTTCCGCGTCCACTTCTTCCTTCAGCAGGCGTTTGTGCTGCGCGTCCATCTGGTCGAGCTGCGCGGAGTATTGATGTACCAACTCTTCTTCCTGCTTGATGCGGCCGTAGCGTATCTCCGCCACCTTGCCGTAGTCGCCTTCGCGTTCGGCCTTTTCGGCTTCGAGCTTCAGCTCTTCGATGGTGCTTTTGGCCTTGTTGATCTTGTCCACGATCTCCTTTTCTTCCAGCCATTTTGCCTTCAGCGTATCGCGCTGCACGTTCAGCAGGGAGATGTCCTGGCTGAGCTGCTTCAGCTTGTCGGGGTCGCTCTCGCGCTTGATAGCCTCGCGCTCGATCTCGAGCTGGCGGATGCGCCGTTCCAGCTCGTCCAGCTCTTCGGGCATGGAGTTCATCTCGAGCTTCAGCTTGGCGGCGCTTTCGTCTATCAGGTCAATGGCCTTGTCGGGCAGGAAGCGGTCGGTGATATAGCGGTGTGAGAGCTCCACGGCCGCGATGATGGCCTCGTCCTTGATCCGCACCTGGTGGTGGTTTTCATACCGGTCTTTGAGGCCGCGGAGGATGGAGATGGCATCCTCGGGAGAAGGCTCGTCCACGAACACGCGCTGGAAGCGGCGTTCGAGTGCCTTATCTTTCTCAAAATACTTTTGGTATTCGTTCAGCGTCGTGGCGCCGATCGCGCGCAGCTCGCCGCGTGCCAGCGCGGGCTTCAGGATGTTGGCGGCATCCATAGCGCCTTCCATCGCGCCGGCGCCGATCAGTGTGTGTATCTCGTCAATGAACAGGATGATCTCGCCATTGCTCTCTGCCACTTCCTTGACCACCGCTTTCAGACGTTCTTCAAACTCGCCGCGGTATTTGGCGCCCGCCATCAGCGCGCCCATATCCAGCGAATAGATGATCTTGCTCTTCAGGTTGTCCGGCACGTCGCCGTTGATGATGCGGTGCGCCAACCCTTCGATGATCGCGGTCTTCCCCACCCCCGGCTCGCCGACCAGTATCGGGTTGTTCTTCGACCGGCGGCTGAGGATATGTAATGTCCGGCGGATCTCCTCATCCCGTCCGATCACCGGATCGAGCTTGCCGTTGCGGGCCAGCTCGTTCAGGTTCTTGGCGTAGCGCTGCAGCGAGTTATACTGCTGCTCAGAGGTCTGCGAAGACACCGTGCTCCCTTTCCGCAGCTCTTTGATCGCCGCGATCAGCCCTTTCTCCGTCAGCCCGGCATCCTTCAGCAGCTTGCCGCTTTCATCGTTTACCTGCAGTATACCGATCAGCAGGTGCTCGGGGGTGACGAACTCGTCGCCGAACTCCTTCAGCACGGCACCCGCTTTCAGGATCACGTTGTTCGCCTCGCGGCTGACGGACTGCGCCGGCTGTCCGCCCTGTACTTTAGGCAGGCGCTGCAGCTGCTGGTTCAGCTTGTCCTCCACAAAGCCGGTATTGACATTATTCTTCTTCAGCAGATACGACACCGGCCCTTCCTTATCTTCCAGCAACGCCTTCAGCAGGTGCGCCGTTTCGATGTTGGGATTGCTTTCGTTGAAGGCCAGCTGCTGCGCCTGCTGGAGTATTTCCTGTGCCTGGATGGTGAAATTGTTCAGATTCATAAGTTTTATTTAATGCCGCTCGGTTGTGCAACGCTGTTTTGCGTACCGCCGGACAACAGCTTGTGATAATTTGACAAAAGGATCATTCCAAAATCTACTCCAAGTTACTCAAAACGTAATTATGGCCGGCAGGAGTTTATGACCGTGCCATTGCTGCAGGACATCCTGTCCAGGACAGGTATTTTTTTCAGGAAAATATATAACAGGGTGACAGGTTGTCTGCGGGGAAGATGCTTTACTTCAGCAGGAATCTTACGGGAAGGGTATAATAAACCGGCGCCTTTGCTGGTTTTCTAATGTCCGCTGTATGTACCGGCAATTATAATCTGTAGTTTTATGCCGTTTTTACTTTATTCCTTTTTGACTATTTTTGAAAAAACTAAAGCAAATGAAAACATTATCTTTTTTATTTTCAATGTTGATAATTGCAGCGGGCAGCGTCCAGGCGCAGCATGTTCCCCTGCCTGAGTTTAAAAACAAGGTACAGCTTGTCACCGCAGAGAATCAGCTGGGAGATCTGGATAATACAGACCTGCAGACGGATTACAAACCCAGCCTTTCCGGTTCCGGTACGGCGCGGATTACCGCAGGCGGAGTCAAGTCGAAAGTAAAGCTTAGCGGTAACATTACTGACCGGTTTGTCGTTAAGATCGACAAGGACACGGATCCTGCCGATGCGGTGGAGCTTTTCCGTTTTACCGTCGAGAAGAAGATGCGTGTCATCCCGGTCGTGACGATCAAAATGGGCAAACAGCGGGATGCGGAACTACCCAAGCAGCAGCTGAAATTCACCAAAGTGGAAGACGGAGTATGGCTTGTAAGCACGGATGCGCAGCTCAGTCCCGGCGAGTATGTGTTCATGATCGAAAGACCTAACATTGATATTATGGGGGCTTCCGCCGGCAAATCGCTGAAAGGATTTTGCTTTAACGTGGAATGATCCGTTTTAAAACAACTGTGTTTATGATAAGCCCCGGACTATATGATCCGGGGCTTATCGGTATTTATGGTCATGTGGTCAGTCTTTATTCGCCACTGCTTTTATTTGCCCGATATCTATCTTTTTCATTGGCAGGAAAGCCTGCACGACCCGGTCGATCTGCTCCTGGGTGCCTTCTCGCATAAGAGTCTGCATCTCGGCTGAGGTGATCTGCCAGGACAAGCCGTATTTGTCCTTAAGCCAGCCACATTGCTCTGCTTCGGGTACGGCGGAGAGCTGCTGCCAGTAATAGTCTATCTCCTGCTGATCGCTGCAGCTGACCAGAAAGGAAATGGCTTCGTTGAAACCGTAGCCATGCTCCCGGGCGCTGTCCATCGCGGCCAGCCAGGTATCTTCCAGTTTGAAATCGGCAAACATAACAGTGCCTTCGCGGTCGGGCTCCATGCCCGCGGGATAATAATGCATGGCGCCCGGTTGCGATTTCCGGAACACAGACAGGTAAAACCGGATAGCCTCTTCGGCCCTGCCGCAGTTGCTGCCGGTAAACAGCAGCGTAGGGATCACAGGCGGGCGCGGTTCACCTTCGGGATCGGTGAGCATCAGCTGCCAGGATACGCCGTATTTGTCCTGCACCCAGCCATAATGTTTGCTGAAAGGATAGCCGCCCAGCGGCATCAGCACCTTGCCGCCTTCGGAGAGCTTTTCCCAGGCCATATCCAGCTTTTCCCGGGCGGTGTGCGCCGCCTCGGCCGAATCGCCAAACAGCCCGGGATCGTAGTTGACGATAAACGACACGGATGGATTGAAACGGAACAGCGGACCGGCGCTGATCGCCATAAACTCCTGCCGCCACAGCTCGAAGCTGACCACATCGCAATCGCCGGAGGGCGTACCGCGCAGCCGGGTCGTATGCGTCACCCTTGATTTGGGGAACACCGATGTATAAAACGCGGCCGCCTCTGCGGCTTCTTTATCGAACCATAAATGAGGGATGATCTTTTGCATGTGTTGCAGTTTTATGATGTTATTCCAGCTTAATTGGTTATATAATCCATGCCACGACGGTGTTTTGACCTTGAATTAAAAAGCGCATTCGATTATGGCATTGCGAAGGAGCAAGAAGCAGACACCTTTTCACCGCTTCCTGCAACATCCCCACATGCGCGGATAATTCCGGCAAATTGAAGAAGCGTTACCAAGCAACAGTAAATCTTTACTATAAAGGCCAGCCGCGATTTGAGGATTTCATTGAGCGCATTAGCGCCCATATCCATAAGCTTTAAAGGACGTGGCCTCCGAAAATCTCTGAAATCCTGATTGAAGATATTTTTCATCGCGTAAGGTTATTCATGAGTTTTGTTAGATTTGCCTTAAAACGAAAAGCCATGAAAATGAATAGCTGCAGTTATCTTATAGTAGTTTTTGCCGCAGTTACCTGGAGCAGTTGCTCCAAGGACAAAAATACCGGAAGCTCCTCTTCCGGCACGCCACAGCCTGGGCAATCCCAGACAGCTAACAGCGAGGTCTATTTCAAGGCAACGATAAACGGAACACAGGTATCCTGGCAGCAGGGTAATAATAAATACAGCGCCGGGACCAGCACAAGCACAGGGATCGCCGATTGTAACGGCAATACCTTTTCTGCGACAAAATTCTACTTCGGATCTGCTGACGATTACGATTTTTTAATCAGCCTCTCACGCTGCACTGATTTTTTCTGGGAAGATTTTGACAGCAACTGCGAAGCGGCTTTGGCCTGGATAGGCACGGTAAAAACGTTCCCGTTTGTACATGATGAAGATACCGAAGAAGGCGCATACCTGATCTTCAAAGATCCCAAGACCGGCATCAGCTATTCCAGCGCGCCCGGTACCGCTTCCGGCAGCGTTACCATAACAGATGTGTCTGCACCCACATACGCCCCCAATAAAAAGTATAAATACCTTTTGTCCGGTAAAATTGAAGGTACACTGGTGGATGATAACGGCAATACCGTCACGATTGCGGGCGCTACATTCCGGATCATTGCGGGAAAATGCCCGTAATTTTGATGAAATAACGGCAAAATGCTGACCATTACACAATCCAACTACGACGAGGAAAAAGCAAGGCATTCCGCCGATAACTGGGGCACGGTCGTAGCGGGACTGAAAAAACTGGTCGAGTAGCCCGCCATCTCCCTCGCCTGCCCGGAAACGAAAGCGCCGGCCGTTACCGCTCAGATCATCCCGACACTCCGCTTCACAAACTCGGTAAGATCCGCGCCCGTCAGCATCCCCTGCGACAGCAGCGCCAGGTCAAACGCCTGTCTCGCGAGCTGCGACCGCCCGGCCTCGTCAGCAGTACTCAGGATGCGGCTGACGAGCGGATGATTGCCGTTGACAACCACCTTGTAGTTATCCGGCATCGCGCCGTAGAAGCCCATGCCGCCACCCATCTTCGCCATATCCTTCATCCGGCGCATGAACTCGTCCATCGTCACCGTCACCGGCAGCTCGTCGGCGTGCAGGCTTTCCACGCTGACCTGCATGTTGGGCTTGCCGATGGCTTTTTCAAAAATCTCCTTCACCGTGGTTTTCTGCTCATCCGTCAGCGCCTGCTCATGCTTTTGCTCCTTTTCGATCAGGTTGTCAATCACGTCGGAATCCACACGCTTGAGCGAGGTCTTTTCCAGCTTGTGCTCGATATGGCTGATGAAATGATTATCTATCGGCGAGTCCATGACCAGCACATCATATTCCTTCCGGTTGGCCGACTGAATGAATGCATCCTGCTTCGCGGCATCGGTGGTATAGAGATAGACGAGCTGGCCGTTCTTGTCTTCCTGGAACGGCTTCACCTTTTCGCGGTATTCGTCGGGCGTGTAGTATTCCTTCTTTGTATTTACCAGCAGCGCAAAATCCTTCGCGCGGTCATAAAATTTCTCATCGCTGATCATCCCGTACTTCACAAACAGCCCGATGTCCGGCCACTTCTCCTCAAACGCCTTCCGGTCCTTGCGGAACAGCTCATTCAGCTTGTCGGCCACCTTCTTCGAGATATAGCTGTTGATCTTCTTCACATTACTATCCGCCTGCAGGAAGCTGCGCGACACGTTCAGCGGGATATCCGGCGAATCAATCACGCCATGCAGCAGCATGAGAAATTCGGGGACAATATCCTTCACCTCATCCGTGATAAACACCTGCCGCGAGAACAGCCTGATCTTGTTCCGCTGCAGGTCAAACTCACCTTTGATCTTCGGGAAGTACAGCACACCTGTCAGGTTGAACGGATAATCCACATTCAGGTGTATCCAGAACAGCGGGTCTTCTGAAAAAGGATACAGCTCCTTGTAGAAAGCCAGGTAATCCTCATCCTTCAGCTCCGCCGGCGCCTTCGTCCAGATCGGCTGGGTGTTGTTGATGATATTGTCCACCTCCACCGGCTTGTACTTCGGCTTCCCTTCGCTGTCCTCGCCGTCCGGCTGCTGCTCCTCGCGCGTGCCGAATTTTACCGGCACCGGCAGGAAGCGGCAGTATTTGTTCAGTATCTCCTCCAGCCTGTATTTGCTGAGAAATTCTTCCGATTCTTTATTGATGTGCAGGATGATGTCCGTACCACGTTCCCTGCGCTTCCCCTTTTTGATCTCAAATTCCGTACTCCCGTCGCACGTCCAGTGCGCCGGCTCCGCACCTTCCTGGTACGACAAGGTTTCGATCTCCACCTTGTCCGCCACCATGAACGCCGAATAAAAGCCCAGCCCGAACTTGCCGATCAGCTCATGCGCATCTTTGGCGTCCCTGAACTGCTCCACAAATTCCGCAGCGCCGGAAAACGCGATCTGGTTGATGTATTTTTTGATCTCCTCAGCCGTCATCCCGATCCCGTTGTCCGAGATCGTAATGGTCTTTTTCTTTTCGTCAAAAGAAAGCTCCACCTGCAGGCTGCCCAGCTCGCCCTGGTATTGTCCCAGTGAAGAAAGCCGCTTTACCTTCTGCGTGGCATCCACGGCATTGGAGACCAGCTCGCGGAGAAATATCTCGTTGTCCGAATAGAGAAATTTCTTGATGATCGGGAAAATGTTCTCGGTATGAATGGAAATGGTGCCTTTTTCCTGCATAATTTTAAAAATTAATGTTGCTCTTCAGGGAACAAAATACATTCCAGAGCCTGAAAATTTGTCAATTTGTCAGCAGAGCAACAGAGCGTATGCCGCGCTCCCCCAAACCTGTATGCGACATTATAGTCCCTGCTTCAAGAGCAGCTGTTTGATCAGCTCATCTTTTGCGGCGAGTTGTTCATCCTTCTTTTCCAGCTGCTCCAACAGCGCATTGATAACTTTTTCATCAGTATGATAATGGTTGTATTGACCACTTTGCGGGCTGTCGTGAAAGTTCATGATGATCGGTGTAGGGCTTTTAATATCCTCGACCGAAACCCCTAAGATCTGCGCTATCTTGCCTAACAGAGTATCGTCTGTTTTGTGGGTTTCGTCTTTTTCTATTTTGGAATAGGTGTTTTGCGCAATGCCCGCCTGCCTTGCCACATAAGCCTGCGTATAACCACGTGCAGCGCGGATGGAAGCTATTTTGGAACCATACATATTTAAGATGTTTTTTATGCGCTAAGTTACTGTAAAATCAGGATAAACTATCCTGATTCCGGGATAAAGTATCAGGCAGAATATCAGAGATGAAGAACAGAGCAGGGTATTTTGTGGCTCATAAAATCAGGCATTGCGAAACAGATCAGTTATGTACGAAAATGGTGAACTTTTTTACGCTTTTTATCAGGGAGAGGTAGCGTCAGATGAAAATGTCGCCGGTAATTGTGCTTCTGTTGCACTTATTAAGGCTGCCATTGCCCGTTTCGGGATCGGTCATGTTTTCCAAACGGAAGGAATAGAAAATGGTTACAAAGTAAAATTAAGGAATGGGAAAGAATTCTCTTTGAATAAAAATGAGCTGGAAAAAGCAAAAACAGCATCTGCCCTTCAGCGGGGAACGGGCAGCAATGAGGATGTACAAAGACTGTATGATGAAATCCTGGATTATGCGCATTTATGTTTCGCAGTAATTGTAAAATATGTCTACATCTATGGCGAGGTATGTGAAAATAATATCGTTAAGAAGGTGTCATCATTTGACGAAGCTGTTAAAAGTGTAAATGACGGACTATATACACCGCTTTGTTATTATCATTTAGGGTTGGAAAATCACATAAGAAAAATGAAAAGATTATCCTCAACCAATGGATTGAACGCTATTGTTGGCTGGTCGCTACATCACGCGGTTTACATAAACGATCAGCGATACGACAATCGCGGCGAACCTGAGGGGATGACTCCCAAATACTATGGCAGGTTTCAAATAATTGATAAATAATTTCAAACACAAATAAAAACAAACACTATGATAGCACTGACACAATTAACAGAACAGGATTTTGAGAAGATGGCCCGGGAAATCCAGGAAATCAGTGAAACCCGGACGGAAGACAATCTTTATGAGGCAATTGGCTATGCACTCTATGACAGTGGCTACGCGGTAGCAACGTCCAATTCGTTTGCGATTTTACAACCCAAAATGTATAATGAGCGCGTTGAAAAGTTTAACATGCAAAAATCAATTGATTACGTTGCTGATATTCAACCGCTAAAAGCTGACGAAGCCCGAAAAGAAGGCAAAAGGTTTTGGGGCAGGTTTAAAAATACACTGAAAAAGGTTATTTGCTCAGATGAAAAAGTGGCGAAGCTAATTAATGGCGAAGGCACTTTGAAAGATTATCTTATTACAGGCATACCATTGATTATAACGGCTTTGGGCGCTTCGGCCTTAAACCCCGTTGTACTGGCTATTGTTGCAGCAGTTTTAGCACTGATTGTTAAGATTGGATTTGCTGCATATTGTGAAATAGAAAATATATCTGCCAGCTAAACACGCAGATACACTATATAGTTATATGCATAATGAAAATTTTAAAATATATTTATTAAACTAAAAATAAAATGATGAAGAGTATAATTTTATTAACGGCAGTTTTATTGTCAGCAATCGCAAATGGATATGCACAGTCATCTTGTTTTGCTTATATACATAGCTACGAAGACAACATACTAATTATAAGTAAAGTATTTGACGGCGAAGATTTTAGCGGAGGTAAAGATTATTTTGGAGTTAAGTTCAGTATAAGAGAGGCCCTTAAAGAAAAATGCCGGGATTTTTATGGTAGCCAGTCTTATCAACATAAGTTTGATGTTATAGCAAAAGATGATGATGGTCATCTGTTTACAAATCATTATGACGCCAACATATTAAGAAAAAAAATTATCGCCTACTATAGTGATAAAGGCTATAAACTTATCGAATTCACAGTAGAGCCCCAATAACCCTAAAAATCAAAACAAATGAAAAAACTAATTTTTATTCTCGTTCTGCTTTTGAACGGAATTGCTTTGAATGCACAAACAACACCAACAAAACAGGAAACGGTTGATTGGATTGCAGATAAAATCAATGCATATGGAAAAGGTTATGGGGATGGTAAATCACCATATGTAAAACATGGTGTTATACATGACTATCCTTCCAATATAGATGCTGATTTAAATGATGTAACTTCATTTGAAGTACACTACCGCGGAATTATTTTATACTCGAAAGATGCAAAATTTATTCAATTTGATAATATACCCCGAATACGGAGATATGTTGGCAGGATCGTCTTTGAATTTGATTCGCAAGGAGAAACAAATCTAATGGACAGAATTAATACTGCGCTACAACAATTAGTAAAATATAACAGACCCCCAACAACAGTAAAAGACATTTATTAAATAGCAAATGTATTTATCAGCGAATTGCATTTTGGAAATGAGGAACCTAATATGAAAATCACTATAACTAAGGAAATAACTCACAACAACCTTATCCATGTCACACAAACGAAAAGGTCAGCTTACCGTAAGCGGTGAATGGAAAAAACATCTGCGCAAATTCCTGAAAAAGCAGTTTTGGAAAGCTGAACGAAAAGCAGGCAAGGCAAGCATTATTAAAGACAAAGCGCAGGATTAGGCAATCATTTTCCTTCGATGTTCCTGAAGGTAAGCCGGATGGGAGGTTAAGCAATACCTGGCGCATATTTGTATTGCCGGGCGCAGGCATTGTTTATATTTGCTTTTCAAAAAGCGGCCTATCAGCAACGGTACCAGCATATTGGAAACGCCCGTCGAATTCCTGAAAGGCGTAGGCCCCCAGCGCGGCGAGCTGCTGCGCAATGAGCTGGGCATCGCCACGTTTGAAGACCTGCTGTACCATTATCCCTACCGTTATTTCGACCGTACGCAGGTCACGAAGATCTCGGCTGTGAACCCGCAGTCGGAATATGTGCAGCTCGTGGGCACGCTGCTCAACATCATGGAAGAAGGCGAAGGCCGGAAGCGGCGGCTGGTCGCCACCCTGCACGACGGCACCGGCAGCATCGAGCTGATCTGGTTCCAGGGCGCCCAGTGGGTGCGGAAGTCGCTGGAAGAAAACCGGAAGTATATCGTGTTCGGCAAGGTCAATTATTTCAACGGCGTGCCCAACATCCCCCATCCCGAAACCGAGCCTGTGCGCCCGGAAAGCAATGCGGCGGGACTGCAGCCGGTCTATTCCAGCACCCAGAAGCTGATCAGCCGGGGCATCACCAACCGCTCGTTCGCCAAGCTCACGCAGGCGCTGTTTGAGAAGATCACCCCTGCGCTGATCCCGGAGATCCTGCCGCCGGAGATGCTCAGCCGTTACCGCCTGTGCGGCCGCTACCCTGCCCTGCGCTGGATCCATTTCCCCGACAGCCCGGAGCACCTGCAGATGGCGCGCTTCCGGCTGAAATGGGAGGAGCTGCTCGCCTCGCAGCTGCTGATCGCACGGCTGCGGATGCAGCATACGATACAGCCGGGATGGGTGTTCGACAAGGTGGGCGATTATTTCAATAATTTCTATCATCACCATCTCCCCTTCCAGCTTACCGGCGCGCAGAAGCGCGTGCTGAAGGAGATCCGCCACGACACCGCCACCGGCAAGCAGATGAACCGCCTCGTGCAGGGCGACGTCGGCAGCGGCAAGACGATCGTCGCGGTGATGTCCATGCTGCTGGCGCTGGACAACGGCTACCAGGCATGCCTGATGGCGCCGACGGAGATACTGGCGCAGCAGCACTTCCAGAGCATACGGGCGCTGATGGAGGGGATACAGGTGCCGGTAGCGCTGCTCACCGGCAGCACGAAAGGCAAAGAGCGCAAGGCCATCCTGCAGGGACTGGCGGACGGCGCCATCCCCGTGGTCATCGGCACGCATGCGCTGATCGAGGAGCATGTGCAGTTCCGCAACCTCGGCATGGCGGTGATCGACGAGCAGCACCGCTTCGGCGTCGGGCAGCGGGCAAGGCTGTGGCAGAAGAATGAAAAGGCGCCGCACGTGCTGGTGATGACCGCCACGCCGATACCGCGCACGCTGGCGATGACGCTCTACGGCGACCTCGACGTATCCGTCATTGACGAGCTGCCGCCGGGCCGGCAGGAGATCAAAACCGTGCACCGCACCGACATGGCGCGGACGCAGGTGATGGCGTTCGTCCGCCGCGAGGTGGACAAAGGCCGGCAGGCGTATATCGTCTACCCGCTGATCGAAGAGTCGGAGAAGATGGATTATGAAAGCCTGCGCGAAGGGTTCGAGCAGGTGAAGGTCTGGTTCCCGGATCACAAATACCGCATCGCCATGGTGCACGGCCGCCAGGACGCGGAAGAGCGGTCGCGCAACATGCAGCGCTTTGTCGGCGGCCACGCGCAGGTGCTGGTGGCGACGACGGTGATCGAGGTGGGTGTGGACGTGCCTAACGCGACCGTCATGGTGATCGAGAGCGCCGAGCGCTTTGGCCTCTCGCAGCTCCACCAGCTGCGGGGACGCGTAGGGCGCGGCGGGGAGCAGTCGTACTGCGTCCTGATGACCGGCAACAAGCTGACACCGGAAAGCAGGCAGCGGATGCAGATCATGACGTCCACGTCCAACGGATTCGTCATCGCGGAGAAAGACCTCGAGATGCGCGGCCCCGGCGATCTTTACGGCACGCGGCAGAGCGGCGAGCTGAAGTTCCGGCTCGCGGATATCATCCACGACACCGGCATCCTCGAAGAGACGCGCGCCGCCGCGCAGCAGCTGATCCGCGACGACCCTTCGCTGTCGCTGCCGCAGCACCAGCCGTTGCGGCAATTCCTGCAGCAGCAGCACGGGGCGCAGTCGGAATGGAGCAGGATCAGCTGAAGCGGTATGAATTATGAGTGTGTCGGAATGGGGCAGGGTCGGCTGAAGTGGTTATGAGCTATGCGTTATGGATTATGAGTGTGTCGGAATGGGCATGATCGGCTGAAAGCCGTACCTTTATTTTTTCAAAAAATATACTGATGTACACACCGGAACAGGCAAGAATGGACCTCAGCATCGCCTCGGGCAGCCTGCTGGGACATATAGACGGCTTTGCCGAAGGGCTTTTCTATCTGAAGCCGGAAAGCGGCGGCTGGTCGGCAGCGGAGATCGTCGAGCACCTGGCCATCCTGGATACGCTGATCGCGGACGTCGTCTACGGTCCTGCGGTGCCGGCGGAAAGGGTGGCAGACGCGCAGATCGCGGAGATACGGACGGTGTTCGAAAACAGGACGAGCAGGCTGCATGCGCCGGAAGCCATCGCTCCGAAAGGACAGCAGGTCAGCAAGGCTATGCTGACGGAACAGCTGCGGACGGCGCGGAACCGGCTGTTCGAGGCCACCGATGCAACCGACCTGGGACTGTTGTGCACCTCTTTTACCCACCGTCACTTCGGGCAGCTGACGAGGCTGGAATGGATCTATTTCGCGATCTTCCACGGCGACCGCCACCTGCACCAGCTCCTGCAGCTGGGCAGCCGCACGGCGCAGGTGTCCGGGACTACCTGAGCAGCGTCACATTCCCCTGGTACTTTTCTGCGGTCCCGTTTGTGAATGCCGCCTCGATCATGTAAACGTACACGCCCTGGGGCTGCGGCTGACCGTTAAAGCGGCCGTCCCACCCGCGCCCGTCCGTGCGCGATGTTTCAAACAGCTCATTTCCCCACCTGTTATACACCCGCATCCGGAACGACGTCACCGCCCGCGACAGCAGCTCGCGCGGGAAAAAGTAATCATTGATCCCGTCGCCGTCCGGCGTAAACACATTCGGTATCTCCAGGAAGCACGACCTGCGCACGAATATGCTGTCTGTGGTGCTGCACCCGTTGATCGTAACCGTCGCATAATAATTGCCCGGCTCCGTCACCAGGATGTCGCTCCCGGTCTCCCCGGTGCTCCACAGCCAGGATGCCGCGCCGTTCCCCCCGTTCACATGATCCCGGACCGCGACCGGCTCCCCGCCGGGGCAGATCGCCGTATCCGGCCCGATGTTCAGCACCGGGTAAGGATATACCGTGATCTCGCGGGAGAAGCTGTCGTCCGGGCAGATACGGTAATGCCCCGTCAGCTTCACCGTAAAGGTGCCGGACGCATCATACAGGTAACGCACACGATCCGTATCCCCGAGCAGCGTGCCGTCGCCGAAATCCCACGCCAGGCTATCCAGCCCCTCCGGGGTATAATCCGCCAGGAACAGGATAAACCGCCCCTCGCACAACGCGCTGTCCCCGAGGGTAAACAGCACTTCCGGCAAAGAATCCACCGATACATAGACCGTATCGGAGAGCGTACAATGCGCCGTCGTCACGGTCACATGATAGACCCCTTCCTTGTCCACCAGGAAGTCCGGCCCGGTGCTGCCGTCCTGCCACAGGTACGACGTAAACGCTCCCGCCGGCTGCGGGACAAGCGTGTAGGAGATATCGGCGCATACCAGCGTATCGTCGCCCAGCGATACCGCCTCCACCGTCACCTCGGCGGTATCCCGGATCGTGCATCCGGCCGGTGTTACGGTCTCCACCGTATAGGTGCCAGCTGTGGTCACCGTGATGGACGCATCCGTGGCACCGGTAGACCACAGGTAAGACGTATGCCCCGGCGGCAGCGACAGCGTCACCTCGAAGTCCGCGCCGCACAGGAGCGTATCCCGGAGCGGGGGAATGCTGTCTACAGCCACCAGGATCGTATCCGAAAGCGTACATCCGCTCTGCGTCAGGATGGTAACATGGTATCTTCCGGCCTGGGTCACCGTCAGCGAAGGCGCCGTGGAGCCGTCCTGCCACAGGTAGGACGTAACCGGCCCGGAAAGGCCCGGGGACAGCGTCAGCGGCATATGCTGGCAGATGACCGTATCCGGCCCCAGCGTCATGGTGTCCTTGGTAATGCGCGCGGTATCAAAGATGATGCAGCCGGAGGCCGCAGCGGTTGCCCGCACATAATAAGTGCCGGTGCTATTCACCGTGATGGAAGGGGTGGTCGCCCCGGTGGACCACAGGATGGCGTTGTAACCGCTGCCGATATCGAGTGTAACGGATGTGTTGTGGGAGCAGACGACCGTATCCTGCAGCCCCAGCGTCGGCAGCATGGCATCGGCAAAGTTGTAGGATACCGTTCCTGGCACGCCGGGCTGCGATTCGTGGGGCGTATTATAGCAGGGGCTGCCCGGGTTCAGCACCAGCCCGGCCGCGCCGCCCGTAACATCGGTGGTCACACCCCCCGGCAGGGCCGGCACCGAGAGGCGGATCACCCCGCCGCCGCCGCCGCCGGCAGGACCATGGCAATAGGTCACGAAGATGACATTATTGGTGGAGCCGCCGTCGCCGCCGGCAGCACTGAGCTGCAGCGTACCGTCGTACTGGTTGCATACCAGGAAAATGCTGCCGCCCGCACCGCCGCCGGAAGTGCCTTCGTCGGCCACCGGCGTGAGCACGCCGGCGCCGTTGGCGCTGATGCTGTGGCTTTTGCCGCGGATGATCTTTGCCTTGATCATGATAATGCCCCCGCCATTGCCGCCCGGGTACACGGTCGAGCCGTTATCCCGCTGGGGACCGCCGCCGCCGCCGCCTATAAAGGCCCGCGTGGAGTCGACGAGCGCGGCGCCGCCGATCGCT
>Ga0206101_1000142_pt1 | contig 17535 bp, 19 predicted proteins | sample 1B0metagenome_FD_148613 | JGI IMG/M metagenome (GOLD analysis project Ga0206101, IMG submission 148613) | Enriched microbial communities from leaf-cutter ant dump, University of Wisconsin, Madison, United States - 1B0 | ecosystem: Environmental > Terrestrial > Nest > Insects nest > Nest dump... | reverse complement strand
TCAGGGTCAGGGCAAAGGCAAGCCGCAAAAAGGCAAGCAGGACAAACAGGACAAGCAAAAGCAGAAAAAGAAACAGGATCGCGGCAAGCCTGAAGGCGAGCAGCAGGATCCTGACGACACGGATTCGGACGACGCCGACGGTCAGGACGGCCAGCAAGGTCAAAAAGGCGACAAGCAAAAGCAGAAAAAAGACCAGCAGGGCCAGAAAGGCGAAAAGGGCGAGGACGGCGACGAACAGGACGGCGACCCGCAACAAGGCGAAGGTGCCGAAGGTCAGGAAGGCGACGAACAAGACGGTCAGGAGCAAGGCGAGGGCCAGGAACAGGATGCCGAAGGCCAGCTGGGCGCCGATAACGAAGATACCGTTCCCGTCGAAGGTGCGGGCGATATGCCTGCTCCCGATACGCCGACCGAAATGCCGGCGGACGAACTGGATCCCAACGGCAGCGATGCCGACGGGCAGGACGGCGAGGGACAGGATGCGGACGGTCAGGACGCGGACGGCGACCCGTCGGACGGCGATCCTTCCGATGGCGAGGATGCCGACGGCCAGACCGCCGACGAGTTGGAGAAAGAGCTCGCGCAAAAGGAACAGGAAGAGGCGGAAGCCGATGCGGACGCCGATGCAGATGCGGACGCGGATGCCGACGCAGATGCGGATGGCGACAGCCAGAGCAAGAGCAAATCGCAGTCCAAGTCAAAGTCCAAATCCAAGAGCCGTCAGGGCGGCGACGGTTCCAAGGACAAAAAGTCTTTGGAGGAGCTCTCCAGGCAGGACTGGACGGATTACAACACCCGCGTGGCGGAGCTTGCCGGCCCCATCACCCGCGTGCGCAAACTGTTCAAGGACGTGCAGGACCGCCAGCTGCAGCGCAAAAACAAAATGTCGCGCAGCCTTGATATCCTGCCGGAAAACGGCGAGGTGAAGGATCGCTTCAACGTCGAGGCGCATCGCAACATGACGCTGAAGAAAATGACCGGCCAGCTGGAAGAAGAAGACCTGAAGCGCTTCCACAAGGATGAAGTCAACATGGTGCCGACCGAAATCGACATCGTGATCGCGATCGACGGTTCGGGTTCCATGAACGGTACGCCGATCAACGCCGCCCTGCAGGCCGCCGCCATCATGTACGAAGCGGCCGCGGGCAAGGATATGAAGATGAACGTCTATGTCACCATGTGGGGTGACAGCGACCCGCCGATTTTGATCAAGCCCGGCGACGACAGGGTCTCGATCGGCCAGGCCATGCAGGCCGCCCGCAAGGGCCTGAACTCAGGGACAAGTTTTGCCCCCGCCGTGAAAAAAGTCGCCAAGACCATCGGCGAACAGCGGGGCAAGAGTGGGACACTTAGCGGTTTCACGCACATTCTGGTCATTTCCGACGGCGACATGTTCGATGCCGAACAGTCCAAGGAAAAGATCGGTATCATGTTTGACTATTCCGACAAGGTAACCTTCGACGCCGCGATCATTACGGCGAACAAGGGGACAAACATGCAAAAAATGGCCGAAAGCATCAAAGGCCGGAAATCCTATCAGGACATGGGTATCGTCCTTGGGAACAATCCGGAAGAGGTGCCCATGGCCATCGTCGGGCTCTTGCTCGACAAGGTCAGGAAGACAGGCAGCTTTAACGCCGTTCCGAACAGTCAGAAACGCCGAGCCATGAGAACAGCTCACAACAAGATGGATCGAAAGCCATGACCAAGAAAAAGACAAACGATACAGAAGCGCTCCTGAAGAAAAAAATCAAGGACCTGACGTCCGCCGATTTTGCGCAGCTGGAAAAGCCGCTTGGCACGTCCTCTCGCCCGTTCCCGATGTGGGGGCCGCAGCGCGTGGAGCATAACGGCCGTTCGGACATCGAAACCGTTCTGTCCTTCATCGCGAGCGACAGCAGCCCGCTGATGATTTTCTCCGAGCGCTCCTACGAGGAAGTCGTGGCGCTGGCCTATTGCGACATGCCGGTGCCCAGCATGCTGCCGATCTTCAAGGACGGCCTGGAGCGCCGCGCGGATCCGCTGCTGCGCCAGAAAGATCTCGTCGAAGGCCGCCAGCCGCAGAACGAAAACTTCAACCGCACGCAGATGATGATCGGCGACCCCGGTCACGGTAAATCCTTCCTGGGCGCCCTTCAGGGCCGCCTGCGTTCCAAAGGTTCCGTCGAAATCTTCGATTGCGGCGGCAAGAACATGAACGACCTGCTGTTCGAAATGGTGCTGGATTTCGGCGCGGGCGACGCGCTGCCCAAAGCCATCGACAAGCGCCTGAAAGCCGGCGCGCTGGAAGATATTTCCGTCGGCCTGTTGAAATCCCTGCCGAAAGGCATCGTGTCCGAAGACAAGGACGGCAACATCCAGTCCATCGACTGGGCGGCGCTGAAAACCGCGGGTAACGAGGAAGTCGAATCCGCCTTCAATACGCTGAAAAAAGTCAGTACGGTCGAAGGCCTCGACAACGCGGGCGGCAACGCGCTGGGCATGAACTCCCAGTTCGGCCCGCTGATCCGCGCCTACATCGAGAACCGCGAAATCGTTCTGGACGAATACAACAAGTCCCGCGAGGGCTCGGATAACGCGCTGCAAACCGTGATCCAGTTCATGATCGGCGAATTGCGCGAGTGCACCGTCGACAACCCGCTGAAGAACAAGGACAATACCTCCGGCCCCAGTTCCTTCACGTTCAAGCGCGAAGACATGGGCGCAGGGTTTTTCGTGACCTTTACCGGCAACAAGACGGAAGACGGGACGACGACCCGATCCCTGAACAAATCGGTTTACGACCGCCTGAAGCCCGATACGCTGCCCGATCCCGACGTGATCGACTGGCAGCACCGCATCTGCCAGATGATGGTCGGCCTGCCGGTTTCCACGCTCTATACTACCTTCCAGGAAGAGGCGGACAAGGACCCCGATGCTTTCGGCGAATGGTTGATGTGGCTGCGTAAAACCAAGGCCGAAGTCGAAGGCACGCCCGTGCCGGAACTGCAGGAAACGCTGCTGGCCAATTGGCAGAACGTCGTGCAGTCCTCCGAAAAGCTGGCGCAATTCTACGATCGCTGGGCGGGTATGACCGATGCCGAGAAGATCATCGTCAACGGCAACGCCGACCTGATCGAGGAAGTGGACGAGGAATACACCAAGAAGGAAGGCATGAGCTTCCGCCGTATCAAGCAGCATCTGGAAGAGGCGATTCCGATCCGCTCCCGCATGGAGCCGGTGGACAGCCCCGTCAAGCTGGACATGAAGTCCTGGAACAAGCCGCCGCAATTGTCCGAGCGCGTGGAGGAAAATGCCTCCCTGCATTTCGGCTCCCGTCTTGTCGAGTTCATCGAGCGCATGACCTACGAAAAGTCCGGCGCCGTGGGCAAGAACCGTCTTTACACCAAGCTGGTGAAAGCGATGGAAGAATACGGCCTGCGTGACATTTCCTTGCAGGAAGGCGCCCGCAGCCACCAGAAATCCGTCGAGGAAGCGTTGAACATCAGCGCCTTCGCCGACAAGGATATCCACAAACAGGCCGCGATGGCCCGCAAGATCTTCTGCGATTTCGTGCGCCAGATGGATCCTGAAATCAAGGCGTCCGATGACGAGATCGTCACGCCGAAGAAGTTTGTCGATGCGCTGAAATACGTGCAGCAAAAGGAAACCACGGCCGCGAACGAACTTTTCGTCGCCAACCGCGATCCGGAAAGCATGTTCGCGGGCCAGCCGCTCGCCGCGGCGATCATCAAGGATGCCGCCGTCTATGCGCTGGAGAACAAGGATATCGATTTCTCCATCGATGCGCTGGTGCACCATGACGACCTGATCGCTTCTTTCGCCCTGCCGACGGTGGGCGCGAAGAACCTCAGCGCAATCTGGGATCAGAACATCCGTCCGCTCACCAGCCGCGATGCGCAGCAAGCCGCGCCGGCGAATGACGATACGGCGAGCGACGATACGGCTCAAGGCCCCGCCGGTACGGCAGCCGAAGCGCCGGATCATGATGAAGCGCTGCGCATTGCCGAGAACCGTTCCAAACACGGCATCGCCACCACCAGCCTGCAGGTGCTGTACGACGACGCGGAAGGGGAGCGTCCCGTTTCCGTTCACGTCGTGCGCAACGAGCAGCGCAACAAAACGCTGATCGTGAGCGAGAAGGCGCCGTCCAAGCTGCTCGCGGCTTTCCGCGAGGCGGGTGTCGTCCACGTCGACCGCAACGACCCCATGGCGAAGACCAAGGTTGAAGCGGCGCTGGCGGATATGACGCGCGGCATGCCGGCCTCCATCAAGGATGTGCTGGTCGATGCCTTCATGTACCGCAGCAGCGAGGACGAGGATGCGCCGAAGGCGGGCACTGCCACGCTGGTGGATCGCATGCTCGACAAAGACCTCGAACCGCTCTTCCCCAAGTTTGTCGTGAAAAACGACAAACGCGCAAACGGCCCGCAGTAAGCGGCGGGCGTACACAACATGGTGCGGAACACGGAAAAACTGGAAGAAGTCGGCGTTGCGGTGGCCCAGCAAAACGCGATGGCGCGCGGCGTGCGTCATCTCGGCCACGGCTGCCGGCTCTTTTCCGTAGAATTCGGCTGGGAAAGCGCCATGATAAAAGGGGACAAAGGGGTTCCTACCTGTGATACGATGTTGTCGCTGGAAGACGCCATGAAGAACGAAAACGTCAAGGTGATCTTCATTCCGGCGGATGCATTGATGACGGACGAGGATATCGAAAAAATCTGCGCACGGAACGGCGTGCTGAAAACGCTTTTCAAAGAGGTGAAAAAATGACCGGGGGACGTTATATCAAGCAGGCTTTGATCGCATCGCTCTGCGAACATCCGGATCAGGAAAAATACAAAACGCGCGCTTTTTCCGGTGAAAATCTGGAAAAGGTCGTGGAGGCCCTTGCCGAACAGCGCAATACCCTCACCAAGGCTGATTTCTTCACGCCCGATGACGAGGGTAAGTACATCATCGACACGCCCGGTTTCTGGCGGAATTTCGACAAGGTGCTGGCGCTGGTGCATAAATCTGGCGACAAGTTCACCATGGAGGATTTCCTGAAGCCTCTCGGCCCGCATGAAGACAGCCGCAACCTGATCGACAGCGCACGCCAGCACGGCGGTTTTGCCAAAATCTTCACCAAGGCCACGTGGGAAGGCCGTTTCGATGAAATGGAGCGTCTGTGGTACCGTGTGCCCATGCCGTCCCGCCGCGACCTGTTCCGCAACGACGGCCAGCTGGACCCTGCGCTGAAGCGCAGCCTGTTCGCCGCCGAAGGCCGCGATATGCCGGAAGACCGCCTCGCCAAAGCGGGGCTCTCTGCGCAGGATATACGCGGCGCGTTCGAAGCGCGCGGCAATTTCGAGGACGTCAACCGCCGCTTGCATCAGGCGGGCGACTGGATGCGCAAGGAATATTTGCTGTTGCCCGACAACGCGGGCGATACCGTGTTCTATCAGCAAGGCGCATGGGACCGTTACAACGACGTCGTGAAAAACATGGCGGCGCACGGCGAGCAGTTCGAGCCGGCGGATTTCATCCGTCAGGTCGGCCTTGTCTCCAACGTGCTGGCCCGCGCGGCGGAGCGCAAGGCGCTGGACAAGGTTTTCAACCCCGATCATTGGGTCGACCGTCTGCCGGATATGATGGAAGTCTGGTCATACGTGCGCGAGGGCTGGAAAGCCGCATCCCTGCCGCCGAAGGACTTTGACAATGCCTATGCCGAGGCGGAAAGCAAAACCTACGGCAAGCTGATCGACTTCACGCGCTTCGAATCCAAGGCCGAATTGCTGCGCCCGCTGAACGCGGATGCGGTTGAATCGGGCGCGGAAAAGCCCGTGCTGCCGCTGGGCCTGAAATCCTTCTGGGAGAATTTCGACACGGTTCAGCAAAAGATTGCGAACATGCAGGAAAAGATCACTATGTCCGACCTGCGCCAAAAAAGCGGCCAGATGGAAGATACCTGCCTGATGGGCGCGGTGAAATTCGGCCGTTTCAGCGATGTCGTCGGCCTCGCGCGCAAGGCGGGCGGGCATGTCACGCTGGATGATTTCCTTTCGAAAGATCGCCACGGCAATACGATGTTGAACATCCTGGCCGAGCGCAACGAGTTGGAAGCCGTTTTTGCTCCCGAAAACTGGGCGGGCCGCATCAACGACATGAAACAGCTCTGGACGCATGTGCGTATCAGCGACCGCCAGCAGGTGGATATCAGTCAGGCGGAAGTCGCCGCCAAACAGGCGACGCTGAAACAGCAGTCCAAAGGAAAGTTCCAGCTGAAACCCCGCAACCCGGGCGGCTGATTTTCATTCAGGGGGAAGCCTCTTGATAGAAAACCGGTCTGGAAACAGACCGGTTTTTTTAATGTCGTGATCGAGGAAATACGCCGTCAGCCGGCGGGCGGTTTGTTGCCACCGTTACTGTGCGGCTTGCGGGCGATGGGGCCGTATTTTTGCACATGCCGCGCGCTGAGGGTCACATGCGGCGGCACCATCAAATCCTTGGCGTCATAGATAATCGGCCGTCCGTCGATGCCCATGACGCGGCCACCGGCAGCCTCCACGATCGCATGACCGGGGGCGACATCCCACCATTTGGTGCGGCCGTCGCGGCGCTTGGGGTGGACGAGCGACACATCGGCGGTGTTGTCCGCCACCTGGCAGGCGCGCAGAATGCCGCTTTTGGGGTCGATTTTAGCAGCTTTGCCGAATTGCTGCGTCAGGTAGCCCTTGGCCTTGTCGATCTCGACGCTGGTTTCGTTCAGCACGACGCGCACTTCATTCTTTGGCGGCGTGCCGGAAGGCAGCGCCGTGCGCGTGCCCTGGGAGTCGATTTTCTCCGCCGTGCCGGGGCCTGCGCCGACGTACATCAGATCCATCGCAGGGTGGTAAACCACGCCCAGCACGGGCTTGTTGTCGACGACCAGCGCGATGGCGACCACAAAGGCGCCGGTGCGGTTGGTGAATTCCTTGGTGCCGTCCAGCGGGTCCACCGTCCAGAAGGTGCCGCCGGAGGTATCGGGGATATGCCCCGCTTCCACCGCTTCCTCTGAGACGACGGGAATGTCGGGGGTCAATGCGGCCAAACGGGCGAGAATGACTTTTTCCGCCGCATGATCGGCATCGGTGACGATACTGCCGTCGCTTTTGGTGTATTCTTTGGTGCCGTTATTATAATGATGCATGATCACCGCGCCGGCGGTGCGGGCGAGGTTTTCGATTTCTGGGCGTAATTTTTGTACGTCTGGAGCCTTCATGACGATATTATATTTGCATAACGTTAAAAATTCGTCAAGCCTCGAAACCCGCGGAAAATATAAAAAAATCAGGAAAGCAGCCCCGCTTATTGACGCGGCGTTTCAGGAAATTTATGCTACAGCTATTGTCTAAATCATTAGCGAAGCGACGAGGGATGCCTCTCATGAAATCTGCCCTGAAACCGGCGTTGGAGAACCTGGACAAGGCTCTGGGCCGTCTGGAGACCGCCGTGGACAAGCGCTTGCAGTCCTCGGCCAAACAAAAAAGCGAGCCGCAGCTGGATCTCAGCGCGCGGAACGAGCGTGAAGTCAACCGCAAGATCGCGGCCCGTCTGGACCAGACGATCAACCGCCTTGAAACCATTCTGACAGAGGAATAACCCATGGCCGAAGTCAATATCACCATGAACGGCCGCGTATACGAGATCAGCTGCGATGACGGCCAGGAAGGCCGCGTCGTGGATCTGGCATCCTATATCGACCAGCGCCTGCAGCAGATCGCCCGCAGCGGCGCCGCCTATAACGATGCGCATCTGATGGTGCTGACAACGCTGGTGCTGGCGGATGAATTGTTCGAAACCCGCGAACAGCTGGGCCAGCCCGTCAAGGGCCGCAAGGCCGCCGAACCCGCCGCAGCCGCACCGGCTGATGCGGGCATGGATGCGGAGGACGAAAAAGCCCTTGTTAAAATGCTGGATAAGCTGGCAAAACGCATCGACGGTATTGCAGCGCGGGTGCAAGCGTCCTAAATTAAAGGCGGAAGATTGCTGCGGCGTGCGTGTGACTGCACTATTCCAGAGGCCGATGCATTTTCGCAAGGGAGCTGTCCCTGTCCGGGCCGTGGTTCGGTTATATGGTTCCCACCTTGTTGTACAAGGGCCCTCGCGAATAACCATGTCAGCGGCGCAGGCGGCAATCTTCCACTTTCCCTGCCGCTTATAGAAAGGACCGGGTGTGATCCCCGCATCGTCACAGGAAAAAGAAACCGTTCGCCAGGCCGCGTTTAAACGCCGTCTTGCGCTGGATGCGGAAGACCGCCGGCACTGGTCCGCGCAACTGACCGAAAACTTCCTGCAAAATGTGGCCCTGCCGCCCGAGGGCGGCGTCATTACCGCCTATGCCCCCGTGAACGGGGAGGTCGACGTCATCCCGCTCATCACCCATCTGCACGGCAAAGGCTATCGTTGCGCCATGCCTTATGTGATGGATTCATTGCAGCGTCTTGCGTTTCTGGAATGGACGCCCGAGACAAAAATGTTCACCGGCCTCTACGGCATTCCGCAGCCCGATCCGCAGACGGCGCGGGAGTTGTTGCCCGACATGCTGATCGTGCCGATGCTGGCCTTTGACGAAAACTGCCACCGCATGGGATACGGTTCCGGCCAGTTCGACCGCACCTTTGCCGACCTGAAGAAAGTGCAGTCCTTTCGGACGGCCGGCATCGCTTTCGAAGCGCAAAAATTCGACCGGGTGCCGGTCGATCATCATGATTACATTCTCGACATGGTCGTCACCGAAAGCCGTCTATACCGGAAACAGAAAGAACAATAACCGATGAAAATCCTTTTTCTGGGCGATGTCGTCGGGCGCAATGCGCGTGATGCGATCATCAGGCATCTGCCGGATATCAAGAAAAATTACAAGCTCGATTGCGTGATCATCAATGCCGAAAATGCCGCGCACGGTTTCGGCATCACGGCGCAGATTTGCGACGATCTTTACAAGGCGGGCGCGGATTGCCTGACGACGGGCAATCATGTCTGGGACCAGCGCGAGATCATGTCCTATATCGACGGCGCCCCGCGCCTCGTGCGCCCGATGAATTATCCCGAAGGCACGCCCGGCAAGGGATATACGATCGTGGAGACGGGCAGGGGGGAGAAAATCCTTGTCGTCAACCTGATGGCGCGGCTGTTCATGGATGCGATGGACGACCCTTTTGCCGCGATGGACAAACTATGCAATGCCTACCGCCTCGGCCGCGACGTGAATGCGATTTTCCTGGATTTCCACGGCGAGGCGACGAGCGAGAAAATGGCCATGGGGCATTATCTGGACGGCCGCGTGTCCTTCGTGGTCGGTACGCATACGCATGTGCCGACGGCCGATCTGCGCATCATGCCCAAAGGCACCGGCTACCAGACCGATGCCGGCATGTGCGGTTGCTATGATAGCGTCATCGGCATGGATGCGGCGCTTGCCGTGCATCGTTTCGTGCGCAAGGTGCCGGGCGAAAGACTGCGTCCTGCCGAAGGAGAAGTGACTCTCTGCGGCGTGATGATGGAGATCGACGGCAAAACGGGGCTTTGCAAATCCGTCAGTCCTTTCCGCATGGGCGGGCTGCTCAGTCAGGCGCTGCCGCAAACGGCATAAGGCGGAGGGATCACATGTCTGCGATCAAGAAAAGCAATCAAGGCAAAAGCCGCGCGAAGCCGTGGACTTTCTTTTTCTTTGCCGCCGCCTTATGTGCCGCGCTGGCTTATTACTCTCTCGGCAGGGATGATGACTATTACCAAAGCGGCTTGCCGATTGAAAAAGCCGTCGTGATGAAACAGGACGGCGGGCAGCATGCCTTCAAGCTGGAAATCGCCGCCAAGCCCATCGATATCGAAATCGGCCTCATGCACCGCAAATACATGCCCAAAAATCACGGCATGATGTTTCAGCTGGGCAAAACGCCGCGCCATATCAGTTTTTGGATGAAGAACACGCTGATCCCGCTCGACATGCTCTTCGTCGCGGCGGACGGCTCCATTGCCAATATCCATCACAATGCCGTGCCGCAGTCGCTGACGGGGATTCCGTCGCAGATGCCTGTCACGGCGGTGATCGAGATCAACGGCGGCCGCGCCGCGGAAACGGGCATTAAAATCGGCGACCGCGTATTGCACCCGTATTTCGGCACGGCGGATGAATAAGTCTTTGTATTGTTTATAAAAACTTGCCTTTCCCTTATGCCGAAAGTCTTGCCTTTTGCCCAAAAAGCATTTATAAACGAACCGCTATAAAGCATCTGTGACCATCGGCGGAGTGTAGCGCAGTCCGGTAGCGCGCCTGTTTTGGGATAAGACAGTTTTTTTTCCGCAAGTCTATGATTTCACAACGCGAATATGCGTTTTTTCCGCAGCCGCATCCTGCGTTTCGGGGCTGTTTCGGGACAAGGCGGCCGCGACGTCGTCTCGCAGGACATGCGCATAGCGCATTGTTGTCGCCACATCCCGATGCCCCAGCACCTCCTTGACCGCCGCCAGATTCTTGGTTGCCCGCAGCATCTGCGTCGCCGCCGTATGGCGAAGATCGTGAAAACGGAAATCGGCTATTCCGGCCTTTTTCAGCGCGCTTTTCCATGTCCGCCGCCAGCCGTCGCGGGAAAAGGGGTAACGCTCCCCCTTGCGCCGCCGCTTTGACACTTCCGGATTTTTAGTTTCTGCGACGTAGGTGAAGACGTAAATTGGGTGCTGCCCGCGTTGTGCCTCGATCAGGTCGAATAGCTCCGGCGTCAACGGCAGGATGTGTTTTTCCCCCGTGAAAGCCGACTTGACGGCCAGCGTTATCTCCCCGGCTTCGACATCCACCGCTGTCCATGTCAGCATCCGCGCGCTGGTGACACGTGCACCGGTAATGAGACAGAACCGGACAATCGAGCGCATGTCCGGACGCAGCGCCGACATAAGGCGGGCTTCCTCATCCCGCGTCAGGAATCGTACTCTCCCTCTCGGCTCTCGCAATCTATGTGCTCTCCAATTCGGCATCTTGAAGTGGATGTCCCATGCGGACAAAGCCCTGTTCATGACGGCGCGCAGAATGGCGGTTTCGCGGTTCACGCTGGCGTCCGACACTTCCGATCTTCTGCGCGCGATATAGGTGGCGATCTGTGCATTGCTCAGGCTGCCAAGCATCGTATCCGCGCCGAGACCGTCCTTGAGTTTTTCCAGCTTTGTAAAAACATCATCTGCGGATTTGAGGTGGCGGGCATGTTCCTGCCAGTAACGCCCAAAGGCATGGTCGATTGAAATGTCCAATACGGCGGCCGACAAGAGACTTGCCGCAGCTTCCTTGCGCGCCTCGGCCTCTATCGACTTTGCTTTCTCTTTGTCCTTTGCCCCTGTAGAGCTGTGAAAGCGACGACCTTGGAGGATGAAGTCGTAGTGCCAGAACGGCGATTTCTTCGGCTTATAGACGGACATGCGCGGTCTTTCTTTTTTTCAACGAAATCGTCAAGATCGCCCAGCGAGAATCGCTTGCGGCTTTTGACAAGGATAAATTTTATGTCTCCGGCGTCAACGTGATAGCGGAAGGTCTTGACATCTATGCCCAAAATCTCGGCGGCGCGGCTCTGGCTCATAAGCGCTCTGGAATTTTCTGTTGTCATTTAACCCCCCTCTAATCCGGCTTAATTTCGCCTAATTTTGACCGCAGCTCCGCGTTCTCCGCCCGCAGCTCGGACATGCGGCGGTGGATTTCCTGCAGGCGCGCCCAACGGATGATGAAGAAGCCGAAAAATCGCATTTCAATTCCTGCTAATCGTTGTCATTTGCCCGCAATGCCGGCATTTCGTGCGCTGACGTTCCGAAAGGCGGCGCATTTCGTCTGAATAACGCTTTTTTGCTTCGTGCCACTTTGTTTCTTCAACTGCGAGCATGCGAAGAACAAACATTGGCGATAGCCTTTCCTTGCAAATGGCGCATTCGACGTGCTCAAGGCTTTCGTCAATCAAGAATGTGCCGCGGTGATCGCACTTTCTGTCAAAATTGACAGTCCGGAGCATTTTCTCATCAGATAGCGGAGATTTAAATTTTATGGGGAGTTTCACAATCTCATCAGTCATGAGAGCCTCCATCTGATTACGAAACCCTCGAATGGCAAGGAGCCGTATTGCTGGCGGAAGAAATCCGCCATGTCCATGAAGCTGTCAAAGCCGTCTTTCTGGGCGAAGTCGTTGTCGCGGTCGTCGTATTCCCCGCGCAACGCATTACCTGGGTGCAAGCGCTCCCCGTTCAGGAACATTTCCGTGTCGCATATCTTGACAGGAATGACGGCTGTGCAGACAGCATCGGCCAGCTTACGGCACTTTTTCGTGCGCATTCCGGTATAGAGCTGCAGCTTATCTCCAACCTTGCACCGCGCATCGCGCCGTATTGTTTGCAATTTGGCTCCATCCTCAACATCGCCAGCGAATTGCTCTTTGAAATTGTATGCGACCATTTTTTATCCCTTCATTCTTTTTAAAATACCATCCACCATCTGTATGCGCTGGCCAATCCAGTGGAATTTTGGAACTGCCCAGCTGTTGCCAATAGCTTTGTAGCGGGGGCCATCGGCTGCGGGTTTGCCGCGGAAGGGGACAAGCGTGTAATCGTCGGGGAAGCCCTGCAATCTTTCACACTCGCGCGGTGTTAGGCGGCGCACACGCATATCTGTGCAAACAGCCGGTTGCATGGTTGTTTTAAGGGGGGGGGACGCCGTTATTAATAACGGGCATTGATTGGCTTTGGCTGGCATACCAATCGAACGCCACCGGAACTAAAGGGATGCCTCGGCCTGTCCCGTCTTCACTGGCATCAAATCCTTCACCGCGAAGAGTATGAGTGACCAGATCGCTTGGTGATTTATAATCGCGCGCACTTACTGTGCTAGCGACCGAAGATGTACCGTATTCACCACTTGACTGGCGATCAAAGACGGAGATCAGGTGATCAGCTTGCGCTTGGTTGTCGTCCGCGCCACATGTTCCAACGCCGTTTGCAGTAAGCGCGGCAACGCTCTCTTTCTCTTTGTGGCGCGGCGTAATATCCCCGCGCAAGCCTTCGCGCTCAAAAAGAACCGCTGCGGCAGGTCGCCAGTTTCCAAGATATCCGATAAGTACGACACGCCGGCGGCGCTGTGGCACTCCGAAATGTTGAGCGTCAAGAACCCGGTAGGAGAACCCATACCCGCATTCTGCCAGCCCCCCGAGGAGGGCGGCGAAATCCCGTCCTCTGTTTGAGGACAGAACGCCGGGGACATTTTCCCAAACCAGCCAGCGGGCGCGAGTTCTTTGAGCAAGCCGTATAAATTCAAGGCTGAGATTTCCTCTTTCGTCAGCAAGACCTCCACGAAGTCCGGCGACGGAGAAGGATTGACAGGGAGTGCCTCCGCAAAGAAGGTCAATTGGCTCATATTCATCACCTTTGATTGTTGTGAAATCGCCATGCAGCGGCGTATCTGGGTAGTGGTGTTGCAATACAGCGCGCGGAAATGCCTCAATTTCGGAATAGAACGATGCTTTCCATCCCAGAGGGTGCCACGCTACGGTTGCGGCTTCTATTCCTGAACAAACGGATCCGTATATCATGCTATCAGGAATCCCCCCTCGATTGTTGACAGTGGTTTGAAATGACGCGCAGTGCGCGGTCTGCGAGACTGCCGTTTTTGATAACAATACGGCCCACTTGTGCTTTCTGGCCTGCGTTTCTGCTGTGGAAAAGAAGGATGCGGCCCTTGTTGTCCGGCGCAAAATCCGTGGCTCCGGTATTTTTCAAGGCATAAGTGAGCCCTTTAAAACTGCCGCCGTCCCGTATCTCGTAATCGGCAACCGTTTTCATGCTGCTTCACCTTTTTCGATTCCCTCGAAATCAAAGAGGGTGGGCACGGACGCCTCTTGCTCTGCGGCGCGCAGGTATTTGAGGCCGTCGCGGAAATAATCCGCGTTGAGCTCTGCCGCGCGGCCACGCCGGCCGAGAAGGATGGCGCGATAAGGCACAGTCATGAGCCCGCCGAAGGGGTCAAAAACGACCTCGCCTTTGTTTGTGTAGCGGTTGATGATGCGGTCAACGATGTCGAATTGCAGCGGGCAGATGTGGTTATTGAGCCCTTTTTGCGATTGCGAGCCGTTGAGGGTCAGCATCCGGTTTACGTCATGCCAGACGTCGGGATGGTGGCTGCCCGGCGCCACGGACATGAAGGTGGACGGCAGCGCGCCGCGCGCATCGAGGTTTTCTGCCAGCATGACGTGGGTGTTGTACTCATAGATGGCGTCAAGGCTCTTTTGCGCGAAAACCTTGCCCATCTGGTCGGGGCCATATTGCTGCATTTCCGCGACGGACAGGAACCTGTCGCCGGATGAGCGCCAGAACGCATGCGCGTCGATTTGCCAGCGCCCGCGGCTGTATTCCTCTTTTGTTTTGACCACGCGCTCATCGGCATAGGCTTTGCTGGTGTCGCTGGGCAGCTTGCGGAACAGCAGGACATATTCGGGCATCCCGACGCCCATTTTGGTGCCGTCCTTGCATTGCTCCGACCAGCCGAGGCGGTATGTCTGGTTGTTCTCGCGCACGACGTCGGTGACAACGGTAATCATGCCGAAATAGATAAAGCCGTGGCGGCGGTAATGCTCGATGCAATCCGCATGGAAAGGCTCAACCGATGGCATCCCGTAACCCGTGACGTTTCCGAAGCGGATTCTGTCCTTGACGTGGATGGCGGCGACACGGCCGGGCTTGAGGATTCGCAGCAGCTCCGGCGTCAGGAAATCCATTTGCCTGAAAAAGCTCTTGTTGTCCTCGTTGTGGCCGAAATCGTTATAACTGGCCGAATATTCGTAGTGATTGCCGAAGGGAATGGAGGTGTGCACCAGGTCGATGCTGTTATCCTCGATGTGGCGGCACTCATCCACGCAGTCGTTATTGGCGACGATAAAGCGCTCGCCGCGTTCCGTCTTGCGGGTGCAGCCCAGCGTGCGGGTCAGCTCGTTTTCAAGCCCCGTTGTGGACAGGCCATGTTCGCGGATGATTTCGCTCATGCGCTCGCGCAGCTTGTCGTCGTCCGCCCATTTGCGCTGCAATTCCTTGAGAATGTCGCGCTCCGTTTCCGTATAGATGATGTGAATGTCCACGTCATACGTCTGCAGGAAGCGGTAAATGCGGTGGATGGCTTGAATGAAGTCGTTGAACTTGTAGCCGATGCCCAAGAAAATCGCCTTGTGGCAATGGCGCTGGAAGTTGCAGCCCGAGCCGGAGATTTCCGGCTTGGTGGCGAGGTATTTAAATTCACCGTTGCGGAAGCCGATATTCGTTGCCGCGCGGACGTCCGGATCCTGCGCGCCGTAAATCTCGCGCGCCTCCGGCACCGCTGCCGTGATGGCCTTGCGCTCGGCTTCAAGGTCGTGCCAGAGCAAATAATGGTTGTCGGGGTCGCCCTGCAGAATCTCCATCATCTTGGCAACGCGCAGGCTGATGCTGTCACGCTTTTCCGCTGCGGCCTCTTTCAGGCCCATAGCGGCATCCTTGAGCAGCTTGCCTTGCCCGTCGCGGTCAAAGTCGCCCAGCAGGGTTTGCGCCTGCACTTCGTGATAATGCACGTTGAGGCTGGGCAAGGCATAGCCGTCGTCCGAATAGCCGAGGTCGGAGGGCTTTTGCACGAAAATCGCCCAGCTGTGCAGCCAGAGGAAAAATTCCTTTTCCATGTGCGGATAAAGCGTGAGGTTTCCGGCCTTTTCGCTGTCGCGCTGGAAAAAGCGCGTGAGGGCCTGCCCCGTGTCCATGACGCCGAGAAAGCCTGCGTAGTGGATCAGTTCTTTATAGCGGTTTGGGGAAGGGGTAGCCGTGGCGACGAATTTATATTTCGTGTCACCAAACAGCGTTAAGAATTCCTGATATGTCTTTGTGCCGTAGCCGCGCAGAATGCTTGCCTCATCGAGGGAAACCCCGTTGAACAGGGCGACGTCCAGCTTGCCGTCACGCACGCTTTCATAGTTCGTGATATAGAGGCCGTCGCCATCGACTTCCTCGCTGCGGCGCACGAATTTGAAGCTGACGCCCATGCCCGCGCCGTCCTCCATGAACTCATGGCGCACTTCCAGCGGGGCGATTATCAGGAAACGCCCGCCCTCGCGCGCCTGAATGATGCGCGCAATGTCGGTTTGCATGAAGGTCTTGCCAAGTCCAAAGCTGGCGAAGATGGCCGCACGGCCTTTTTTGACGGCCCAACGCACGATGTCCACCTGATGCGGCATGACAGGTTCGCCCGGACGAATGAAGGGGGTGACGTCGCCGGCCGGAATATCAAAGCCGGATGCGTGCGAGAAGCGGAATTTTGTTTGCAGAAACTCAACGTAATCGGTCATGCCGCATCCTCCAAAAAGGGTAAAAATTCGGTCGGCAGGTTGCAGTTAGGTGGCGCGCCGCGGAACATCGGGCCAATTTCGGTAGGCGTGAAACCAGCGATACCGCAGCCGATAGCGACAACATCAAAGGCCAGCTCCGGCTGATACGCCGCGTAGGCCAGAAAATCGAGGACGTGCGCGTGTATATCGTGCAACGCCAGCTTTTGCAGATTTCTGTCGAGGGTCGGGATGGCGTAGCTGTTGCCAGTCGGTCCAACGCCGACTCCCCATTCTGCGCCGTGTGCGTCGTGTGCGTGTGCGGCAGAGCCACCGCCGTGCGCGCCGGCGAGATTTGAGCCGAAAACGAAGATGTGGCGGGTCATGCGTCCCCCACGATGTCGCTAGAGGTACGCGCGTCGTCTTGGCTTTTAAAGACGCGTACATAAACCCCGTTTATTTTTTCTTCGCGGATTTCGTAATCTGTAATACGGCTGATGGTGTCTTTATGGTGACGGAAAATGTTGAAGGGTTTTACCCATAGATATTCGCCATCCCATCCCCAATCCCCCACATTAAGAGGGTCGTAATCTTGATGTGTCCCATCGGTGAAAAACACTCTGATACCAAATTCTTTCTCCATCACACCACCTCCACAAACTTCCCGTCGGCATCCAGCTTGTACCAGGCGTCCGCTTTAACGCCTTCGGTAACGCCAGCCTGCGCCGTTTTCAGATGCTCAATGGGCTTGTCGTAGGCGGGGCGGTAGGCAAGGACAATCCAGTCGCCTTGCGCTGCGCGCGCTTTGTTGGCGTAGCCAACGCCAACAGCTACAGAGCCGCCACCGCTGGTATCTGCGCTTGCCTCATAGCCGGCGTTAAAAGCCGCGCCGCAGTAACCGCTGTTGCTGGCCGCGCCGTAGTCACCGCTGTTGCTGGCCGCGCCGCAGTCACCGCTGTTGCTGGCCGCGCCGCGGACACCGCTGTTGCTGGCCGCGCCGCGGACACCGCTGTTGCTGGCCGCGCCGCGGACACCGCTGTTGCTGGCCGCGCCGTAGTCACCGCTGTTGCTGGCCGCGCCGTAGTCACCGCTGTTGCTGGCCGCGCCGTAGTCACCGCTGTTGCTGGCCGCGCCGCAGTCACCGCTGTTGCTGGCCGCGCCGCGGACACCGCTGTTGCTGGCCGCGCCGCGGACACCGCTGTTGCTGGCCGCG
>Ga0206101_1000140_pt1 | contig 17711 bp, 13 predicted proteins | sample 1B0metagenome_FD_148613 | JGI IMG/M metagenome (GOLD analysis project Ga0206101, IMG submission 148613) | Enriched microbial communities from leaf-cutter ant dump, University of Wisconsin, Madison, United States - 1B0 | ecosystem: Environmental > Terrestrial > Nest > Insects nest > Nest dump... | reverse complement strand
AGAAGAGAAAACCGTGACGACAAAACTACCGTGTAGATAAAATAATATGCTGCAGTGGTAAACAAAAGCTAAAGGCTGTAGCTTAACTAAATTAAAAAACATATTATTGGTCTGGCACCTGAACGTTGTGCTAAATGAACTTTAGAATGCGATATTAAATTATGCCCCGATAAAATTAGTCAGGAGTGGAGTAGCTAATTCACCAATAGATAAAATTTTTGGTCTAACACCAAGGTAGCAAAGGATTAAACCTGCAATTAAAATCTTTCGAGAGGGTGCTTACTCACTTATATTTGTTTTCAGCTAAAAACAAAAAGATTCTATTTCATCAGATTAAAAACCATTTTTTTCTATAACATTTTGAGAATAACCCACTGATAGTTTTTGTTCCATACACCTATAAAGATATTCACAAAATTTGGTTCCTTCATGACTTAAATCATCTTTGTATACTAAATAAAAAGTATTATCCCTGGAAATACTAAATTCGGGCAATACAGGAATAAGTTTGCCACCAAGAACATCTTGTTCACAAAAGCTTTCCCAACACCAGAAAATATTATTTGAATTGACTGCTAGTTGTTTAGCATGTAATGCTGAGTTAGTCTTAATTTTTGAAAATTTATTAATATTAAATAAATGTTCATCTTTGGTATACTTATTAATTAATATAAAGTGATCAACAGGCTGCAAATTATTGTTAATATTATCCAAACACCCAATTAGATGATGATTTTCAAGCTCCTCTATTATCCTTGGCAGGCCATACTTTGTTACATAATGTGGCGTGGCGTATAATTTCATACAATCTTGCCGAATAGCTTTCGCATGGTATGTAGGAATATCTAAGTTACGGTAAGATATTCCTATGTCAAAATTTATTTCATTTATAAGATCTACTGAATAAAAAACCAAGTTTATTGTAATACCTGGAAATTGATTTGTATAATATTTAATATATGGACAAATTAACTCTAATGAGATTGTGTTATGCAGGCATACAGTTAAGACACTACTACTTTTTTTAATTTGAACTGGATTCATCTCGAAAATAGCATCTTTAAGATCTTGTCTCATAGATTTAAATTTACTATACAAAATTATCCCATTTGGGGATAACTGTAAATTTCTGGTATCCCTCACAAATAGTAATTGCTCAACATATTTTTCTAATTCTGCTATTTTTCTACTAACAGTTGCTTGAGATAAATTTAATATTTCAGCAGCTTTACTAAAACTGCCTGTTTCGACCAAGGAAATAAATATTGCAATATTATCAAACATATAAGTCCATTCAAACTTAAGACTAGACTCTCAAAATTAACATGCTGTGAATTGAAAGTTCTGGCACGTCAACGTAACCTCAGTTATAAAATAAAATTCATATGGAATGTAGGAGTAATTTTACAAGGAAAAGAAAGGGATATTTGTCCCATGATGCGACAAATAAAGAATTGATTATGTAAGTAATAAGGTAGTACTAACACGATATTTTGGTTAATTACCAACCATAAATAGCCTAATTTTGGCTATCCTAAATAATGTTCTTCCCATAGTTAAATCATAAAGCAGATAAAAATAATCTTGCAATAGCTTTGTAACTTACAATATGGAAGTAACCACCTTTTGTTACTCCATATTGTTATTATTAGGTAATATATGCCTTATTTAAAATAAAACCATTTAGTCTGAACATTATCCAGATAATTAGTCTCAATATTATACCCCCCTACCCGGCGGCTAACCAGACGTTGATGTGTAGGCTCAAATAACGGAATAATTGCATAATCTTCTAATGCAATTTTTAATGCCTGCTTATATAAACGCTCCTGCTCAGCATGATTAGCTGTAGCATCAGCTTTGGCAATTAAAGCATCGTAATTTTTATTGCAGTAATGCGATCGATTATTACCATTATTACAAACGAATAAAGGGGTATACGTTGTTACAGAGTTATAATCAGCACCCCAACGCCCCTGTCCTACTTCATAGTTACCATTTTTTAGATCAGGAAATAGAACTTTCATTTCTTCATTAACCAACTTTACCTTAACCCCCAGAGTTTCCTGCCACATGGACATGATTGAAATCATAACTTTTTTATAAAGATCATTTGTCTGATATTTTATCGTAACCGTAAGTGGATTATTTGGCCCATACCCGGCTTCTTTATAAAGCTCTTTTGCCATCGCTATTTGCTTCTCGTGTGGTAGCTTACTCCAGCTATAGTTTACATCTGCATACTTACCATTCTCAATAGTCGGCGTGACTACCGAATAAAGAGGTACTTGCCCAGCACCTAAAACAAGTTTGGTTAAATCCTCGCGATTAATCGCCATAGCTAATGCCTGCCGCAGCTTTATATTATTGGCAAATTTTGGCAACTGAAAGTTCAGATTTATGTAATCCATGCGTTCCCATTTAAACGTATGTAGTTCATCGGGAAACTGCTTCTGTAATTGTGTGTACTGATCAATTGGTACATTTTGCCACGTTGTATCTAATGCTCCAGTCTTAAAATTAGCCAGCGAGGCGTTGGTATCTGTAAACGGGAAGTATTTTACATTAGTAATCTTCACTCCGCTTTCAGCATAATAATTAAGATTTTTGGAAGCAAGAACATAGCCATTTACAACATGTTCTTTTAAAACATATGCACCTGAAGTAACCATATTCTCCGGCTTTGTCCAGTTCTGTCCGTATTTCTCTATTACTTTTTGTGGAACAACAAAAACATTTGGCGTTGTAATATACGATAAAAATGCATTTGTTGGATGTTCAAGATGGACAACAAAAGTATTAGGATCCAGGGCGATAACTCCCAACCGTTCAGGCTGCTCCTTACCATCAATAATTTTTTGTCCATTAAGAACGTCTTTAAGCAAAAATGCATATGATGAACCCGTTTTAGGATCAATCAATCTTCGCCAGGAATAGACAAAATCATTGGCAGTAATCGGGGTACCATCTGAAAATTTCAGGTTATTTCTCAAATGAAAAGTATAAATTTTTCCATCCGGACTAATATCCCAACTTTGGGCCATGCCTGGAATTGGTCTATTTGCCTGATCAAAATCAACCAGCCCGGCAAATAAGTCATTAATCACCCGATACGTATTACCATCTTCAGCTAGAGCAGGATCAAAGGTGGGTAGTTCAGTTCCTACATCAACCCGTAGTGTAGTTGCATTATCTGTTACACTGCCCCCTTTGGAGCATGCCACAAAAAGTGTTACACCACCAAGATACATAATAAGCATACGCATTAGCTTAGCTAGCTTCATTAATAAACCTCAAAAAAATATTTCCCCAATTTTATCTTATTTACAGGTTAGATTTATACAAATATATTTACTTTGCAAATACTCCTCCATTCCCTGATGTCCCCCTTCCCTACCAAGCCCAGACATTTTAACTCCGCCAAACGGAACATTTTCCGCTGAAATAATACCGGTATTAACCCCAACCATACCATAATGTAATGATTCAGCAATTTGATAAATACGGTTAATATTACGACTAAAAAAATAACTGGCTAAACCAAATGGTGTATTATTGGCCATACCAATGACTTCTTCATCAGTATCAAAACCATATATAGCCAGAATTGGGGCAAAAATTTCTTCATTAAATAACCGTACGTTGGTATTTGGGCAATTGATCAAGGTAGGTTGATAAAAAAGCTCACCCAGTCCACTGTCTACTTTTCCGCCATAAAGCAAATAAGCTCCTTTATCAAGCGCATCACTTATAAGAGAATCTGCGTGAATTACTGCTTTACTATCAATCAAGGGCCCCAAATCAGTCTCGCGATCCATTCCATTACCAAGCTTTAATTGCCTGACTTTAATTTCGAGACGCTTGAGTAAATCATCACGAATGGAATTATGCACAAAAATACGGTTAGAACAGACACAAGTTTGACCACTATTTCTAAACTTGCTGGCCATAATTCCTTCTACTGCAAGCTCAATATCCGCATCGTCAAAAACAATTAATGGGGCATTTCCACCTAGTTCCAGCGACATTTTTTTCATGGTGTTGGCACAATTCTGATACAGCCAAACCCCAACTTCTGTAGACCCGGTAAATGTAAGCTTACGAATTTCCTGATTATGACAGAAAAATTCGCCAATCTGCCCACTATGTCCATGAACGATATTAAATAATCCAGGAGGAATACCAGCTTCCAAGGCGAGATAACCAAGCGCATTGGCAGATAAAGGGGTTTGGCTAGCGGGTTTGGCAATTATGGCACAACCAGCAGCAAGTGCTGGAGCTACTTTTCTGGCAAGCATTGCATTGGGAAAGTTCCATGGCGTAATTGCGGCACATACACCAACTGGCTCATATTGAATCATAATACGCTGATTAACGTTATTAGCGGGGATGGATTCACCATAATTACGTTTTGCCTCTTCAGCATACCACTCCAGATAACTAGCACCATATAATATTTCTACTTTAGCCTCAGATAATGGCTTACCTTGCTCCATTGTAAGAATTTTTGCCAGATCATCAACATTAACAATTATAAGATCATACCATTTTTTTAATATTTTTGCCCGTTCCTTAGAAGATAACTTTTGCCACTTAGACATAGCAAGCCTGGCTGAATCAACAGCCGCATCCAAATCCTTTTGAACAGCCCGGGGAATTGTTGTAATTTCAATTCCTGTTGCCGGATTTATAACATCAAAATTATCCCTATCATCAGTAAGCCATTGTCCATTTATAAGTAATCCCGTTTGCAATAATTTCTTATTTTCAAGTAAATCAATCAAGCCCATATCTAAATTCCCCCAGTATCCTTGTAAAACCATAAAAAACACTAAGTTATCAGTTATATGATCAATCAGATTAAAGATTCAGGGTACGCAAGAAGCTAAATAACACCCTAAGTACTTTAAACGGTTTGAGTATAAATGCATTTTAACATACTGCCCGGATATATCACACAGAATTGAACTTATCTGGCCCCTCCAAATTCAAGGAGATTTTTCGTAAATAACCGGATAATCAGATATTTTTTATTAATCACAACATCATGAATATGAGTTACAATTAAATCTTTAATTTTTTCACAAGTTCCTGTAATGATTCCCAAACGCTATACGCTGGAGTTTATTCTTTTTACAAGTTATATGTTATTTGCCATGTCTTGGGTTGGCGCAACCATATTCATGCCGGAAATAATGCACGCAACAGGTATGAATACCTTAACTCAAGCCAGTACATTAAGCACTTCTTTAACGATAGCTAAAATTTTTGGCACTGCTATTGCCGCCTGGAGTATTAATAAATTCGGGATTCATTCCGCATTTAGCATTGCATCATTATTAATCTGCTTCAGCCTGGTTACTCCCTATACTGGCAGTTACTGGTTATTATTAGCTTCCCGATTTCTGATGGGATTAGGTGGCGCACTGATAGTTGTTTACTTTAACCCCATTATTTATCAATATTTCCCCGTAAATGAACGCCCAATAATGAATGGTTTAAACGCAATTGCTTTTAATGTGGGAACAGCCATTATAATGTTTGGGATAAAACCACTAACAACTTTTAGTGGCGGCTGGCAGAATACTCTTATTTATATATCCGCTGGCAGCATAATTATGCTACTGCTTTGGTTAGTTACAGGAAAAACTGATCTAACAAATAATATTATATCTTCTTCCCAAAATGAAAAATACCGGTTCATTGATGGACTAAAAGATAAATTCAACTGGTTATTTGCTTTTACTTATGCTGGTTTATTATCTTTTTATATCGTATTGTTTACTTTTTACCCCAAAGCAGGAATCAGTCAGGTTAAACAGGTTATTCTGTTTGGAATTATTGGAGCTATTGCAGGAATGATTTATTCACATAAATATAGATCACGTTTATTTATAATGCGTATTTCAGGGCTAATTCAGCTAATTTCTGCATTTGGCTTAAGTTTTCTAAATAACCCTACTCTGTCAACAGTTTTTGCAATAAGCCTTGGATTCTTCATGTTTTTACCAATACCTGCCTTATTAACTTATGCACAGGAACGTCCCAGCATGAACGCGCAAAAAATTGCAGTCACATTCAGTATATTTTGGTCAGTCAGTTATTTGATTGCTACAATTGTACCGACCCTTTTTGCGTATATAGTTGATCACCAACAGGGCAATTTTCAGCTTGCATTTATTTTTATTTGCCTCATTGAAAGCACTTTTCTGATTGGATCCATACTCCTTAAAGAGGGTAAATAACTATGTGGATTGATATCAGTTATCCATTATCCCAAGATCTAAATGTATATCCCGGAGATCGTAATTTCAGCTCAAACTCTGAAAATTTTGGTACAACAGTTGTCAGTTCAATAGAATCAACTTTACACCTTGGAACCCATACCGATGCCCCTAGCCATTTCATTCTCCACGGAAAAACCATTGATCAGGTTGATGTAAACAAATATATTGGTATTTGTCAAATTATCACTTTTGACTACGCAAAACAGCCTTCACAAATAATATGGAAAAGAGATTTACCGGAATTAAAAGCCCGAAAAATATTATTTGCAACGAACAGTTTTAACTATTATGCCCCATTCGACTATAATTATGCCTCATTCAGCACAGAACTATGTGAGTATCTTATACAGCAAGGCTGTGAATTAATCGGTATTGATACGCCAAGCGTTGATCCATATGAAGATAATGAATTTTTAAATCATAAGCTTTTCCTTAGTAATGAAGTTGCCATTATTGAAGGTTTAAAGTTAAATGGTATAAAAGCCGGTCTATACGAAATGCTGTCCATTCCGCTTGCATTATCCGGTTTAGAAGCAAGCCCGTTACGTGTACTGATAAAACCCATTAAAAAGGAGAATACTTAATGCATAACTTTACATTTTACAACCCAGTCAAGGTCCTTTTTGGTAAAAATCAAATCAGCCAATTAAATAACCTGATTTCAGCCAATAGCAAATTATTAATGACTTATGGTAGTGGTTCAATTAAAACAAATGGTGTCTACAAACAGGTCATTGAAGCTTTACCTGATGTTCAAATTATTGAATTTGGCGGTATAGAGGCTAATCCGGAATTTGATACTTTAATGAGAGCAGTTGAAATATGCCGCACTGAGAAAGTTGATTTTATTCTCGCTGTTGGTGGCGGATCTATCATTGATGGTAGCAAATTTATAGCTGCAGCAGTAGATTACCCTAGTGATCCGTGGGAGATTCTCACCAATCCACATGCACAGATCAAATCAGCAACACCATTTGGAGTAGTCCAAACCCTACCAGCAACCGGTTCAGAAATGAATTGTGGGGCAGTTATCTCACGACGATCAATTGGTGCTAAACAGTCTTTTGGTAATCCCCTGGTCTATCCAAAGTTTGCCATACTTGACCCGGAAACAACCTATACTCTACCAACCAGACAATTGCAAAATGGTATTGTTGATCCATTCATTCATGTTACTGAACAATATCTCACTACCGATTTAAACACACCAATTCAGGACGGGCTTGCTGAAACAATATTAAAAACATTGATAAAAGTGGGTAAAGATATTGTAAATGGCACACAGGATTATGATACCAGGGCCAGCTGGATGTGGGCAGCAACTAATGCATTAAATGGCTTCATTGGTATTGGGGTAGATCATGACTGGGCAACCCACATGATTGGACACGAATTAACCGCTGCATATGGCCTTGATCATGCACAAACCCTGGCTATTGTCGCACCACAATTATGGCGCCATCAAATGGTAAATAAAGCAGAAAAATTGCTGAAATTTGCTCATAATGTATGGGGACTTGAAAATAGTCATGATGAAATTGCCATCAAGCAGGGAATAATTAAAACAGAAGAATTTTTTGCTAGTCTGGGAATCAAACTGAAACTTTCAGATTATGGCATAACTGCCGATCCAGATTTAATTGCCGGTAATCTGTTTAAATTTAGAAACGAAAATATTGGTGAAAAACGTAATATAGATATTAAAGCCGTAAAAGAAGTCTTAACTATGGCCCAATAAAGAATAACTATTCTATTATTAAATCAAATTTAAAAGATGCCCATATCTTCTTGATCAGGCATCTTTTTCTCCTCCAAAGACTCTCCGAGGACGTCGGGAAAGCCCAAAATATTCATTTTCAATATTTATTGACTGGCACAACCAACTCCATCACGCCAACCAATTGTATGTCCACCAGCCCCTGTCGCACAATCACATGCCCATGCCCATTCAGGATGCCAAACTCCCCCCGAGTTTTCGCAGTCTGTTTGGTTCCAATTTACTAGATTTGGATCTGTAATCAATGGGCCTATTGCCGGTCCTTTTACAGAACAGCTTGATGGTAAATAAGCGGCCTCTATGGCCCCACTTCCTGAAGATGGTGTTGTACATGTCCATGTTATTATTTCTGATTCAGTTGGGGTATAATTAATTACTCCTAACTCACCATTAGGCAATATTAACCATGAAGAAATCACGCCATTTACACCTACCTCTACCTTAGTCACATATTTACCGATATAAGAATCTGCTGCATCCAAACCTGCATCGTCATTACTGGAAGGAAAAACTGAGTTAGCGCTATGATATTCAGCCACTGCAAGTCGTGCAGGCCCAGCCATGCGAATAGCTTCACTCACCGCAGCACGATTTACATAATTATTGTATGCTGGAATGGCAATTGTTGCCAAAATCCCTATAATTGCTACTGCTATCATTAACTCTATAATTGTGAAGCCTTTTTTATAAACAAACACTTTTGTCTCCTATATAATTAGCTACTAATATCAGATAGTTTATTACTCACTACGAACCAGTTATAAGTAATTTCAAAACCGCCTAGAACTCTATCCGCAAAAGATATCAAAGCTATTACTCTTCAGTACCCAAATTTTTTAGGATTTGTTTTGCCAATCGCACTGCATCGGGATAAAGGTCATGGACATCTCCAGTTGATAATGATTTCCTTGCATACAAAATAGCCTTATCCTTATCTTTAGGAAATCCTACCTCTCCATATGCATAATTCCAGGCAATATTTAGCATCGCAAAAGCACTCCCGGCATCAACAGCTTTCATGAGATACTGCTTTGCCTGAGATTCATTTTTTGGTACACCCCAACCATTTTTATATAAAAGATATAACTGGTTCATTGCCGATGGATCATTTAATTTCACAGCCTTCTGATACCAGCTTAATGCTTCGGTATAACTTTGTGGCACACCTAACCCCTTCTGGTACATGAGCCCCAGATAGGTCATTGCCTGTGGGTAGTTTTTTGATGCTGCTGCCATAAAATATTTTCTGGCCAACGCATAATCCTGTGAAGTACCCAGCCCCTGCATATAAAATAATGCTACAGTGTTTTCCACATAGCCCGATTTACTACCGGGAATTGCTAAAAGATACCATTTAAGTGCCTCAGTATAATTTATATCCTGCTCACCACCATTCACATATATATTACCCAAATCATAAGCAGCTGTAGTTTGTCCCTGATTTGCTGCTTGTGTAAGCCACTTAATCGCTGTAGGATAATCTTTGTTTACCGTATAGCCATTAGCATAAAGAACACCCATGACTAATTGAGCATCCCTGTTTCCACTTTCAGCCAAAGGTTGACATAATTGTCTTGCCTGGGCATAACTTTCCTGCTGAATAAAAGCCATACAATCTACCCTACCGGCAGCATAAACCACCCGCACCAGTATCATTAATATTAACAATGTTAATTTCTTTTGCATAATATTTTCCCCCATCCCTGTATTAACTTTACAGATAAATAATTATTCAGTCATATAGCTTTCGTTATAGATATGACGATTTCTTTAGTGTAAGACATACCCTCTCACATCGATGGATACATGTTACCTTATTAATTTAGTTATTGAATTTTCGTTGATACCTGCCTGACAAAATGTCAAACAGGTCTGATCAGAATGCTACGTCTAGCGCTGACAGTAAATATTTCACGAGAATTTCCGTTATGTTACGTTTTTCATGAGGATGACGCAACAGATAATAATCTGCCTCGCCAAAATTATAGTCCGGTAGTACCTTTACCAATGGTTCGTTAATCGAATCGATATCTAAAAAATGTGGAAGCCCTACAATATATTCATGTGTTTTTAATAGCATTACTCCACCAAGAGCATTATTTATACATAACTTCAATTTTTTAACAGGAATCTTGACTGACACTTCTTCACCTGTTTTATTGTTCCTTGCCATAAGTGAATCAGGAACCGTATAATCATATGAAATCGCACCTGCAATAGGATAATCAAAAATGGTGTCCAGACTATCTGGTATTCCATATTTATCTGCATATTTTTGAGTGCAATAAAGATTCATATATGTAGAAAAAACTTTTCGTACTTTCTGCATTTGCTGCACAGGTAAATGATTAATTATTGCCACATCAAAACCATCTTTAATCATACTAATTATCCGATGCTGATAGCAAACCTCCAGTCTTATGTTCGGATATTGCTGATTAAATTTATAAATATAGGGTGTTATCTTCTCCAACCCAAGGATAAGTGGCAGAGCAACCCGCAAAACACCATTAGCTTCCCGATCCTGAGCTATAATACTTTTTATTGCCTCATCAAATAATTTATCCTTGCTGGAAAATTCCTGATAAACTTGCTCTCCGGCAGCTGTAAGCTCAAAATTTCTACTATCTCTTCTTATAAGAGTTACACCCAGACTATCTTCCAGCGCACGAATTCTCCGACCAATAGTAGCTGCATTTACTTTCAGAAGCTTTGCTGAATCACTAAAGCTGCCAACATCAACAACTTTTATAAATAAAAAAATATCATCATATGAATACATTAAAGTAACCTCTGACCTTTGATGGTCTTTACAAATAGCTGGCAACGCGGTTATTACCCTACCTAACTGCACTAGCCATTGTAACTAATTTTAAAAAGAATGTAAACATCTAAAAATGCACAGACATGATTGCAAAATACGAATGTGGGGTTAAACCGTTAAATTGACAGGATAAAACATGTGGATTAACCATCAGGGATATAAAATAAGGCCAAAGTAAAACTTTGACCTTATAATTCTGACTGGATAGATAATTACAAAGCCATCCGGCGAAGATCAGATAAAACCTGTGCCAGGAAAGTTGTAAATTTAGCAGCTAATGCTCCATCAATGATCCTGTGATCAAATGATAATGAAAGCGGCAACATCAACCTTGGAGCAAATTCTTTGCCATTCCAGACTGGCTCAATAGCGGATTTGGACACACCAAGAATTGCAACTTCAGGAGCATTTATAATTGGTGTAAATGCGGTTGACCCAAGACCACCAAGACTTGATACAGTAAATGTACCACCTTGCATATCTGTTGGCTTCAACTTACCATCACGCGCAGCTTTAGCCAGAGATGATGTTTCCTGAGCAATTTCAACCAGACCTTTTTTATCAGCATCTTTAACTACCGGAACAGTCAGGCCATTTGGTGTATCAGCAGCAAAGCCAATATGATAGTATTGTTTATATACAATATTATCCCCATCAATTGAAGCGTTAAATTCAGAGAATTTTTTCAAGGCAAATACCGAGGCCTTGATGAGAAACGCTAATGGCGTAACCTTAATCTCAGCTTTCTTATATTCTTCATTAAGCTGTTTACGGAATTCTTCCATATCAGTAATATCAGCTTTTTCAAATACGGTTACGTGTGGAATCATTACCCAGTTACGAGCCATATTGCCACCAGAAATTTTCTTGATTCTGGTCATTTCCTTACGTTCAACAGTACCAAACTTGGCAAAATCAACTTTTGGCCAAGGTAACAGATCAAGACCAATACCTGTACCGCCTGTCACAGCCGCACCATTACTAATCTGTCCGGTCATTACACCTTTAACAAATGATTTAACATCATTTTCTATAATTCGACCTTTTGCGCCGCTACCTTTTACTTTGCCTAAATCAACTCCCAGCTCTCGTGCCAGTTTACGAATTGCAGGAGAAGCAAATGCTTTTGCAAAGGCAGTTTCATCAACTTTTGCAGGAGTAATTGTATTACTACCACTAGCAACAGCAGGTGCAACAGGAGCTTGTGCTTGTGGAACGCTAGGAGCTATCGGCTGAGGCGCCGGAACAGAAGATGTAGCATTACTAGCTTCACCGCTTGTCTCTACAAACATAATTAAATCGCCCTGGCTAACTTTACCACCAACAGCCACTTTTAGTTCTTTAATAACCCCTGTTGCTGTAGATGGAACTTCCATCGTTGCCTTATCTGTTTCCAGTGTCATAATAGTATCTTCTTCTTTGATACTATCTCCAACTTTTACGGCGATTTCAATAATCGCAACATCACTATGTCCACTTAAATCTGGAACCAGTACCGGCACAACCTGTGTACCACCTGCTACCGGAGCCGGTTTAGTTTCTTCTGCCGCCGCTACTGGAGTAGCTGGTGCTGGCTGAGACACTGGCGCTGCAGCTGCATTACCGGCGCCCTCTGCCTGAACCTTAATTACAACATCACCTTCATTTACTTTTGAACCAACTTGTACTAGGATTTCAGTAATTACCCCAGCAGTCTCAGCTGGAACTTCCATAGTTGCTTTGTCAGTTTCAAGCATTAAAAGATTATCATCAACCTTAATTACATCGCCTACTTTCACATAAACTTCGGCAACATTTACATCACTATGTCCACCAATATCAGGAATTCTTAATTCAACTACACTCATTGTTTGACCTCATTATTATCAGAACTATTACCTCGGGTACATGTCCCACTATCTGCATCACAGCCACACCCAGTGCTTTTATATGCATCACAGGACGATTGGTCCCCACCACTGCAAGCAGCAGAAAGGTTTTGGCATAAGTTATTTACTGCACCCTGATTACGTCCATCACTGGCATAGCAGGCGGTTATAGAAAAGAACATGATAACAAGTAATAACTTATGCATGGCTAGACCTACTTTTATACTTCCCAAGGATTAGCTTTATTAGTATTGATACCATATTTACTGATGGCTTCACTAACTTTTGCTACATCAATTTGCCCAGCTTCGGCTAAAGCATTTAAAGCAGCAACCGCAACATAATAACGATTTACTTCAAAGAACTCACGCAGAGCTTTCCGATAGTCTGAGCGACCGAAACCGTCAGTACCTAATGTCACAAATTTACCTGGCACATATTCACGAATCTGGTCTGAATAAGCGCGAATGTAATCAGTAGAAGAAACTGTAACCGAAGCACCTGTTTTTTCAAGCAATCTGGTAACAAATGGTTTTACTTTCTCTTTACCCGGATTTAACATATTGTGACGGGTAACAGCACGACCATCACGAGCCAGTTTATTATAAGAAGGTGCAGAAAATAAATTAACTTTGATGCCAAAATCCTGACTTAATAAATCAGCTGCTGCAATGACTTCACGGAAAATTGTTCCACTACCCATTAAATTAACACTTAATTTGCTCTCACCAACGGTCTTAAATAAATAAGCCCCGCTAATAATATCCTGTTCCACTCCCTGAGGCATTTCAGGATGGTGATAGTTTTCATTCATGGTAGTAATGTAATAGAACTTATCTTTATTTTCTACATACATCTCTTTCATACCATGCTGAATAATGGTTACCAGTTCATAAGAGAAAGTTGGATCGTACGTTTCACAATTAGGAATTAATCCTGCCTGAATATGGCTATGCCCATCCTCATGCTGCAATCCTTCACCATTAAGAGTAGTTCGTCCGGCAGTTCCACCAATCATGAATCCACGAGCACGCATATCACCTGCAGCCCAAGCCAGATCCCCAATACGCTGGAATCCGAACATAGAATAATAAATATAAAAAGGAATCATCGGCACACCATGGTTAGCATAACTGGTAGCTGCCGCAATCCAGGTACTCATAGCACCAGGTTCATTAATCCCTTCCTGAAATATCTGGCCAGTTTGTGACTCTTTGTAATACATAAGTTGCCCGGCATCTTCCGGTGTATATAATTGACCGATATGAGACCAGATACCAAGCTGGCGGAACATACCCTCCATACCAAAAGTACGAGATTCGTCAGGCACAATCGGTACAATATGTTTACCCAGCTCTTTGTCTTTTACTAAAATGTTCAACATCCGGACAAAAGCCATAGTTGTTGACATTTCACGTTCTCCGGTATCTTTTAACAAAGATTCAAATGCCGATAATTCGGAAACCGGCAAAGTTTTGTCTGTTGGCTTGCGTACCGGATAATAACCACCCAGTTTTTCACGACGCTCATGCAAGTAGTTATATTCCGGAGAGCCTTCTTTTAAAGAAAGAAATGGTACTTGTTCAACTTCATCATCCGTCAATGGAATATTAAATTTATTCCGGATATGTTTCATCGTCTCGGTTGATAGTTTTTTAGTATTATGGGCTACGTTCTGTGATTCACCGGCACCTTTTAAACCGAAACCTTTGATAGTTTTAGCCAGAATAATGACCGGTTTGCCTTCCGGATTATGTACCGCCTCATGATAAGCTGCATATATTTTATCCAGATCATGCCCACCACGAGTTAAAGCCCAGATATCATCATCAGTCATATCACGCACCAATTCCAGTGTTTCCGGATACTTCCCGAAGAATTTGGCGCGAACATAAGCACCATCTTTGGATTTTACATCCTGGTAGGTACCATCATTAGTTTCCATCATTAGTTGTTTTAATTTACCTGTACGGTCTTTTTCCAGCAAACGATCCCAGCCTTTGCCCCAGATTACCTTCAATACTTTCCAGCCAGCACCAGTAAATAATGCTTCCATTTCCTGAATAATTTTACCATTGCCATTAACCGGCCCATCCAGGCGTTGTAAATTACAACTCATTACAAAAATTAGGTTGTCCAGTCCCTCACGAGAAGCAATGTGAATATTACCCAGAGTTTCCGGTTCAGAAGACTCTCCATCACCAATAAAACACCAAACTTTACGACCTTTAGTATTTGCCAGTCCACGATCATCCAGATAATGCATAAAACGTGCCTGATAAATTGCCATTAATGGCCCAAGCCCCATTGATACAGTCGGAAACTGCCAGTAATCTTCCATTAACCATGGATGCGGATATGAAGATAAACCAACGGACAATGCTTCCTGGCGATAATTCCGTAACCGATCTTCACTAAAACGTTTTTCAACAAAACTACGCGCATAAATTCCTGGTGAAGAATGCCCCTGAATAAAAACCATCTCTCCATAATTATCACCACTTGGGGCACGCCAAAAATGATTAAACCCTACTTCATATAAATATGCCGCACCTGCGTATGAAGAAATATGTCCACCTAAATCGCTGGAAATTTTATTTGCATTTGAAACCATTGCAGCTGCATTCCAGCGAATATAAGCTGAAATACGTTTTTCAATATCTTTATCACCGGGATATACTGCTTCCTGAGAAGGAGCAATTGTATTTACATAATCTGTTGTTACTGATTTGGCAAGATGATGTCCAGTCTTATCATGAAAATGCTTGACAACTGTTTTGATCAAATACGCAGCACGGTCAACCGAATCATAATCAATGACATTGTCAATTGAATCAACCCACTCACGAGTTTGCAATTGATCGATATCGTTACTCATTTTTACTCCTTATCACCTTATGGCAAACAAACAAATTGTGTTAAAAAAACTGGCATAAGTATAACAAACAATTATCGTCAATATTTTACAATGAATATTGCGCCGCACTAAAAAAACACAGGATTCTGAGGCTGTTTACCGGTATAATATTATCTACTTATAATCTACTATTAAGGGTATTGAATGACAAGCAAAATTGCAGCAATTAAACAATATGGACAAAAAATCTGGTTAGATAATATTTCCCGTGAACTATTAAATTCTGGCAGTTTAGCCAAATTAATTGAAGAAGATCAAATAGCTGGACTTACTTCAAACCCGGCAATATTCTTTAAAGCCATATCAAGTGATCCACGCTATCAAGACGAGTTAAAGCAGCTAAAAGCCCTTGATTTAACACCACTTCAACGCTATGAACAAATAGCAACTGCGGATATAAAAAAAGCATGTAGCCTTATGGCATCACTTTACAATAGCAGCAATAAAGAAGATGGTTATGTAAGTCTTGAGGTATCGCCACATCTGGCAAAGGACGCTAATGGAACAGTAAAAAGTGCACTGGAATTGTGGAATACTGTTAACCAGCCAAATCTTATGATCAAAGTGCCTGCTACGCTGGAAGGAATTGAGGCTTTTGAGCAGCTGGTAATTTTAGGCATAAATGTTAACATTACATTGTTATTTTCATTAAAGCAGGTAAACCTGGTATGGGATGCCTATATTCGCGGGCTTGAAAAAAGGGCTAATGAGAATTTACCGGTAACAGATATTAAAACGGTAGCAAGCTTTTTCTTATCCAGGGTAGATTCAGCAATTGATGATAAACTTCCCCAGCATTTACAGGGTAAAGTAGCTATCAATCTGGCAAAATGTGCGTATCTTGATTACCAGAAAATATTTCATGGCGAACGTTTCAGCAAATTAAAAGCAAAAGGGGCCAAAGGCCAGTATTTATTATGGGCGAGTACCGGCACCAAGAATAAAGCTTATTCAGATGTTTTATATGTAGAAGAGCTAATCGGACAAGAAACAATTAATACTGTTCCAGATGCTACTCTTGATGCATTTAGGGATCATGGTGTCGCGGCTAACCGCTTAACAGAAAAAATAGACTCAGCCCCATCTGTGCTTGCTGATGCGGAAAAATCAGGCATAAATCTGGAAGAGCTTGGAAACAAATTACAAGTTGACGGGCTTAAACTATTTGATGATGCATTTAACCAGCTTCTGGAATTGGTAAAATAACCAGATGTATTACATGTTTCACAGATTTCTTTCTCCTGCCAAGCTAAATCTGGGATTGAAAATTGTTGGAAAACGGGCAGATGGCTACCATCTGCTCAAAAGTATCTTTTGTTTAATTGATCTTTATGACCAGATTGAAATCCAGCTTACTGATAATGGTAAGATATCATTAATTGAACATAATCAGGCCTGGTTTTATCAAAAAGATTTAGCTTATAAAGCTGCTATAGTTCTACGGGAATATACTCAGACACCACTAGGTGCAAACATTAAAATTAAAAAAGTTATCCCCTCTGGAGCAGGAATGGGTGGTGGTAGCTCTAATGCTGCGAGCGTCTTGATAATACTTAATCAACTATGGCAGGCTAACCTGGATGTTACCGCATTATCTGCAATTGGAGAAACCTTGGGTGCAGATATACCATTCTTTATCCGAGGTGTTAATGCCATGGTCAGTGGAATAGGTGAGATAATTGAAGAAATCAAGCTGCCTCAACTATATTTTGTAATTATCAAACCTGACTTTCATGTGCCGACTAAAGATGTTTTCAATAATTTAAAACTGGATTTTACAAATATACAACCTGATCACGTTAATATGGACTTTTTATTAACTACCAGAGAAAATGATCTTGAACAAGTAGTTAAGTCCTTATACCCGCAGATAAATTCAATTTTTTCTGAATTAGCGCAATATGGCACACCAGTCATGACCGGCTCGGGAAGCGCAATTTATCTGACTTTTACTGATAAAAATAGTGCAAAAAATGTTGCAAATATTTTAACCCCACGATATAATACCTACCTCGCAACAAGCTTGTCCAAATCACCG
>Ga0206101_1000139_pt1 | contig 17735 bp, 15 predicted proteins | sample 1B0metagenome_FD_148613 | JGI IMG/M metagenome (GOLD analysis project Ga0206101, IMG submission 148613) | Enriched microbial communities from leaf-cutter ant dump, University of Wisconsin, Madison, United States - 1B0 | ecosystem: Environmental > Terrestrial > Nest > Insects nest > Nest dump... | reverse complement strand
GTTTAGCCCTACGGGCTTTTCTCCGTCAGGATCCTGATGTAATCATGGTGGGTGAGATCCGTGATCTGGATACTGCTGAAATGGCGATTAAAGCTGCCCAGACCGGGCATTTGGTTTTGTCAACCCTGCATACTAATAATGCACCTGCTGCCTTGACCCGCCTGGTTAGTATGGGTGTACCAACTTACAATGTGGGTGATGCGATTTTGACTATTATTGCCCAACGCCTTGTTCGTAAGCTATGTCCGAGTTGTAAACGGCATGGCAAGTTTGAGAAAGAAATTCTGATTGCTGCTGGATTTAGCCAGGAATTAGTTGATAGTGGTTGGCAGCCTTATGTTGCGGTAGGGTGTTATGTTTGTCATAATACCGGGTATCGGGGGCGTATCGGTGTATTTGAGGTAATGCCGATTTCAGAAGAGATGAAACGGATGATTTTATTGGACGCAACTTCAATTGAACTTGCTGATCAGGCGCGTAAGGAAGGCGTTCTGAATTTGCGGCAAAGCGGTTTGGAAAAGGTGAGGCAAGGCATTACTACGCTTGCTGAAGTTGAAGCCAATACCAATGAGTAATTAAATAATGGCCATTAGAAAACAACAGAATGTTACCTGGTCGTACGAGGGTAGAACAAAAAATGGTGATCTTGTAACAGGAACTATTGAAGCACCAACTGCAATTATTGCACGGGTTAAATTACGGAAACGTGAAATTGTTCCGTTAATTGTAAGACAAAAAAATAGCTTATCATTTTTATCTGATGCGCTTAGTCAGTTTCGTGGAAAAGTGGGCGGGACACAAGAGAAACGCCTTAGCTTATTTACCAAGTTAGCTCGCTCCAAGGAAATTCATGAATTAACCCGTAAAGAGGAAACGGATGCAGATAGGCGAACCAAGAAGAAGGTTAAGCGTCCGGTTAAGACAAAAGAAATTACTGTTTTTATTAAACAGTTTGTAGTGGTAATTAAATCTGGGGTACCTTTACTTAAGGCTTTTGATATTGTTATTCGTGGAATTGAGAATCGTAAATTCCTTGATATTCTTGAAGATATCAAGTTTGGGGTAGAAAATGGGTTGAGTCTATCGGAATCTTTTGGGACATATCCAAAAGTGTTTGACCCGCTTTTTATTAATTTTCTTGGTATTGGTGAACAGGGTGGTATTTTGGAAACGCTGCTCTTACGCTATGTGGAATATCGTGAGAAAATTGATGCAATCAGGCGTAAAGTTAAATCAGCAATGGCTTATCCCTTAATTGTATTGGTGGTCTCAACTTTGGTTTTGGGAATTGTTCTTGGTTTTGTGGTGCCACAGTTTCAAAAGATATTTGCTAGTGTGGGGGCTCAATTACCAACTCCAACTTTACTTGTTATTGCTGCTTCAAATGCGGTTATTCATTATTGGTGGTTATTTATCGCAGCGAGTGTGGGTGTTTTCTTTCTGTTTAGATTCATGTTTCGTAACTTTCCACGGTTCAGGTTTTTTATTGACAGTGCTATCTTTCGCCTTCCGCTTTTTGGTGAGTTAGCCCAAAAATCATTGATTTCACGTTGGACTAGAACTCTGTCATTACTTTTTGCTGCGGGCGTGCCACTTAATGAAGCATTACATTCAATAGCATTATTGGTTAATAATTATTTATATGGTGCGGCAACGCTTAATATCCAAAAAGATGTGGAGTCAGGAAGTAGCTTATATAGTGCCATGCTTGTGACAGATATTTTTCCGAATATGGTTAATCAGATGATTGCTGTTGGTGAAGAAGCAGGTTCACTTGAGTATTTATTGCAATCAATTGCAGATTATTATGATCAGGAAGTAGAGATGGTAATTGAAACTTTGCTATCGTTAATTGAACCTGCAACCATAGTAATTTTAGGTAGTGTATTGGGATCAATTATTGTGGCAATTTATTTGCCGTTATTTAACTTGGGTAATGTAGTGGGTTAATTGCTAATGTTGCAGCGGTTTGTTGTAACAAGGCCATAATGTGTGAGTTATTAATTATGCTAGAATTATTTGGTTTTCTGTTTTTTAATAGTTTGTTATTCAGGGCAATTTGCCTGTTTTTATTTGGTATCTGTATTGGAAGCTTTTTAAATGTAGTTATTTACAGATTACCGGTTATGTTGCAAAAGAGTTGGAGAAATCAGTGTATTGAACTTTTGGGAAGCGATTGTAAGGTTAACGTTGATAATACACATTTTAATCTTATTCATCCAAGTTCACATTGTCCGAAATGTCATGCTAAGGTTCCTGTGTGGTCAAATATTCCCATACTAGGCTATTTTCTGATCGCAGGAAAATGCGTTAACTGTAAATTACGTATTTCAATTCGATACCCCCTGATAGAGTTCTTGACCGGGGTAGTTTTTGTTGCGGTTGGCTTTATTGAGTCAGAAACAATTAGTATTATTGGTGGGCTCGTTTTCTCGGCATTCATAATTAGTCTGATTATGATTGATTTTGACACTTTTTTATTACCTGATGAATTAACATTACCTTTAGTCTGGCTTGGACTATTATTTAATATAAATGGTGATATTTGTGGTGGACTAAGTAATGCAGTGATTGGTGCAGTGATTGGGTATCTGATCTTATGGCTGATTTATTGGCTGTTTAAGCTTGTCACCAAGAAAGAAGGAATGGGATATGGGGATTTTAAGCTGCTGGCAGCAATTGGGGCATGGGTTGGTTGGCAAAATTTGTTAAGTGTTTTAATAATATCTTCATTAACAGGTATAGTTTATGCACTGCTTATGAGATTAAGCGGGCGATTACAGCCTGGTAAGCCAATCCCGTTTGGCCCATTCTTGGGAGTAGCCGGATTAATAACCCTGCTTTATGCTAACCGTCTTGTACCGTTGGTAATATACTGATTATGCTAGTTATTGGACTAACTGGGTTAATAGGTAGCGGTAAAACTACGGTGGCAAATATGTTTGCCAACTTGGGTGTAAAGGTAATTGATACGGATATTATTGCCCACAAGTTAACTGCGCCGCAGGGAAAAGCAATGAATGATATAGTTACTACCTTTGGAGCAAGATTTATTGATGCAAATGGGGCATTATTACGGAGCCAGATGCGTGAAGAAGTTTTTAATAATCCGGATTCCAGAGATAAACTGGAATCGTTATTACATCCGTTAATTTATGAGGAAGTAGTACATCAGCTCAAAAATGTTGAAGGTTATGTTATCCTGGTAGTTCCATTATTGTTTAAATCTCCAAAGTATCTGAAATTAACCTCACGGAATATATTCGTTGTATGTAAATATGAGGATATAATTAAACGATTGAGGGTTCGGAATGGTCTTACACAACAACAGGTAAATGCTATATTAGCTACCCAGGTGTCAGAAGATAAACAGATTTTGATGGCAGATGATATAATTTACAATAACGATGGGTTGGAATACTTGGAATTACAAGTTTTGGATTTGCACCAAAAGTATTCTTGTATGGGACAGACATAAGTGTTAACGCAGAAAATACTAAAATTTCATCTGACTAAACTGCAACGTAGAGCTATTGGTTGGGCAGTTTTTGCTGTTTTTTTTATTACTGTTGGTTTGCCATTGATGTTTTTCTATTACTGGTTTGATGCAAAAACAGTTAAACAGATTGTAATAAGTCAGTTTGATAAGCAGAATTATTCAGTACTGGTGAATGGGGCTGTAGAGCCAAGGTCGTGGCATGGATTGAGTCTATTTATTTCAGATTTAACCGTTTTTGATAAACAAAATCATAAGATATTACATATAAATACAGCAAACTGCCAACTATCATGGCCGGACTTAATCATTGGGCATTACAAAGTAAAGAGGATTGCGTTTAATGGAGTAACATTTTACCAACCAAGTGTTAGTAACTATAATTATGCAACTATATTTGACTATAAGGTAATTGCTAATTCCGAGTTTAATAATTTAAATAGCCTGTCGATAACTAATCTGAACTTAATTGAAAGTGATACTAATTATATAATTCGCGATGCTAATCTTCAACTATATAATTTGTCTTCCACCCTGCCAAGTTTTCATCTGGGGTTTAAGCTGGCACGCTATCTGGCGGATGTGAATATTAACGGAAAAGTTAATAAGATTGAGAATGGTAGCGTGGTTATTAATAATTTAAATACTACGGTAATTACTCCCAAATTTGAACTGGAGTTGCAGTCTCGTGCACGTTACGCTTACCAGGCCCAGCAGTTATGGGTAGAAGGAACTAAAGGCGTAATTAGTAGCGGTAGTTATAATGGGACAATGGATGCCGATGCTATTTTGTTTTCAGAATATGGGTTTACTCTAAATAATGTTAATATAATTTTGAATAATCCGCTAAAAAACTACAACCAGACACTAAATTTTAGTTTTTATAAGATTGAAACTGATAATTTTTTTGATTATTCCGTCAGTAATATTGGGGTTAGATACGAGGCCGCTAACGTAAGTCAGAAATATTCTCTAGCGATGGAGTTAAGTGATGCCCGTATTAATCGTAATTTGAACTTGCTAAATAATAATTGCAGTATAGGAGTGAATACCTTATATAATAAGCAAAATAAGACATTTAATGGTGGGTTTAAGGGAAGTTGTAATTTTTATCCATCTGGTAATAAAGCTGTATTTAACTTACGGGGTAAGCTTAATGGCGCAGCTACCCAATTCAACTTAAGTTATTTGCATAGTGGTGTGATACCACAGATTACCTTAAGTGGTAGTACTAGTACTCTTGATTTATCCAGATTAATAGCTGCCCAACAAACGCAAGAGTTAATGCCATTATATTCAGATAATAGCAAGTTACCATTTAACTGGCTTGATCTGTTTAATTTAAGCGCGCAGCTTCATTTTGACCAATTGCGAATGAACGATGTTACATTGAATGATTTTGATACTAAATTGGATGTGAAGAATGGTCAGTTAAATGTAACAAGGCTTGATGCAGGTATCTATGGCGGGAAATTATCGGGAAGTGCTCAAGTACAGAAAATGCATGGAACATACAGTATTAAACTACAAAACAAGATTGAAGGGATTGATTTGAAGAAGCTTTTCAGTAGTCTGTTTGACGTAAATGCAATCAGGGGAAATGCTGATTTGATGATTAACACTTCAGCTGAGAGTGTTGTAAGTTATGAGGATTTACACAAAAAATTAAATGGAGATATTAAGTTAAAAATAACGGATGGTGGATTTAACGGTGTTGATTTTAGTTTGTTTCTGAGCCCTGAGAATCTGGCAGCATTTCAGAATCGCAATGTCATGATGACAAATTTTACCAGGCTTGATGCCAGTTTTTCTTTTGTTAATGGTAGCTCCAATAAAACTCAATTAAATTTTAGTTCACCTACAATTATGGCCAACGGGCTTGGAGTAATCAGTTTTGCAAATAATAGTATTGATTATAAGCTTCAGGTAAGTAGTATTCTTCCATTAAATCTGCAAAAGATAAATTCCATTTCAATTCCTGTTGAAATCAGCGGAGAATTATTTGATCCTAAAATTTACATTCAGAATATGACGTTGAATTCAGAGTCTGAGCGAAATAGAAAATTGATACATTCGAAAAAACGCAAAGGGAAATAGATGAGTAACATTGTAAAAATTGCATTTGCCTCCAAGAATGAACTAGCTAAGGCATACATAAAACAGTTTAAGTATGGTGGAATATTTATTGCCGGCAATTTTAATTATTCACTAGGAGAAGAGCTATTTCTTATCATTGGGTTGCCTGAAAGTAATGAACCGGTTGCTGTTAGTGGTAAAGTAAATTGGGCTAGTCCAGTATCTGCTGTCGGTTATCCATCTGGGGTTGGGGTTCATTTTAATTCTGATAAAGCAGGTCAAGACGCCAGATCTAGAATTGAGATTATGCTTGGGGGGTTATTGCAAAATAATACTCTTGAAAGTTATACATTTTAAACATAATACTAATTGGTTTTGAACCTTGGAATTAATTATAATTCTCAAAGCCTGTAAACATGTGAAGTTTTTTTAGACTGGACAATCCAGCTTTCAATTATGACAAGGATATGTTATAAGTAAATTGATATTTAAAGATTGCAAGTAAATAAGGGATACGGTTAAAATAGATGAAAAGTAAAATTAATAAGATAGCATTAATTAGTTGTAGTATTTTAAGTTTGGCAGGTTGTGGAACTACTGATTCCCAGGCTGTTTTTACCTCTGCGGCACCAAGAAATACGGATACTTTAGTTACGCCGCCAGGGTTAAATAGTCCGGATTTAAATACAAACTATAAAATGGATTTAACAGCTCAAAAGCAAGCCTCATACCAGGTCTCAAATGCTAAAGGGATGCAGATTATAAGTGGTGGCTCACAACGGTGGCTGGTTGTCGAAAGTCAGACGGTTGATCGAATGATGCCGGTTATGCTTGCATATATTAATCAGTTGGGGCTTACAGTTAAATATCAAAATCCTGCTTTAGGAGTCATCCAGACTGATTGGTCATCAAGAAATACCAAAGTTCCGCAAGGAGCATCCATTCGAGGTATATTCGATTGGATAGGTTGGGGGGGGATGTATTCTCTTAATTCAATGTTTCTTTACCGGATAACCTTATGGCAGGATGGGCGGAATGTGGTAGTCATGGATACTAATTACCAGATGGATGAAGTATATGAAGGATGTGGTAAAGATAGTATTTCTACAACCTCAAGTTATGCATCTTCTGATACGCAGAGAACCAAATGGATTCCGCGCCCGTCAAACCCACAACTCGAACTTGAATTTCTAGCTCAATTTATGGCGTTTTCCGGCGTTCCTCAGGAACATGTTAAAAAAATTATTAAGCAGGTTGAGTCAGCACCAAAAGACGCTAGCGTAGTAAATAATCAGGTTATTGTTAATGACCAATTTGATCGGGCATGGTGGCGGACGGCAATTGCGCTTGATCGGGTGGGATTAGGAATTGTAGATAAAGACCGTACAAGAGGTGAATATTATGTTTATCCATTACAATCTCAAATAGATAATCCAGATCCGGGCTTTTTCAAAAAATGGTTTGGGAAAGAATCAGGTAATCAAAATAGCGGGCCTAAAGCAAAATATACAATTAAACTGCTTGCTCAAGGTAATCAGACTCTGATTAGTATGGTTCCATATGATGTGCAAAACCCCGACAAAGATTTTGCTATTAACCAGAAAAAATATATGGATGGACTGGCACAGCAATTGCAATAATTGATTTATTCGGGTAGAAAATGAAATTACCAGCAAATATTTTTGACAAGCTATATGCCTCAAGAAAGCAGTCACCGCAGGAGCAGCTTGATCTGGTTATTGATTTATCACGTAGGGGATTTCTTAAACAGGTTCTGAGTGGAGTTGCTTTTGGTGCAGCAATGAGTCTGTGTAATCATAAATCAATTGCGGCTGGGATTAATGGGTTACCTGATCTTGGTGATAGTGACCGGAGTCATCTAACACCATATCAAGCAGACTTACTGGGGCGTCAGGTAATTTTGCAGATATATAGTAGTGGTGACATGCTTGAGGATTTTGATTGTCTGGATTATCTGAATAATTTAGGTGGAAATCTTGTTAGCTATTCCCCCATGGCTGGTCAGCAATTTAATTTTTATCTAATAAAAGATAGAGAAATCAATGCATTTGCTTTACCTGGTGGTTATATTTGTGCATATAATGGTCTTATCTATGCCACAATGTCTGAGGCAGAATTATCTTCAGTAATGGCTCATGAAATTGGGCATGTTATTCAACATCATATCTTTCGTAACATAAGTGTTGCCAATAGAGCCCAGTGGATGACAATAGCTGGTCTGATTGCTGGAGCATTAATGGCTCCAATTGCTCCAGGGGCTGCAATAATTGCAGCGCAGAGCGGGCAGGGTGTGGGAATTCAGAGCCAGCTTTCTTTTTCCAGGGACTATGAACGGGAAGCTGATCGGGTCGGGCAGCAATTAATGTATCAGGCAGGGTTTGATGCTCATGCTATGCCAGAGTTTTTCCAGCGGATGCAGGATGCTTATAAGTTTAATAGTAATGATGCATTGGCATTTCTGCAAACTCATCCCGTAACGGTTGAGCGTCTTAGTGAGGCAGAGGTTCGGGCAAATCAGATGCCCGTCAAGATGCGGCAAGATAGTATCGATTTTTTACTGGTGCGTGAGAAATGTAGGGTTCGTCAGCTTGGACAAGATGATGCAATCAAATTTTATAAAAACGCTTTAACTAATAAGCGGTATGTTAATATTGATGCGCAATACTATGGATTGGCGTTAAGCAGTTTTCTGAATAAAGATTATAAAAATAGTATTTTGACTTTAAACAGAGTTGGTAGCAAACAGGTTCAAGGAAATCCTATGGTCCTTGGTTTGAAAGCCCGACAGTTAGTTGCTGTTAATGATAATAAACTGGCAGATAAACTATATGATCAGGCCTTAGATGACTATCCAAATCATAAAGGATTATGGATGGGGCAATTGGAATTTCTTATTAATAGCCGTAATTATGTTAAAGCAGCACAGCGACTGGATAATCTGGTACAGACTAACTCCAGTGATCCTGATGTCTGGGATCAATACGCTATTTTATATTCAGATGGCAAATATAATCATCCGCTACGCTATCATTATGGGCTAGGAACCGAGTTTTATTATATTGGTAATTATAAAATGGCACTTGAGCAGTATCAAACTGCATTAGCTCTTAAACCTGCAAAACCTGGGGATGGAGATTTGCAGGACTTAATCAGTGCTAAAATTCCTGAAATCAATTATAAGTTACGTATGTTAAAGCAATAGCTATCACGGATAATTAGGGTTGCTCATAATTAAATTTATGTTATTAGATTAATAATGCGAAAAAAAAGCAATTAAATTAATCAGATCAGGTATAATAAAATTAGTTTTAATGCTTATAGCTATAAATGTTAATAAGGGTTTTTCGTGGCAACTATCAATTCCGCAAATAATTTATATCAAATATTAATTAATAACTGTAAATCTTCACCAAATAAAACTATAATTTTTGAAGAAGATTTGAAGATTTCAAATCAGCAACTTGTTAATTATGTTGATACTGTAGCAAGTTATCTACAAAATAATGGCATAAAATCTGGTGATAAAGTGGGAATATTGATGTCAAATTCCTGGCAGTTTATTGCTAACTTTTTTGCTATTAATAAAGTTGGTGCTGTAGTAGTGCCAATTAATAATTTTCTTAAAGAAGATGAAATTGCTTATATCTTAAATGATAGTCAGGCTAAGCTATTGTTTGTTTCAGGAAAATTTGCCAAAGAAGCAAGGGATCTGATGTTTAAAACTAACATTGGACGAATTATTTGGGTTGGTGATGTACCAGTTAAGAATGAAAAAAATGTTGACTATGAAGCATTAATTGCGACCCAGATAAATACGGCTGCCCATATTGAGTTGGGCGTTAATGATTTATCAGTAATTGTCTACACTTCTGGAACAACTGGTAAACCAAAAGGTGCTATGTTAGCATTTAGAAATATATATTCTAATATTACTGCCTGCCTTGAACGACTTAGAGTTAAACCAGGTAAAATTCCGATGGCCTGTTATTTGCCAATGTTTCATGCTTTTACATTGACAGTTACGGTATTATTACCAATCTTGAGTAACAGTGGAGTGATAGTAATTCGTTCTATTGCAACTAAAGGTGATTTTGCTAATTTGTTAAAGCAGGTTTTATTAAAGCGGGTGCCTTATTTTGCAGGTGTACCTGATGTTTATAGTGCTTTGTCTAAAGCTAAATTGCCATGGTATTTTCATTGGTTTCATGCTGTAAAGGGCTTTATTTCAGGAGCTGCACCTTTGGCTGAAGAGACTGTGCGCAAATTTGCTGCAACGTTTAAGCGCGGAGTCCTGATTCAGGGGTATGGCATTAGTGAATGTTCTCCTGTTGTGGCTGTAAACACTCCATGGGAAAATTGTGTTGGGTCTGTAGGAAAGCCACTGCCGGGTTATGAAGTAGAATGCTTTGATGATAATATGCAGCAAGTAGCACGTGGGGTAATCGGTGAAATTTGTGTCAGGGGTGATTGCGTAATGATGGGCTATTATAATCGTCCGGATGATACGAAGGAAGCGATTATTGATGGGTGGTTTAGAACTGGAGATATCGGTAAAGTTGATAAAGATGGCTTTATTTTTATTGTGGATCGCAAAAAAGATTTAATTATCAGTAAAGGGATGAATATTTATCCGCGTGAGATTGAAGAAGTGATTTATACAAACGATAAGGTTAATGCTTGTGCTGTAGTCGGTGTTAAGGATATAGAAGCTAATGAAACACCTGTTGCATATATAGAGTTAAAAGAAGGGGAGAGTGCAACCGAGGCAGAGTTTAAGGAATATATTCGTCCTCATCTGGCTCCATTTAAGCAGCCTCGTAAAGTGTATTTTATGGAGAAATTACCCCGTAATGCAACCGGGAAAATATTGAAGCGGGAATTAAGGGATATAGTGAACCAATAGCAAAGTTCTGCTAAAAATTGTTAGCAGATAAAAGATACTGTATTTACTACAGTATCTTTTTAATTTGCGAGAATATGTTTAATTATTGGGTTTATAATATTGGTTTAGGGTTTAAATTTATAATTGGAAGATTTAATGATACGAACGCGTTTTGCGCCCAGCCCAACTGGGTTTTTACATATTGGTGGTGCTAGAACAGCACTATTTTCCTGGGCATATGCCAAGAGGAATAATGGGAAGTTCATTCTCCGTGTAGAAGATACTGATCTTGAGCGCTCAACACAGGAGTCAGTTGATAGTATTATCCATGCTATGGATTGGCTAGGTCTTGATTATGATGAAGGCCCTTATTTTCAGATGCAAAGAATGGAGCGGTATAAGCAGGTGATTCAGCAAATGTTGCATGATGGAACTGCATATCACTGTTATTGTTCTAGAGAAGAATTGGATCTTATGCGTGAAGAGCAGCGTGCCCGGGGGGAGAAACCACGTTATGATCGCCGCTGTTTACATAACCATACTCATCCAGCAGGGGTTAGCCCTGTGGTGAGGTTTAAGAACCCTACTGAGGGAAGTGTGGTTTGGGATGATTTGGTAAAGGGGCGTATTGAAATTGCTAATAGTGAATTGGATGATTTAATTATTGCCAGAAGTGATGGTACTCCAACCTATAATTTTTGTGTGGTTGTAGATGATCTTGATATGCAGATTACGCACGTAACGCGTGGAGATGATCATGTAAATAATACTCCACGCCAAATTAATATTCTTAAGGCATTAGGTGCAGAATTGCCAAAATATGCACATGTACCAATGATCTTGCGTGATGATGGACAGAAAATGTCTAAACGCAATGACCCGGTTAGTGTTATTCAATACCGTGAGATGGGGATTTTGCCTGAAGCATTACTGAATTATTTGGCCCGTTTGTGCTGGGGGCACGGAGATGATGAAATATTTAGTATGGAGCAGTTTGTTGAATGGTTTGATTTAAACGGAATCTCTCCTTCTCCTGCCAGATTTGATATGAAGAAATTATATTGGGTAAATGCTCAACATATAAAGAATAGTTCATCAGACAAACTAATTGAGTTAATCAGTCCTGCATTAATTAAGCGAAATATTATCCCGGATGATTTAGATTTGTCTGCAATCATTGATCTGGTTAAGTCCCGTGGTGATAATTTAAATAGCATAACTAATGAAGTGGCATACTTCTATCAGCCATTGGAAGCTAACCTTGAAGAGGTAGAAAAACATCTAACTGATGATGCTAAAATGATTCTTAATAAATTTTCAGTAGAACTTAATAAAGTTGGGGAGTGGAATTTAGATGCGATTAAAGCTGTAATTAAGGATTTTTGTATGATAAATAATCTCAAGATGCCACAACTTGGTATGCCGATACGTCTGAAATTATGTGGAACCACGCAAACCCCTTCATTTGATGCTGTGATACATATATTGGGTAAAAACAACGTGTTAGACCGGATTGCTGCGTGATGCCAGATAAATGTGTAAAAATTAGTTACAAAAAACATTGACAATTATGAGGTTCGTGGGATAGAATACGTATCTCAGATTTGAGGCGAATTAGCTCAGCCGGTTAGAGCGACGGAATCATAATCCGCAGGTCCGGGGTTCGAGTCCCTGATTCGCCACCAAATAATATGCCGGAGTAGCTCAGTAGGTAGAGCAGCTGACTTGTAATCAGAAGGTCGAGGGTTCAATTCCTTTCTCCGGCACCATTTTTGGCCAGGTAGCTCAGTCGGTAGAGCAGAGGATTGAAAATCCTTGTGTCGGCAGTTCGATTCTGCCCCAGGCCACCATTTATTGATTTCCTCTTTTATTTTTCAATTGTATATAGTAATCCTAAGATTACAGTTATTACAAAAAGTCCCGCCGATATAGAGTGCCAGAAGTTGAAGCTTGGAGTTGTCTGGATCACATGATGTGCCATATCTGCCAGTTTTGTTCTTAATTTGGCAATTAGTGGAAAAATAGCGAAATTATTTATAGTCAAGATGATTTCAATTATTATCAAGTACCAAAATTTTCTTGCTCGGTAAGTATTTAGGCGGTATCTGATAATGCTATCTATTATTGCAAAAAAAACAGCAACTATTCCGATATATGCATTTAGATTTAATATTTGCCCGGTAATGGTTGCGGCAGTGATTTGATCAAGCATTTTAAACAGCAGTGGTATGATGATGCTGCCAATTGTTAGTGTGCCTCCGACCCAGAACGTCATTCCCAATTTGCTTAATTGTGCGATACTGAATATTTCCAGTGGTAGATTTGTAGTAATTTTAGTTGGTTTCTTTTTTGCCATAATAATCCATTCTTTCTATTCATTTAGTATTTGATTTTAGCATATTTGTTATAATATGACACTTGATAGATTGACCATTAAGAGAAATTAGGGTGCTGCACGTGAGGCGTAAGAAAACAGTTTTATTTTTTACTGTATTGATAATTGGAGTTGTGTTATTCCTTGCTTTCTACAAATCTGGAGGTGAAAATAAATTGCACTCTGCTGATGCGGAGCGTAAATTACTTAATGAGTCAGATGTTGTTTCTGTGATAGTCGAGTCGATCAATGATGTTGTGTATTTTACTGGTGACCTGAGTCCTAAAACACAAACTATTATTTCTTCCGAGGTTGATGCTAAAGTGCTTAAGGTCCTTGTTGATGAGGGGCAAATTGTTAAGGGGGGTCAGGTACTGGCAGAACTTGATACTTTGGACTTGGCTCAAGCGGTGATGCAGCAGGAGGCGCAAGTTGCAGCTGCTCGTGCGAAGTATGATCTGGATTTGCAGAAAATGCAGAAACAAGAGGAGTTGTATAAGCAGGGGTTTGTTTCAAAAATTGCTTATGAAGAATTAATTACTAACTATAAGGCTTCACTACAGAATTATAAAGCACAGGAAGCATTGTTAATTCGAAATAAAAAACAGTTGGCTAATACTCATGTTACAGCGCCATTTGCCGGAGTGGTTTATCAAAAATCAATCCAGCCTGGACAGTTAGCATTAAAAAATACCAAACTTTTTTCCATGGCAAATCTGAATGATATGGAGATTAAGGCAGCCATTCCTAGTGAATATGTTAATAAAGTGCAGGCTGGGCAAAGTGTGTTATTTAAGGTTGAGAATGATTCGCGAACATTTAACGGGATAATCGCTAGGGTTAATCAGGTTGCGCAGAGTGGTACACGTTCCTATCTGGTTTATATAAACTTTCCCAATAATAAGTATCATCTTAAAGCGGGGCAGTTTATTCGCGGACAGATTGTATTGCGTAGTTTGAACATGCAGCCACTAATTCCATGTGATGCTATTCGTAAAAGAGGCGAATCGTCATTTATTTTGGCTTTAGATAAGGGGGTGGTGGTTGCAAGGCCTGTTTCTGAAGTGTTGCATAATCCAATCCTTAATCGTTGTGCTGTTTCTGGTGTTGATAAAGGTGAACGTATCCTGTCGGGAAATATTTTATCAGTTAAAATAGGGGATCGGGTTGAGGTACTAAATTAACTCTTAGTTTGTCAAGGTTTAATTGTGACTAGTTATTTTAAATTGATTCTTTAATGCAAATCCCGAACTTTCGTTTGAAATGGGGTTGCTTTTAATTGAGGTGCTATGCTACAATAACAAGCTCAAAAATTTATAAATCACAGGGGAGCATAACTAAGTTACTGCTTAGTAATGCGTTTTACCCATTTAAAAGGCATATTAAAGATGGCAAAAAAAGTCATTGGCTTTATTAAGCTACAAATTCCTGCCGGTAAGGCAAATCCATCACCTCCAGTTGGTCCTGCGCTAGGTCAGCGTGGGCTTAATATTATGGAGTTCTGTAAGGCATTTAATGCAAAAACTCAATCTATGGAACCGGGTCTTCCTGTTCCTGTTGTGATTACTGCGTTTTCAGATAAAAGTTTTACTTTCATAATGAAAACCCCGCCAGCGTCAATTTTATTGAAAAAAGCAGCTGGTATTAAGAGCGGTAGCTCACGCCCAAATGCTGATAAAGTGGGTAAAGTTTCTCGTGCGCAATTGGAAGAGATTGCTAAAACTAAAGAGCCGGATTTAACTGCTGCAGATTTAGATGCAGCTGTTCGTATTATCGCAGGTTCTGCACGTAGCATGGGTATTGAAGTTGAGGGAGTTAAGTAATGGCTAAGTTGACAAAAAGACAAAAAGCATTTGCTGCTGTTGATGGTGCTAAGCTTTATGCTGCTAACGAAGCAATTTCATTGGTTAAATCTGCGGCAACTGCTAAATTTGATGAATCAGTTGATGTTGCCATCAATCTTGGTGTTGATCCTCGTAAATCTGATCAGATGATTCGTGGTTCATTGGTATTGCCTAACGGTACTGGTAAAACTGTACGTGTTGCAGTATTTGCACAAGGGCCTCAGGCTGAGGCGGCTAAAGCTGCTGGTGCTGATATCGTTGGTTTGGAAGAGCTTGCTGATGATGTAAAAAAAGGTAATATCAATTTTGATCTGGTTATTGCCACACCTGATACTATGCGTGTGGTTGGTACTTTGGGTCAAATTTTAGGCCCACGTGGTTTAATGCCAAATCCTAAAGTTGGTACAGTTACAGCTGATGTGGCTACAGCAGTTAAAAATGCAAAAGCCGGTCAAGTTCAGTATCGTACTGATAAGAATGGTATTATTCATTCTACTATTGGGCGTGCTTCTTTTTCAGCTGAAAAACTTAATGAGAACTTATCTGCTTTGGTAGATGTGTTGTTGAAGGCTAAGCCAGCAAGTAGTAAAGGTCAATACCTTAAACGCGTAACCGTATCCAGTACTATGGGTATTGGTGTTAAGGTTGATTCTTCAACTATTGCAAAATAAAGATTATTGGGCTAGTCCTTAACTGGACGAGCCTTTTAAATAGCTTGATTAATTGTATGTTCATCAAGCTTGGGGGTAAGGTTTATACCTTACCATTATCAAAGACCGTAGGAGCTTTTGTAGTAAGACTACAAAACTTAAATTTCTTTGAAATCCTGCGTAGATAGTGGAAACTCGACTAAAAAGTTATTTCTGATGACTCTATTAAATCGATTTTAATCCGCTATAAATTTAGGAGTTGAGCCTTGAGTTTAAACCTAGACAGTAAAAAAGTCGTTGTCGCTCAGGTCTCAGAAACCCTTAGTACTGCCCAGACCGTTGTTGTTGCTGAGTATGCAGGAGTTACAGTTGAGTCATTAACTGCAATTCGCCGCGAAGCTCGCAAAGCTAACGTTTACCTTCATGTAATTAAAAATACATTGGCGCGTAAAGCGGTTGAGGGAACTAAGTTTGCTCCATTGGCTGAAAAAATGGTTGGCCAATTGATTTATGGTGTTTCTGAAGATCCGGTTGCTGCTGCAAAAATAATCAACGAATTTTCCAAAGCAAATGATAAAGTTAAAATCATTGCAGGTATGTATAACGAGAAATTGCTTGACACCGCAGGTGTTAAACAATTAGCTGCTATTCCTAGTCGTGAAGAGCTGCTTGCTCAGGTTATGGGTGTTATGCAACAAATTCCTGCCAGCTTTGTTCGTTTGGTTGCTGCAATCAAAGACAAGAAAGAACAGGAAGCTGCTTAATTCAGCAGTTTTTGAAATTAATTATTTTTAAAAGATTTATTAGGAGTCACAAATGGCTGTTTCTAAAGCAGAAATTATTGAAGCAATTGGTCAGATGACCGTTATGGATTTATCTGAACTAGTTAAAGAAATGGAAGAAAAATTTGGTGTGTCAGCTGCTGCTGTTGCTGTTGCTGCTGGCCCTGCTGCTGGTGGTGCTGCCGCTGCTGAAGAGAAAACTGAATTTGACGTAATTCTTACTGAAGCTGGTGCGAATAAAGTTGCAGCTATTAAAGTAGTACGTGAAATTACTGGTTTAGGTCTTGCTGAAGCTAAAGCTTTAGTTGAGTCTGCACCTAAAGCCGTTAAAGAAGGCATAGCGAAAGCTGATGCTGAAGCTCTAGTTAAGAAAATTAACGAAGCTGGTGCTAAAGCAGAAATGAAATAATTGACGAAAGTTAATTTAAGTATTTTAAGAGGTAACATTACGTTGCCTCTTTTGCCGTATTTATTCTATAATTTATTCACTAATTAAGTTTTTAGTTTGTCTGACAACTTCTATGAAAAAGCCTGGCTTGTTTTATATTCCTGATAGACTCTAAAAGCAAATAGTACATTGACGATAAAAGCTAATCAAAATAATTATTTTAAATAGACTTTGAATTTCCGCGGTAGACAAGCAATTATTGAACGGAAATAAAGCAAATATATTATAGTGCTTTATAAAAAATTTAAAGTGGTTATTTCAGTTATCTTTTTTCTTTACTCATACACATCGGAGCCTTACTTATGAGCTATTCTTTTACAGAAAAAAAACGTATTCGTAAGAGCTTTGCCAAGCAACCTGCAAATTTGAAGGTGCCTTATTTACTGGCAATGCAAAAAAATTCTTATAATGATTTTTTGCAGCAGGGAGTTGCACCTGCTAAACGGCAAAATAGCGGCTTGCAAAAAGCCTTTAATGATATTTTTCCTGTTATTTCCAATAATGGTAGTACCAGGCTTGATTTTATCAGCTATAGCCTTAGCCAGCCAATGTTTGATGTATATGAGTGTCTGTTACGCGGTGTTTCCTATGCTGGTAAACTTCATGCTAAAGTACGTCTAACTGTATTTGATCGTGAAACGGACTATAAAACAGTTTTACATACGGCTGAAGAAGATGTATATATGGGTGAAATCCCGTTTATGACGGACACAGCATCCTTTATTATTAATGGTAATGAGCGAGTAGTAGTTTCCCAGTTACACCGTTCTCCAGGTGTTTATTTTGAACATGATCATGGTAAAAACCATTCAGCTAATAAATTGCTTTATTCTTCTCGCATTATTCCTTATCGTGGGAGTTGGCTTGACCTTGAATTTGATGCGAAAGACTTAATTTATTTCCGTATTGATAAACGCCGTAAGATGACGGTAACTTTATTGTTAAAAGCAATTGGCTATAGCCGAGATGATATTATCGACTTATTTTATGATAAAGATATTTATGCAATTAAGCGTGGCCGTATTTATAAGCAAATTATCTCTGAGCGCTTAAAAGGTGAGACTTCTCGCTTTGATATTAAAGATAAAGATGATAATTTAATTATAGCTAAAGATAAAAAAATAACAAGTAAACATATTCGTGACTTGGAAAAAGCTGGACT
>Ga0206101_1000138_pt1 | contig 17784 bp, 27 predicted proteins | sample 1B0metagenome_FD_148613 | JGI IMG/M metagenome (GOLD analysis project Ga0206101, IMG submission 148613) | Enriched microbial communities from leaf-cutter ant dump, University of Wisconsin, Madison, United States - 1B0 | ecosystem: Environmental > Terrestrial > Nest > Insects nest > Nest dump... | reverse complement strand
GACGCTAGGCACCGACACACATGGGGTCCGCGTTCCGAGCCGCCTTGAACTCAATGGGACTGGCGACAGTCTGGTCCTTGCTCGCCTGACCTCGACGCAGCGCGATGCCATCGTGTCGCCGGTCAAGGGTCTCGTGATCTACAACACGGACGTTGACGATCTACAGGTCTATGACGGCGCGGCATGGCTGCCGGTATTGTCGGTCGGCAGCGGGCAGTCCTGGCAAAACGTGACAGCCAGCCGGTCGATTGGCACCAACTACGTCAACAATACGAGCCGGTCGATTGCGATGTCGTTGACTCTGGGCTCGTCGGGCACACTATACAACGTCGATGTTCTGATCGACGGCCAAACGGTCGTGCCGTGGGCTGGCCAGTCCCAGCGAACGCAACTCTATATCGAAGTGCCGCCCGGCGCCACTTACAGGGTTAACGCGACAGCGGCGGGCATCAACCAATGGTGGGAGCTACGGGCATGAGTAACGAAGCAGGATTTTATCACCCGGATTATGGCTACTGGCAGGTGGTCGGTGCGAGTGATGCACCGATCACGGTCATCGTAGAGCCTGGACGCACCGAGGAAGACCCCAATGGTGAGACAATCACTATACCGGCCGTGACGCGGCAGAGCACACAGATTGCGGAATTGCTGGCGAGTTATCCCGAAGGTACTGTTCAAGTGCCACTCAAACCGGGCGCGGATTACGAATGGGATGGTGAGGCGTGGGTGTATGTCGAGCCCGCTCCGGTCGTCCCGCAATCCGTTTCCCGCCGCCAGATCATCACCGGCCTCGGCCTTCTTGGCTGGATTACAGAGCAAGAGGCAATTGACGCACTGGCTACAGGTGCACGACCCGCTGCTGTGAGTGCTGTCATCAACCAACTGCCGCAGGAGGAACAGTTTCCTGCAACGATGAAGTGGATAGGTTTCCAGACAGCCTATCGCGACGACAGCATGGTGCTCGCACTGGCAGCGGTTGCTGAAAAGTCAGAGCAGGATGTGGATGAATTTTTCTTATTCTGCTCACAAATAAACTGAATACAAGCGGGAATTGAGGAGTTTTGACATGCCGGATAAATACTGGGTCTACCGACCATTGATTGACTTAATCGGAGAGACCGAGGGAACGGCCCCGCCGAAAGGCCGAGGGTATAATGAAACTCTCAACTATGGAGCATATACCGGCGGACCAGTGGAACTCGTCAAGATGACACTGCAGCAGGTGGATGAACTCCAAACTCGGATGCTCGCCCACCCAAAGAACAAGCTGAGAAGCAGTGCTGCGGGCTGGGGGCAGATCGTCCGAACTACGCGGCGGGCTATCGAGAAAACTCTCGGAATTGGGCGAGAGCAACTCTTCGACGAAGATATGCAGGATCGAATGATCTGCTATCTGTTCGGGCTGCGGGGTATCGATAAATGGCTCGCTGGCCGTTTGTCTCAGGACACTCTGATCAACAACCTAGCACAGGAATGGGCCAGCCTTCCAACGGTCAGCGGCGCTGGTTTTTACAAAGGCCAGCGAACGCCGATTACCACTCAGCGGTTGCGCGATGTGCTGGCCGAAGTTAGGCAGCGCCACCTACAAGGCCAGCCTATTCCCCCCGTTGTGAACGAAGCTGTTGCTGATGCGGCTGCAGGAGTGAAGTCGGAAACGAACTGGTGGGGGTGGGGAACCACTGGCGTCGGAGGGATCGGCGTTATCGGAACCTGGCTGGCCGATAAAGAGCTCGCCAGCATAGCTGCCTTTGGCGCGGTGGCGCTTGTCGGACTCCTCATCGTTATCTTCCTGGGCCCCCGGCTTGCCCGCTCTATCAAGCAAATCCGAGAGGAGCTCTCATGATCCCGAGTATCGTTCGCGTTATTGGTGCCGCTGCCCTTGGCGCCCTCCTTGCCTATAACATAGGCTGGTTCCGGGGGGAGTCCAAAGGCTATGCCAAGCGCGTAGCGGAAGTAGCAATCGCCGATGGTAAGGCCGAACTCGAAAGGAGAGGAGACGATGCGAAACTCCAACAGATGTCTGACTATGATCTGTGTGTTCTTGGCCTTCGGGCTAGCGGGCTGTCAATCGAAGCCTGCGAGCAGCTGCGCGGGGTTCACGCTGAATAACCTATCCGCTGAGGGAACGGTTGCTCTCATTCGAGCTGACCGTCCGGGGGCCGAGCGAGTTATAGGCAACGATCGTAACTATCAGCGGCGAGGCTGCGCAGGCTGATGGCTACGAGCAACACGGACCTGCTCCTAGGCACGGTAATAGGGCAGCTCGAAGAAATCGGGAAGCGTTTGGATCGGCAAGACGCTTCCCGTGGTGAGCTTCACCAGAAGGTCAATGCGGTTGTTCTCCGCATGACACATATGGAGACGGACGTGAGTAGCTTGAAAAACAAGATCGAGGGGATCGAAAAGATCACAGGAGCTGCAAAGGAGCTGAGTCTAAAAGCTCAGGGTGCCGGATGGCTCGGCACCAAACTTATAGCCCTCGGGGGGTGGGTACTTGGCGCAGCTGTAATGTTGTATCAGTTTTGGGGCTGGCTATCTTCTATGTTCAATCGGGCTGGATAATTCTAGGGCGCCAGCCCGGCATCCCCTTAGACGAGATTGCCTTCTCAATCTTGTAACTCCGCTCCATCATCTCGATGATCCGGAGTACGTTGTAAGCAGGAACCCGCTCAGACACGAAATTGATAAGCCGGTGCTCAGCAACCGGCTCTTTTCCTGTTGCCATATAGAGCTTGTAAACGAAGTGCAAGGCCTCTTCGATAACTTGTCCGTCGCCCTTTGCTCCGAGGGCTTTGAAGATTTCCGGCATGTAGCTTTCGGCCTCGACCAGCCAGTTAAGTGACCGCTGGTAATCCGCAAGTTCGATAAGGCGGTCGGACGAACGGCTAGCACTTGCTACCATACAGAGCTTGAGTAGATGCGCTGAGCGCCTGGTGTTGTAGTGGACAAGCTTTGGATGATCCGGGCGGGGAGGCCCTCCAGCCATATGCCAAGCTCGAATGGCGTTTCTTGCTTCCTCGGAAAATCCGAAAGGTCCAATCATATCCGATATTGCCCGAAGATCGCTGCGAAGTAGGCTTGTCTGCTCTTCGTGAACAAGCTCGTCACCGAACAGATCAACCAAGGTTGTGCTGCCGCTGAATATGAGGAATGTTCTGGAGAGGAAGCCCTGATCCCAGGCGCCTTCCGGGAGCATAGAGTTTAGATACGAAGGGGTGGTCGCCATAAGGAGATTAAGCTGGGGCTTATCGATCTTGATATGAAGGTCTTTGCCTCTTCGGCGTTCTTCGTAAATTCTGCCGTCGTAGATATCAGTCAAAATATTCATAAAATCTGACTCATACGTAGGAATAAACACGGCAAGCTCACCAGCGTTGACGAGCAAAGAGTTGTATTGGAGATACATCGACTTCTCTCCAATCAAAGTCTTTGATCGCTTAGCGTCGTTGAGAGAGTCGATAAGGGAAGCTTTACTAACGCTCTTAGGGGCGACATGGAGCCCTTGGATCGAACGCCAGAGTTCTTCCGTAAAGGAAGTTACAACGGTCTTGCCTACTCCCGGAGGGCCGACGAGCGTAACGTAAAGGTTCGGGTAGAGGTCCATGTTTAGGCTCCGTACCCAGACCTTACGCTCTAGTACTCCAGCAACGGCCGATATGGCAGACCATTTTCTAAATATCTCTGGGGAAGGAAGATGGGCAGTCTGCCCCATAAACCCTTCGATCCAGTCTCCGAGCAGTCGCATTCTAGCCCCTCGAACGGTTGTCGGTTCCTTTATATTTGGCCATCCCGGCTAGATTGAGCTCCCCTCGCTCAGGCTTGTCGTTGTAGTATCCCCAGTTCCAGCCGACTTGTACCTCACAGGGTACGGCGAACTTACGACCGAGACGAAGGGTGATTTCAACACGAAATGCTTCTCGTATCCACGGGATGATCTGGTCCTCGAGATGTTCGGGGTACTGTAGGAGCAGCGAGTCGTGTACCTGAAGGAGGAGTTGGAGTTCGGGAAAACGGCGCTTAACAATGTAGTAAATACGGAGCATCGCATTGTTTATCTCGTCCGCTGTCATGGATTGTGGATCAAAGGCACAACCCTCGTTGAGTGTCTTATTATCGTTTCTACGCTTGAGAAAAAACCGACGCCTACCGAACATGGTTATGAGCTGGCCTTCGGAGATAAGCTGCTCTTCCACCCACTCTATCCGACGCTTGACCTCCGGGAAAGCCGAGAAATACGCCCGCTGGAACTCCTCGATAAACGACTGAGGAACCTTGGAATGTTTGGACATTTGCGGAGGCTGCCCGTTGAAGTTTGTTCCATGGCCGAGGATTTTCGCCATGTCTCGATAAGACTTCTCGCGGTATGCTGGCTGGTCTGCGACCTCTCGGTTCTTCCTCGGGTCGTCGGTCCACGGCAAGCCAGTCCAGCACATACGGCAGACGCCGGTGTGAAGGTCTCCGGACTCGGCGAAGTCGAGGAATCGATTGGTGTCGCCGTACTCCGGGAACAAGTTCCAAGTCTGAGCTCCGACGTTTCTAGCATCCGCTTGCTCGAGGTCCACGTTGCATAGTTTCATGCCGGGGTCAGCGATAAACATCTGGCGAATACGCCGATCGAGGTTCTGCATGTTAGATCCGACAGAGAAATCGGACATAGCCGAAGCAAGTCTGCCGGTTTTCGTTCCAGCGATTGTGAAAGACGTATGAAAACGGCCAGCTGGGGACAACGGAGTTTTGAGCGTACCGAGCTGCTTGGCTACATCTCGTGCAGCAAGGATATGGTTCACGAACGGCTTGGCGACGAAATATATCTGCCCGAGTTTTTCAAGAGCATCTCTATTGGTAGTTACCACATACTCGCCTTTGGCGTTCCGCGCCTTCTGCTCCGGGAGACCCAGCCAGTTGTAGAACAGGTCTTGCGCCTGCTTCGGGCTGGCGGGATTGACCTCCCGGCCAAAAATCGATCGGCAGAGTCTGTCGAAAGCCTGCTCCAGCTTGCGCAGATCAACTTCGAGTGAGTCGATTGCGCGCTGCCGGGCAGCCTCATCCACTAATACTCCCCGCATGTTCATTTCCAGTACCGGGGCTTGCAGAGCCAGAGACATCTCGTAAGTACGCTGAGCTATCGGGTCCATAACGGAGTCGAGCTCAGTATCGATCTCGTGGGTTAGGCAACAGTCGAGGCCGTTGTAAACCCAATCTTTCTCGGTCTGCCCCATCCGAGCGATAACGGCGGGAGTGAGGGTTTCTGTTTTAACAATCCTCATCGAGTTAGTGCTCCCTTTGTCCAAGAAAGACTCTCGAGCAAGAACTCCCAATCTTCTATCCGATACACGTTAGCGGCATAGCTCCAGTGATAAACTGGGTCCGAAATGGAACGATCTCGAGGAGAGTAGAGATACACCGGACGATGCAGGCCTAGAGCGTAACCAGCCTCGAAAGTAGCACCTGCCGAGAAAATTCCAGTCGGCGGTCCTACGTAAACCATGGCGGAAGCCCGCTGAATGCAATCGAGGAGCGCTAACCAGTTCTTCTGCTCGTTTGGGTGGGTTTCAGGAGTCCAGCTAAGCCAAGGAGCAAGGACGTTAAATCCCTCGACAGCGAGTGCGTAGCCAAGCGTCCGGCACGTATCTTTGTCCTTGGAGGACCCGCCGAGATAGATGGTCATCGGGCAAGCTCCTCGCGCTCGGAGATCATGGCCTTGAAGAGGATGAGGTAAACAATCATGTCATCCACCCTGCCGGAGATAGACTCGAGTCTCGTGCGAGACTTCCCGGTCCTGAGGTCGAGCTCATACTGCATGATGGCGTCCCAATGCTTGCTGGCATAGATGCGCCAAATAAACTCCATCGTTGTCTGCGCTGCGCTGGCGTTTCGCCGGAAGTTGGCTAGCCGATCAGCATCGCCAGAATACTCTCCACCTTTGAGTGTAGAGAGCTTAATGATTTCCTGAAACGTATCGTCTAGCAGTTTCCGATAACGCTCGTGGGAGAACATGAGGTCTGGGACGGGGGTGGCAGTCATAGAGATAGCCCTTTACGATTGGTTAAGAGATAACTGAATGGCCTCAATACTTCTTGCCGCCAGGCTGGGCTCGTGCCTCGTGCTTGTGATCTGCCCGCTGCTGGTTATAGCAAAGCTTATCGTAGACGACTTCCCAGAATGCGTAGCTGGGGTAGGCCTCTACTGCCAAAGTCTCGGCCCGGCTTATGGTATCTCCGATATGATAACCGAGATCGCTGATTGCTACAGCTTCGAGCTTAGCAACCGCACACATAAGCCGCCACAGACCCTCGGAGACATCCACTGGCGGAAAGACACGGGGCTCGGCCAGAGTCAGGCTCAGGGCGCCAGCGTAATCGAGTAGACGGATAACCGTGTCAGCGAGTTCGACGACAACCCCTGGGTACTGCGGCAGGTGATCGTCCATGAGGTTCTTCCGGTCGGCTTCCAGTGCCTCTCCAAGCTCGCTCATCACAAGAGCAAGGAGCTGGCTATGCGAACGAACTAGCCGGTTGCCCTCAGCGTCATGCCACCATTGATGGTTGAGGGCGTGTACGTGTGCTGCGTAGCGAGTGAGGCTCTGCCCGTCAGCGGACGAAGTAAACAGCTGCACTTTCATCAGTCATCTCCTCTTTTTACAGTCCCAAATCCTTTGCCTCGCATGATCTTCCATGCGGGCTCGTCGGTATAGATTGAGCCTAGAAACCCAAGGCTCTTCTCTAGCTCAGGGTTAAGCGCATGATGCTTAAGCATTGTATCTCGGCAGTAGTTGACCGGTGTAAGACCATACTTCTGCCAGAGCCAGTTGATGTCGTAAAGAGTATTCTGGCCGACTTTCTCCGAGCCTGGGTGGCTGAGATAGAGGCTAACCAGTTCGATGGCCTTGCGTTCGTCCGCAGCGGTCGGCCAGTAGCTTCCTCCCGGCTTTCGATTGTCTACCAGCGGAATAACAATGGCTTTGTCCGGCGTCGGAGCAAATCCAATGCAGGTGATGTGACCGGGAACTGTCTCGATATCGAAGGCAAGCTTCGAGGAACGAGCTACGTATGTATCGTAGAACAGCTGGATGTGGTTGAGGGTGGGCTCGACCCATATCTCTCGTGCTGGCCGCTTAATCTCCGGAAATTTGCTCTGCCGACGAGCCTTCATTAGATCAGCGACAACGATAGGACGAAGGGACCAGTCACGGAGAACTGCCGAGGGATGGTAGGTAGGGAGAACTTTCAACTCCGCTGGTGTCGATGACGGGTAAACAGTTCCGCGGAGCGAGCGGATACCGGAATTGCCGGTTAGCGCCCACAGGGCAGTATTCCCGAGAGCGATAACTATATTAGGCTTGACTTCTTCTAGTTCCTTCCACAGGCGCTTGACCTCAGAGTAGTATTCATCGATGAGGTAGGAACCTTTCTGGAAAGCGGGGAGCGGGGTGCTGGAGTGCTTCTTGTCTGTAAACAGATGAAGTATATCATTCTTCCGCACTCCCTTGCCGATGGGGCTTGCCTGCGGCTGAAGGTTGAATACGTTGGTGACAAAGCACTCACGGCGCTCTATTTCAGCTTCTTCGAGCATCTTGTTAAGCTCAGTGCCCGACCAGCCTACGAAAGGCAAGCCCATCCGAGCTTCTTCATCACCCCAAGCTTCCCCGACAATCGCGATAGTGAAATGGGAAGGAGCGTCTCGGGGGACAGCGGTGGGCTCAGGAGAAAGCGCTCCCTTCCCTCCGCAGACAGGGCAACCAAGCGGCCGCCCCTTGAGATACAGGAACCCTGTGCCCTTGCATGTAGCGCACTGGCGAATAGCCTCAGTCATTGAGCTGCGTCCCCCGCATGATAAGCAGACCGTCTACGACAAACGAGTGCTCCATTCGGGGATCGAGGTCGATCTCGGCTACACGGAAGGGCACGGAGTGCTGGCTCAGTATCCGCTTGAAATTGTCGTATGCAGTATCAGTCAATACGATACCGGCGAGGGCGCCGTCGGAGACAAGCTGATTAAAAATCGTCATGAGCATCCGGATGGCGTCAACCTGATCCTGCGGGGAGAGCGGCTTATCCATTGATTTCCTCCAGATGCGCTGCTAGGACTTCGTCAGCGTGCTCGGCGAATTCTGTGTTGATCTCGAGGCCAAGATATCGGCTAGCGCCTGCAGTAACTGCTGCTCTAATCGCCGAGCCACTTCCGGCAGTAGGGTCGAGTACAGCGGAGTGCTCGTCAACCAACATTCGGAAGAAGTGGCCAAGGACTGCCTGAGGTTTCTCAGACATGTGTCTACCTCGTTGGATAGGGCTGCCAACAACGTTGGAGACAGCTCGCACGATCTTTCGATCTCCTCGACTAGCAAGGAAAGCTGTTTCGTAGGTACGCCGAGGGCCTCGGTTGGCGTCGGGAAGTATCCCGCTGTTGTCAGTCTTGTGCCAGATGAGGGGGAACGGGTTGACGACGAACTTGGAGGAAAGGGCCTCGAGTGTTTCATGGTAGAAATCCATAGAGAACCAGAAGATCAAATGTGCGGATGCCTCACAGAAGTTATCCAGGTGGTTGAGAAGCGTGTCTACCAGCGCCCAATAGATTTCCGGAGTATCCTCATACGTGCCGTGAGCGTCGCCAGACCCTTGGTCGGACTTGTGCATCCCGACTCCGTAGGGAAAATCGCAATGAATGAGGTTAAACCTCGGGCCGTCGTAGTGGGCAGCCCAATACTGGAAATCCTCGTTGAGGATGAACCCGGTTCCGGTAGAGGAAGCGAGTGTGGCAAGGACTTCGTCCTCGACGGAAACGGGAGCGCCGTCAGCAGGTGGGGTCGCTGGCTTCGGAGCAGCCTTTCCCGCGGCGAACGACATGATCTGACTGACTTCGGCAGCTGCCTTCCGCTCGTTCTGGCGAGTGACAATGCCTACGGCCGTGGAAAGCTTCGGAGCCTCCAGCACCAGCGGATTGCCCTCGCGGAGAGCCAGCGCTACCTCACAACGACGCTGAATCTCTGCGTGGCTTACTCCGATGGACTGGCCGGTTTTCTCCAACGTCCAGCCCTCGTTTTGCTCCTTTCGGAGTTCGTGATACTGGAGAACAGCCATGCAATTGTCCTGCCACGTGAGGTCCTTCCGCTTGAAGTTTTCCTCAAACTCAATGGCCTTAAGCTCGATCGGATCGACCTCATCGGAGAATACAAATTTGATCTGCCAGTTGACTTCCGGCCGATGCTTGAGCAGCCAGTGGAATGCGGACAGGCGCCGCTCGCCAGCGATCAGGACCATATCCCGAGTGACGACAACCGGCTGAATTTGTCCTCGCCGGGCGATGGACTCAGCAAGATCGTCAATGTCGGTGAGCTCCCGTCGCTGCCGTTCGTCTCGCTTGACGATGATCTTGCCGGGGTGGACGACGCCTGACCATTCCATGTTATTTGTTCTCCATGTAGTATCGTGCGGTGTAGAGGACATCCTCGTTCATGTCCGCTTGGCTAACGCACCACTTGAGATAGCCGTAGGGGACCTTATCCCAGGGTTCCCCTTTATGCTTGCCGAAGCTGACCTTTTTCAGCAGGATCGGCCCGGAAGAGATTTCGATTAGACGAGCGAGATCGACACGCTGGAGCAGCCGTTCGAGGATACCCCGAGTAACGATTGTGTCGTAGAGAGCTCGGTGCGGGAAGAGCCCTTCGGGAAGCTGACTGGACAGATCGAGGTCGAGGTAGTACCGGAGGACCTGGTTGGAATGCGACGGCGCATCTGGCCAAGCGAGGACGGCGCACTTGTAGGTGCAAATCCAGTCAACTTGCAGGGCGGGGTTAATCCTGTTGATGAACCCTCGGTCAAACTTCGCGTTGTGTGCAACGAAGACTGTTGGCTGGAATTGATAATGCTCCATCATCTGAACGAGAGCCGCTCCTTCTTTCGGAGCGTCCGCTACGTCAGCTTCGGTGATGTGATGGATGGCCTTGGCTTCCGGAGGAATATCTCGCTCGGGATTGACGAAGGTAGTGAAGTTGCCGTAGTCGGTACCTACGGGACAAGCAGCAAGCTCGACAAGACGATCGACTGCGCAGTCAATTCCCGTGGTCTCGGTGTCCGTGATGATTACCATGAGGAGGGCTCTTCGTTGGAGTGGACAGAGGGGCCGGAGAAGAGGATTAACTCCGGCCCCTCGCTCAAGCGGGGTCTACCAGCCCTAGACCGCCGCGAGGGCCTCGACCTCGTGGAAGATTTCCGTACCGTCGTCGGAAGGCCGGTGCTTGATCGTCACGAGGACCTGCTTGTTGATCGTCTCATTGAAGAGCTGGCCGAGATTCTTGCCGGCCTCATCCAGACCGAAAGCGTTGACCAGTTCTTCCTTGGTGCGGTACTCCGTACCCTCGGTGAGGAACATCCTGTGACGAATGTTCTTCCCCTTGACCTCGCCGTATGCGGCCAGCGCGTCCTGATCGACCTCGACGGGAGCGACGATCACGAGGCCGAACTCCGCGCAGGGAGTATCGTTCTTGCCGACGCCCTTGAACTCGGGAAGCTTCTGGTTCACGGTGAGGTATGTTCCGATAGGAAGCGGCTTGGGCTTCTCGATCTCGGTTGCCTGCTTCTGGAGAATTTTGGAGAAGTCGACGGCCATGGTTAGGTTCCTTTCATGTGCCGGTTGTTCTGGCTAGAAGAGACCATCCCTTCTAACCGGGCTCAGGACCGTGGGTTATTCCTGGACGGTCTTGAAGAAGTGGGCTAGGCCCGTTTCGATAGGCAGAGCAGGAGCCATATCCTCGCCTGCCGGGTTTTTCAGGTCCATGTAGATCGTAGGGGCGGTGCGAAGTTGCCGCCGGACCTTCTCGCCGGTGCCGATGCTTTCGGCAAGGACGAGGGAGTTGAAGTAGGTAGGAACCTTGGGAGACAAGGCTCCGCCGATAGCGGTAGGGAAGGCTTTGGTAGTGCCGTCCTGCCGCTCCATCCAGCGAACGTGGCTGGTTACAATCACGTTCGTATTCATGGCGTCGGAGGTAAGGAGTGCGAGAACTTCCTCGACAGCATCCTGAGCTGCGTAGAAGATTGTCCTAGGCTCCTTCGCCGCAGGATTGAGTGCCTCTTTCCACCGAAACGCTGCGTTCGCGAAGAACGTGAGGGAGTCGAGGACGAGAACGTACTCCGGCCCCCATTCGGAAGGCTTGGAGCCATCTTCCCACTTGTCCATGAAACCGACAGCCTTGGTGTAGGCGTCCGGGATGCCCTGGTGGGTCACACCGATGCTGCCTCCGGACTTGAGCTTGTCCCGGAGGGAGACATACTCGATGTTGTCGAGCTTATCCGGATGGCGCTTCCTCATGTGGCGCATGAGATAATCCAGCCCGTTGTCCATATCGATGATACGGAGCTTATAGTCGGCGGCAGCGAGGCTGGCCAGCGCCCCGGTCTTGCCAGAGCCGGACTCGCCGACAAGCAGCATCTTCGTGATTGCTGCAGACTTGTGCTCGGAGCCTTTGGGCATTAGAGCGTTCCTCCGAGTTCATTCTGCAGGTGATCGGCGAGCTTGCCCTCGAGAGAGGTTCCCGTACGGTAGGGCTTTAGCTTGGGGAGGGAAGCCTCCTTAGGCGAGGAGTTAGCGTCCCCTACAATGTTCTTGTTGATGCTGCCAAGAATTTCGGCAGCCTGATAAAGCTTGCGCTCAAGCACTTCTTGCTTGTAGAACGTGTAGGGGAAGAACCCCTCGGAGATAGAAGCGGGGGTAGCGCCGCCGCTACCACTAGCCGGCGTAGCCTCGGGTTTCGGACCGAACAGGTTGATCTGGAACTTCTCTGCGGTGCCGATGAGGAGGTCAGCTTTCTCGATCAATCGATCGAAGTTCTCGATGGCAGTTTTACTTGCAGACATGGCGGTGTCCTTTCTTTGCTGGTGGAAGAGTGGGGAGGGAGACCAAGGGAATAATCTCCCTCCCCTAGGTAGCATGCACGGGAGGGGGCTGCTACCTATCGTTGGGGACGATGCTCCAGTCGTCCGAGAGAAGATCGGCCTGCGACGCGAGCCAGGGGACGATGTACCCCTGAGCAGTTTTCATATCGATGTGGCCGTGATACTGGACCTCAGTGCCCTCGCCGAGAATGGAGAGCAAGGGCTCACGATTGACCTGGAAAGTCGAGCCGGGTACGAGAAAGATGAACATGCCCTTGCCGTTCCAGCCAGCGCGGGCGGCGCGAAGGCCGCCTCGGACGGCGAGAAGAGCTTCGAAGAAGGAGAGGGTGGAAACCTTGTCGAGCTCATAACGAGTGCCGTTGACCTCAATCTCGTAGTAAGTCTCATGTTCAATCGGGCTCATAGAATGTCCTTTCTAGCGAGGTTCCAACGGGTTCCAGGGTTTATCCTGAGTGAAGTCTGTCCGGAGGAAAGCCTCCCGGACCTTGGGAGAACGAGCGCAGATGTCTCGAAACGCGCATCCGCCGTAGTTCCCGCAAGCGGTTTCATTCATCGGCCAGAAGCCATTCCGGTGGAAATCCTCTGCCATCTTGCGGTAGGCGTAAACCCCGACGAGGAACTCCTCGAGGTCGGACTGCGATCGATGGGTGAGGTCTCGGCCGAAGGCGGAAAATCCTACGGCGATCTGGACTGCATCAATGATGACTCCCTTGACTGGCGTGCCGAAGGCAATGGCGGCGCCGAGGGAATAGAGGGTCATCTGATTGTCGGGCCGGAAGTTCTGGAAGTAGTAACGAGCGGAAGCTCCGGTGACAGTAGCCGAGGTTGTTTTGTGGTCCATGACGAAGAGGTCCTCGCCGAACCGAACGATCTGGTCGAGGTGGCCGGCGAGAAGCTGATCTCGGTCGATCTGGAAACGGAAGGAGAGCTCGACTGCGGCACGGCCGTCTCGGAGGGAGATAGTTTCGCAGTTGTCGGACAAGCCATACTGCTCGAAGTACCAGACCAAGGTCCGGATTAGGTTCTGTCGAGTCTTGTCGGTCTTGGGCTTGCCGGTCTTGGAGTCAATGCCGGGCTCGTAGCCGAAGGAGTCGATGAGGGCTCCGCGAATGGACTCTCGAACTGCGTGCTCGTGAGCGTCGAGGATGGTCTTGGTCCCCTGAGGCTGCATCCTATACTGAGCCATAAGCTTGTGGTAGGTCTCGATAGCGGTATGGTAGTAGATACCGAAGTCGAGATGATGGGAGCGCTTCTTCGGCTGCCAGTTGAGGACCATGGTCAGCTGGTATTTCCTCGGGCAGGTTTTGAGGAGGCCGAGACTGGTCGAGTCCCAAACGAACTGAACGCCAGTGTCGTCGAACGGCGAGGGCCAGCCGTTGTAGTCGATTGCTGGCGCAGGGGAAAGCCCGGTGAGTAGGTCTTGACTCATGGCGGTGAGCCTTTGGTTAGAGATCGAGGCCGAGATCGGACAGATCGAGCTGGTCGGAGACCGGAATGGCTGGAGCCTTGGCGACTTTCGCAGCGGCCTTGGTTTTCTTGCCCTCAGCCGCTTCTTGCAGATAGTTCACGCGATCCGCACGGAACTCTGCAATGATGAGGTCCAAGTCCCGATCTGAAAGTTCGAGCGGGTCTTTGTCGAACAGCTCCTGAATAAGCCGGGGATCAGGGCGAGCGATAGGAATGGGAGGTACGTTGGCGGACGTTTCCTCAGTCATCGAGAAGCTCCTCTACGGACTGGTTGGGAAGCTCGATCTCAATAGGAGCGGCAGCCCCTTCGATCTGCTTGATGTAATTTCGGACAAGGTGCCGGATAGCAACGCCAGCGCCAAGACGCGGAAAGAGTGTCTGCATCCGCTCGAAATCGTTCTCGAATAGCCGGATAGGCTTGAGAACGAGAGGGATTTTCGACTTAGGCCGAGGCATTGGAAGCTGCTCCATTAGACGGGCGGGGGCTCTTCCGAACAAGCCACAGGTGCGTGTCGGGAAGGGTCCTCGAGGGGCAGATGACGAGGTCGTCAAAAGCAGGGTTAAGGGACTCTCGGCGAGCGGAGTAGAACTTAGCCCGAGCTCGCTCGACGTCGGAAGTCTGGACTACGATGCCGAGCTGAGAGTCGAGGGCACGATACATGAGTTCGATGAAAGACTCACTATCCATGATCGTGCCCTCGTTGCTCAGGTCCGCCGTAGCTGCTTATTCCGCAGCGGCGCGGCGCCGACCGGACTTGCTCCCCGAAGCCGAGGCAGCTTCGCCGGCGCCCTCCTCGGTCTTGGAGGCTTCCAGCCCAGCGAACAGATCGTCCGTGTCGAGCGAGGCAGTGGCCGCCGTCTGAAGTTCCTCGACACGACGCTTCGCCAGCTCGCGGTAGCTCGGGTCCTTGTCGATGAGCTTGGCAGCCGCCTCGGAGATCGCCTTGGCCGAGTAGTCGGAGATGTTCTTGCCCTGCTTCTTGATCAGATCCTTGACCGCATCGCGGCCCAGGTTGAGGGCTTCCACCTCGATCGGATCGCGAGACGATCCACCGCCGGTCCGGACGCCGAACTGGTAGCTGGCCGCGTACTCGTCGAAGGCCGACTGATCCGCGCCTTCCTTGGCCTTGCTGGCGAAATTGTTCCGGAGGTTCTCGAAGTAGGTCTGATTGAGGGCGGCTGCCTCGTTGGCCGTGAGCGTGTGGCCCTCGGCGTATCGGGGCTCGACAGAGAACTGGCGTCCCGAGATGGTGATGGAATGCGACATGATTTTGTCCTTCTGGTTGCGGTTACTTGGCCGTCTGGCCGGTGGGCGGTGCCCGTTGACAGCTCCGACATTATACACGGGCGAAACGATTGTCAACCCTTCTCTTCAAAGAAAATACAGAAAAAGGGGTAGCTCTTTACGATTGGTGAAGAGCTATCTCAGGGCCTTTCGTTCCGGTAATCGGCCTCGGCTTCGTCGATTCCTCTGTAGTAGTCGTCGAAGTCGAAGTGGTCGAGAACCTCGGCTTCCCATTTGTCGTAGAGGTCGGCCGGAATGGCAGAGGCCTCCTCGTAGACAGTGACGGAGTCTGGGGAGGAGTCTCTCCAAGTGGCGGCGCCTTCGAGTTCTATCTCCACCGGCTCTGCGGGTTCCAAGTAGGCTCCTGGAAATCCGCTGAAGGTAATTCGGAACTCGACCTCGACATTATACTCGCCGAGCTCCGGATCGGAGGCGATGAAAGTATGGCTAGGCATGGGGCTTCCTCATTTCTGGCGAGCGCCCGAGAATGTAGTCAGGGCGGCGCTGGGCATCTGGAGGACAGACGGCGATTATTCGCCAGCCCTCGCCGAGCATCGACTGCAGCGCATCCGTGCAAGCGTCCTCGAGAAGAGTTACCTCGTCCATGGCGAGTAGACCGATTGCGGGGATAGCAATGTTGAGGGTCTGCTGCGTAGTCGGAGATGCGACTTTATACGTCCCCTTGAACCGCTTGACAGTGAAGGAAATACCGGCAGCGGCGAGGGCTACTCCGTCTGTAGCCAAGTCGATTATGGCTGTCCGGGTGTACCAGTATTTCGGCTCGTCCTTCTCCTCATCCCAGAGGGGCAGGTCGACGTGGTCGACAGACTCACGAAGCTTGGCTAGGCCCTCCTTTCCTAGAGCAAGAAGTTTATTCTGGTTGTCGTAGCCAAATTCAACTGAGGCAAGCATCAGAGTTCCTCCACCTTCATCACATCGATGCGGTGCTCGGTGATGAGTATTCGACAAGGGTTTTCCTTGTCGATGGTGAGCTTGAAATGATCGTAAGGAGACACGCCGTGGCGAGGGTCTCCCTCCGGGTAGACTAACCGAGATTGCTTGCGCAAGCGTTCTCGATAAGTGTTCATCTTGTGTCGGAGGTTGTGGGCCTCGCCAGACGTTGCCAAGGTTATGGCGAGACCTCGGGCGGCTCCAAGGGCGCGCTCGAAATGCTCTTCGCAATCGGCGTAGGCGGCGATAGACTTAGGAAGTGGCACGGGAAGGGTCCTTTCAGGAGAAAATCTTGTGGTAGATAACTACTGCGCCGATGAGGGCGCAATAAACGAGAGTGATGCCAAAGGCAGCTCCAGCGATTTCAGCAAGGACAGTCATGGACGGACCTCCCAAGGCTCGGTGAGCTCGATATCGAAGTCGTCGAGATCGATGAGGGTGAGAGACTGCTTCGCTCGAGTAGTTATAACATACTCGAGGTTGAGCTCCTGCTCGAGTTCCTCTCCCCGAGTGGCGTACTTCGAGGGAACGCGCCACGGGTCCAGGTGGAAAACGTTGTCCCACTCGAGGCCCTTGGACTTATGCCCGGAGAGTAGCTCGATTGGACCTTCCGCCGCGAAGAGGCGTTCGGCATGAGCGATGGCCTCGCCGAGAGTACCAGTTGCCTCAGCGAAAACTACCAGACAAGCGTAACGATCTTCGATCGAGGCCTCGGAGAGCTTGGCTTCTGCCAGCTTATGCTGTCGCCAGCGGTTGAGATGAGCGAGAAGTTCCTCTCGCGGCATAGCGTGATCTCCGAATTCTCGAAGAATCTTCACCAGCCGCTTGGAGATATCGAACCCACGAAGCTGCACCGGGCGGCCAGCGCGAAGCAAGCGAAGCCCGAGAGCTAGCAGCGGTGCGTTGTTCCGGCAGATGATGGCGCAAGCTCGAGGGAGGAGCTCGACTCCCCACGAGTACGAAGTCCCCGAGGACCGAGTGAGGTTTCTAATCTCGCCCTCGGGCGCCCCCTCTGCCCATTTCATATACGGCGCCCGCTTCCATGCCGCTCGAATGATAGCTCGAGGGCAGCGAAAGCTTACGCTTAAGCGGAACTCCCTCATCTGGAACCGGGTTCGGAGGACATTCATTCCGTCAGAGACTGCCCCGCGGAAACCGTAGATGGACTGGAAGGAGTCTCCGACAGCGATGATCCGACGGTCTCCGACGAGGTGGGCGATCATCTGGTGGTTGAGCGGGGAGAGGTCCTGTGCCTCGTCAACCAGGGTTAAGGGGAACCGAGGGAGCTGGGCTCCGAAGAGCGTGCTCATGTAGAGCTGGTCGTCGTAGTCGATTGTTCCCCGGAAGGCCTGGGTGATCGAGCGTGAGAGCAGATCGTCGAGGAGTGCCCAGGCTAGGCCGTCGTATTCCTCCTCGGCAAAGACTTCTTGAAGGGTCTCTCGATCGATCAGATGGAGCGCCTCGTCGTACCGATCATCAGGGATGTAGCCGTAGAGCTTCGCCCGCTTGGCGAGCTGGATCACATCCCCGAAAACCTCGCGGAGTTGCTCCTGCTCCCCGGCGGAGAGTTCTAAGGACCGGAGGATATCCGCCATTTTGTCCTTGTTGAGGGTGAGGCGCTCACCGATGTATTCTCCCCAGGCTCGGTGGCCGATCGCGTTGAGGGTTTTGGCCACACAATGCTGTGGTAGCCGGGCAGTCATCTCATCGGCGATACGCTTGTTGAATGCGACGGAGAGGATGGGGCGGCCGGGAAGCACCTCGGCGATGCGGACCAAGGTCGAGGTCTTGGCTGCGCCGGCGAGGGCCTGGACGAGGAGGTTGTCCTTGGAGGACTTCGTCGCCTCGAGGATAGCGGACTGCTCGGGAGTGTCGGGGAAACGGGGGCTCATTCGGAAGTCCTCAGCTTGAAAATGAGTCTCTTCGACTCATCTAGGGGGATGTGATTGAGAGAGAACGACCGCGTTGCGTCGCGAGCGTTGTCTCGGCCGGTGATGAACCAGCCCGGAGGGTAGCCGTAGCCGGGGTTGGGAATGAACTCCAGCTGCTCGGCGGTGACAGTTCGCTTGGCAGTTTCGCCCCTGTGGTTGATGTAGGGGAAGGTGAGGACCGGGGCGTGGGTGGCCCGAAGGCCGTAGATCAGCTCGGCGATCTCCTTGGGGGTCTCGCAGACCTGAACACCGCTATCCTCGG
>Ga0206101_1000137_pt1 | contig 18132 bp, 13 predicted proteins | sample 1B0metagenome_FD_148613 | JGI IMG/M metagenome (GOLD analysis project Ga0206101, IMG submission 148613) | Enriched microbial communities from leaf-cutter ant dump, University of Wisconsin, Madison, United States - 1B0 | ecosystem: Environmental > Terrestrial > Nest > Insects nest > Nest dump... | reverse complement strand
CCATCAGCAAGCTTATTAGTAGTATCTTTGAGACGATAAACATAGTGACCACAAGTATAGCACTGGTATAATTGCATATGGGTACATAGACACGTTTTTTCAAATACTTCAAAAGTTTTTCCATCTATACTTGCTGCTTTTGCTTTTTCGTATGCTTCCACATATGAACACGTTCCATTTTCCAGCAAATACCCTAATGATTCACAATTTGGTTTCATTTTTCCGCCGATCGATGGCGAATAGCGTAACATACGCATAGGATAACCGGTTGGTGACGTTGTATTAACTTCCACATCATCTTCTTCAGCACGGAAATATTCCTGCTTGGCTTTATATGGCAATCCGCATTCTTCAGTAATAGTAAAACGGGTGGCTACCTGAACTGCACCGGCGCCATCAGCAAGAAATTTTGCTGCATCACTACCTGTAAATATTCCTCCAGCAGGAATTAATGGGATATCCAGATTCTGCTCCTTAAGGAAATTCAGTATCTCAATAAAAATATCCTGTAAATTGTACTGGTTCCAGTCATCAATCCCAAAACCAAGATGCCCGCCAGCTAAAGGGCCTTCTACTATAATATAATCCGGCATGCGGTTTGAGCGTTTTGCTCTTTGTAAAAATGGGCGCAATGCACGTACAGAAGATACAATAATGCCTAATTTAGCATCATGAAAGCGTTTGTTTTCCTGCATCATAGCAAAACTATTTAAGTGTAATCCCGCGCTTAGCGTAATACCATCAATTCCGTAATCCAGAGCTGAATTCAGACGCTCTTTAAGCGTGTCACGGTTATTATTCATGGTCAATTTTTCCATGATGTTAACAAAAACCAAACCGTTGCCATGCTTGGATTCCATAGTTTTTCCGATGTGCAGCCTTGTGGCTTCACGAATATCTATCATATTAAACTGAATCCTGCTTTTATCAGGGCTATTTAAGCTATCCCTAAATTGTTTGCGCTTATCAGAAACAAAAGTAGTATCAAATTTGCGATCTGAAACATCGGTGATCAAAGCGTCTGATATATGCCCGATTCCACCCAGTTTTGCTGCTGTTAAAGCTAATTCAGAAGTTGAAATATCAACCCCCATTCCGCCAATTATGATTGGTACATATTCTTTATTATCATTGGCAAATTTTAACCGGAAATTGTCAACTTTACTCATTTAACTGAAAAACCTTTATTTATGTTATAATCTATATAGTTAAGGGGTATGAACTTACATAATTACATGTTATATTATCATGGCTTGGTAGTCTGGTTCCAGTTTAACGATTATAGCTAGACTAGAATAGTGATTAAATTTAGATGAAAGTACAAAAATGGAAGGTATCAGTAAAAATAAATATGTCCGTCGAGCTAAAATTTCTGAATATAAATTCCGTAAGTTAATCAAGTATTTTGCTGATGACTTATCTGCAACGCAAATTTCTTTACTAACACAAATCAATCGTAATACAGTTAATCGCTATTTAAATGAAATTCGCGGCCGTATTGTTGAATTTTGTGAGCAATATTCACCATTATCCGATTCTCTATCTGATGAAAATGATCAACCAAAGCAAACTATCAGTGAGAAGGTTTCAAATAACCTTGGAATCCTAAAGCGGCGGGGGAAAGTTTATGCTACGCTTTTAGCCAATTATACGGCAGATAAACTAAAAAACATTTTAAATCCTGAATTAAAGCCAGATGCAAATTTAACGGTTCATGCTGTTGAAGTTAAAGAAGATGATGGTTTAATTGCAATTGGTTACGATAATGAACCACTTTATGCCAATAAGCCCAGCTATGTAGAAGACCTGGATAAATTCTGGAGTTTTACTAAGGAACGTTTAAGCAAATTCCAGGGGTTAGCTAAACATAAATTTTACCTGCACCTTAAAGAGTGTGAATTCAGATTTAATTTCAGGAACGATAACTTATATAGTGTAATGTTACAATTAATTAGCAGTAAGCCGATTAGTTAATTGGGTTATAGCCCAGTCAATATGTTCTGCTACAAGAGGGGATGCGCTTTCTTTTTTTTGGACGAGTACGGCAGTTGCTTGTGGCGTTGCAGCTGAATTGCCGATTCCAACAGCTAGGTTCCTTAACCATGCATCAAAGCCGATACGGCGAATAGCACTACCTTCCATTTTTTTGTAGAACTCTTCTTCAGTCCAGCTAAATAGTTCCAGTAGTGTACTACTATCCAGATTGTGCCTGGAGTTAAATTCCGTAGTAGCTGCCAGTTTGCTAAATTTATTCCATGGGCAGACTAACTGGCAATCATCGCAACCATAAATTCTATTTCCAATTAACGGGCGTAGTTCTTCAGGAATGGTTCCCTTATTTTCAATAGTCAAGTAAGAGATACAACGTCTTGCATCAAGCTGGTATGCACCCATAAAGGCATTGGTGGGACAGATATCCATACATTTAGTACAGCTACCGCAATGGCTGCTGACTGATTCATCAACGGGTAAGGGCAAGTTAGTAAATAACTCACCCAGAAAAAACATACTTCCATGATCCTTATTTAGCAGTAAGGTGTTTTTTCCTCGCCAGCCAAGCCCGGATTGACTGGCTAACTGGACTTCCATTACCGGAGCAGAGTCGGTAAAAGCCCTGAACTGGTGGTCTATTGCATATCCTTTGAGTAGCTGGTTAATATATTTTGCTAAATTATTCAGGATTTGTTTTACAACTTTATGATAATCCCGCCCAACTGCATAACTAGAAACATATGCCTGGCTCTTATTATTTAAGCGTTCTTTATGATACGATAGAGGTTTTGTAAGGTAGGGGACTTTTATACAAATTATAGTTTGAGTATCTGCCTGGATGAGCTTCGGATTAAACCTGAGATTTAGATTGTTAACTAAATAATTCATTTCTCCATGGTAACCCTGGTCAACCCAGTTGGAAAACTTAATTTGTGATTCTGGTGGGATTATTATGCCAGAAATTGAACTATCAATAGCGCCCAGTTCTTTGGCTTTATCTTTGATTTGCTTTTTTAGCTGTTCTAAATTAATTGATGTATTAGCAATCATTAAGAAATGCTGTATCAAAAGCAACGGTTTTTACCCGTCTGGTTTTAATCTCCTCTATTTTTTCTGTAAGAATCATGCTCTTTGCAATTTTTTCTTCAAATACTTCGTGTATTCCCAATACTTGTCCGGCAGGGATTTCTTTCTCTATGAAAATCTGGCGCCACTCATGTGCTGGCCTGGTTTTAAACTTTTGGAGCAGATGATTATTTAGTTCCTGACGATTTTTAACCCGGCTGATATTATCAACAAATTTTTCATTACGAACGAGTTCTTCAAGTTCCAGTATTTTGCACAAATTATAAAATTGTTTATCATTACCTATTGCCAATACAATATACTTTCCATCCTGACAAGCAATAGTTTCCCCATACGGAGCAATGGTAGGATGCAGCGAACCGGTCTGTTTGGGTATTTCTCCCGCCATAAGCCAGTTGGTAGCCTGGTTGGCTAAAGACGAAATTGCTGTTTCGTATAGTGAAATGCTTAAGTATGAACCATAGTTGGTCTGATTCCTTTTCAGAAGTGCTAGTAAAATTGCCTGTTTTAGCTGATGAGCAGCTAAAATATCAATAAAAGCAACAGGTAATTTTAGCGGATCACTTTCTGACATACCATTAATTGACATTAAACCGCTTTCAGCCTGCAATACAGCATCATATGCACCACGTGGGCTAGCTTCACCATAGCCAGTAATATTGGCATAAATCAGACGGGGGTTAAGTTGCTTTAAGTATTCATAATCAATACCAAGTTTTTGCGGGTTTCTGAAATTGGTAATAATGATGTCTGCTATATTGGCTAGAGTATAAAATTGTTGCCGATCATCTTCATTGTTTAAATCACATTCAAGGTATTCTTTAGCATAATTTACCGAACTGAAATAGCCGGATATCCGGCTATTTTTATCTTCTGATGGTAGCTTCCAGCTACGCGTTACATCCGGGTTTTGTGAGTTTTCAATTTTTATAACCCGGGCTCCAAGCTCGGCAAAAAACATGCCAACGGCTGGCCCGGCAAGAACTCCTGCTAACTCTAGTATAACTAGCCCATTAATCGGATTACTCATCAACTAAAATTTCATAAAACAAATTAAAAAGCAGAAAAACTGGTTAATTTACGCCCTAAAGTTAATAAGTGGATATCCCGGGTTCCCTCGTAAGTAACCACGCTTTCAAGATTAACCATATGGCGCATGATATTATTATCTGCCAGGATTCCATTTCCACCCAGCATATCACGGGCTGTTCTGGCTATTTCTAGTGCTTTTACTGTAGAATTATACTTTAACAAATTAATCATATAAAAACTTGCTTTATCTTGTTCCAATAATCTACCAACTTGCAGACAGGCATTTAATCCCAAGGCGATTTCAATCTGCATTTTTACCAACTTTTCCTGAATTAGCTGTTTGGCCGCCAAAGGCACTCCAAATGCCTGGCGATTTTTAACGTAATCCAGACACTCCTCAAAGCAGGCCTGTGCAGCTCCCCATGCGCCCCAGGCAATTCCATATCTGGCATAATTAAGGCAAGTAAAAGCAGCGCTTAGGCCATTACTTAGAGGAAGTAAATCATCATGGCTAACGGTTACATTATTATATACGATTTCACCCTGAACGGCGACACGAAGCGAAATTTTATTTTTAATCGGTTCAATTGATAATCCGGCACTACCTTTTTTTACCAAAAATCCGCGCACAATACTATCTTCACAACGTGCCCAGGTAATAATAATATCGGCGTATGGAGCCAGACCAATCCAGCGTTTTGCACCATTAATTACGTAACCGGCATCTGTTTTTTTTGCTGTTGTTTCCATACTTCCAATATCAGATCCATGTTCCGGTTCGGTAAGGGCAAAACTGGCAACCAGCTTTCCTTCATTTAAAAGAGGTAAATATTTATTTTGCTGTTCTTTAGAACCGAATAAAGCAATACTCTTCATCGCCAGACTACCCATTACGCTTAATACAGTGCGTAATCCTGAATCTATCTTTTCCAATTCATATGCAATTAAGCCATAAGCAACAGGCGAAATAACCGGACCGCCATAGTTCTGCGCAAGTTCGCCACCAAATACTTTTAACATCCCCAGTTTTCGTAGCAAATTTATACCCTGATCTTCATTAAAAAATCCATCATTTATTAATGGCGCCAACTCTGTAATCGCAAATTCTCTTATTTGCTGCTGAATTGATTTTTCAGCTAAACTTAGGCTGTCATTCAGATTTAACGGATCCATACTATCAAATTTATTTATGAATTTCATTATGTTTTTCCAGATAAGAAGAATTATGATTATACAATATTTCAGGCAGTTATAGTTAATAACATTTATTCTAATGCGGGTATATGTCCGTTGTTCCTGAACTTTGGATTTTGTCATACTTTAAAAAAAGCTTTCGGCGCTTTTTATATCAGTGTTTCATGTCCAAAAGCCCAAATACTTCAAATGATGGATTAAATCTGGACTTAGCAGTCCAACTTTTAAGTACCGGCAGTATATATACTGAGAGATCTTAATAAAAATAGCCCATGTCCGTTTAATTTGGAAGCATGGGCTTGATTTAGGTTAAATCAGGCAATTAATCTTCAATCTGGATATTGTCATGATTGCGGATAACCTGACATTTCAATACAAAATCCTTATTGGTAAAAAAGTAAAAAGCATATAATGAGATAATGATATAAGCACTATAAAAAATACTATATCCAAGGTAACCTTTACCACCATAGTTAGTTGGGCCAAAAATTATCAAAAGCGTAACTGCCCATAAAAAAACTACAAATGGTATAGATAACTTAACTATATCCATAAAACTGTAGCCGTCATTGCCATGTGCATTTAAGCTTAAAAATATCCCAATTAACACAGTCATGGTTGCTGTAAGGTAAAGCATGTCTTTTGCACCAATAAAGATGAAGAAAATAGCCTGAACTACAAAAAGGATATTACAAATTAATTTAGCAAGAGGTAATTTAAAATTGCGTGCTGCATCTGCGTGACTATGGCGTAATGAAATCAACGCAATTGGAATTACCATATACATCAAAATAATTAATGCTGTAATAAAGTTTATTAAAACAGCCCAGCTATGGAATAAGTATAAAAAAACTACGGCGACTCCAAAATTAAATAAAGTAGCACGTTTCTCAAAATTGTGTTTTTTATCTAATACTGCAAAAAATCGCGGCATTTGCCTTTCTGCTGCCATAGAATATAATACACGTGAACCGCTACCAACAAAAGTTATACCGGTTCCTGATGGAGAAATACAGGCATCGGCATATAATAAGACTGTCATGAAATTTAATCCAAGCAAGGTAGTAATTTGAGCAAAAGGGGAGCTAAAGTTCAAACTCAGCCAGCCTTGGGTTGTCAACTGGTTAGTATCCATTGCACCAATAAATGATGTTTGTAGAATAATATAAATGACAAAGCATAAAATAATCGAGATAACCATTCCCAATGGTAAATTTCGTCCCGGATTCTTAATTTCACTGGCGAAAGATGCGCATAACTGGAAACCATTAAATGAATATATCATTCCGGTAGAGGTCATGGCTAAGATAATTGAATTATAGCCATAAGGCATAATACTACCTTTATAGGCGGTAAAATTGGCCGGATGAAACGACGCAGCAATTATAACCAATGCAATAAATGCTGGTAAAAAGACTTTGATTATGGCGATTGAATTATTTATTTTGGCGAAAAATTTAATACCAAACATATTTGCCATCCAGTAAGCTACCAGAAATACCATAGTAAATGCCAACCCGGCATTGGATAATGCGCCATTACTGATTAATAGCTTGGAAAGAGCGGGTGATACACTGGATAAATATTCTACACTGGCCTGAGCTTCCCCAGGGATACTACCAATAAGTTCCAGCCAGATGGCAAAAGCAAAAATAACGCCAAAATACTTATTATGGGATAAAGCACCCATTCGACCAATAATCCCGCGAACAGGGAATATTGATACTATTTCGGCGATTACCAGAGCCATCAGGATAAAGAACACGAGGGTCAGTGTCCAAGAAAAATAAACGGCTGCACCCGCAACTTTTGCTCCCAGATAAGCACTAAATAACCAGCCACTACCTATAATTCCAGTTGTGGAAATAGCTATTACCGATAATAGGCCTATCTTATCCTTTGGCACAGAACACTCCATATTGTTTACCTCTTTTGCAAGTAATAATTATTTTATGAGGGCTAATTGTATCATCATATAGAGGTTAATTTTGTGGGCGGCGCAGCATTTTTACGCGTTATTTGATCTCCCAGCTGTTTATTTCAGCTCTTATGGCCATTATTTTCTGCGAACGTATGAATACCGTATAAGCTTGTCAATTACATTGAAACAAGGGTTTTTATTAGGATACCATTTCTAGCCACCAAATTGTAAAATATTTGGGGGAAAAAGTTAAGGGTTAGATATATGCTAATTAACCTACTACTTGATACTATGTAATCATGCTAGAATTAAACCGATAACTTTTGGGTAAAAGTTTTAAAACTGGAGAGAGGTTATGAGTATTCGTAGAAAAGTAATGATAATTACAGGGGCAAATAGTGGTATTGGCCTGGAATGTTTCAAAAAATTTGCTGATATTTATACGGTAATCGGTATTTCACGGAACATTAATAATTTAATTGATATGTCCTTAGCTAATACGAAAATATATCAATGTGATGTATCCGATTTCGCTGCGCTAAAAAAAGTCATTGAAGACATTATTAATAGCTATACTAATATTGATATTTTAATTAATAATGCTGGTGATGTAGAGTTTGTTGATTTGTCAATAAAATCACACGAGAGTAACGCGAGCATGATTTCTACAAATATTGTAGGTTTTACGAATATTTTGGAGCTGGTTGTACCATATTTACTGGCTAAGCAATCAGGCGATGTTATAAATATAAGTTCCTTATCCGACAGAAACCCCCGACCAATGAAACCTGTATATGCTGCAAGTAAAGCTTATGTGAGAAGTATTTCTGAATCCTTGAGAAAGCAGTGTGCAAAACATAACATAAGAATCACAAATATTGCACCGGCTAATATAGACACGCCAATGCTCGAAAAATCTGCACAGACCCAACATATGATTAGTAAACAAGATTTTGTTAATATTCTGAAATTTATAATAGAGCTGCCTTCTTCTATTTGCATCCGAGATCTGGTTATTGCACCTACCGGTTATGAGAATTGATCTCCATTAGATTATAAAATAGTTATTGTAAACCATCCCTTCTCCCAGCTTTAGCTGGGTATTCCAAGATTCTCGGCGGATAGCCTGATTAATTTGTTAAAATATAGCCTTTGTTTTTATTGCCTGAACGCCAATGATTGATTCTCGAGATATAAAAGATTTGCATCCTGTAGTTCAGGAGTTGTGCAAGCGGTTTATTACTGAGTGTGCAAAACATGGGGTTAAGGTAATAATTACATCTACTTATCGTGATTTTGAGGCACAAACAGCTCTTTACGAACAGGGAAGAAGTAAGCCGGGCAAGATAGTTACTAATGCCAAAGCTGGTGAATCTGTCCATAATTACCGGTTAGCATTTGATTTTGCTCCAATTGTTGATGATAAAATTGACTGGAATAATGCTAAATTATTTACTGAATGCGGCAAAATTGCTGAAAAATGTGGGCTGGAGTGGGGCGGTAGCTGGAAAAAATTTAAAGATTTACCACATTGTCAATATATGCAGGGGTTAACGCTGGCTGATTTACAGACAGGGAAAATGATTTTCGATTTATCAATAAAGGTTAGTTAAATGGTTGATAAAAATTACTGTCAGGTTATGGCTAAGTATAATCATTGGCAAAATCAGAATATCATCTTGGCAGTTAAGTCTCTTTCTGATGGTGCATGGTCTGAATCCCGTGGGTTATTTTTTGATTCAATTCAGGGAACTGTTAATCATCTTATCTATGGTGATATGGTCTGGTTTGAAGTTTTTACTTCAAAGCCGAGAAGCTTGACCAATCCACATGCAGTCATATATCCCAGCCGAGATGAATGGATCGCTGCCCGTGAAAAATTAGATCAACAAATTTTTGACTGGGCAAATAATCAGGTAACTGACGCATGGCTTTCAGAAGACTATAATTTTTTTAGTAATGCATATCAAAAATATATTACCAAGCCAAACTGGCTATTTGTTACCCATTTTTTTAACCACCAGATACATCACCGTAGCCAGGTAACTACTGCTTTACATCAGTTGGGTATTAACTATGGAGTGACAGATTTACCATGGATTCCAGAATAATTAATTTAACAGGTACTTTATAATTTTGAACCAATATCGGATACTAATTCAGGCACCTGACCGTTCAGGTCTGGTCTATGTGGCTGCCAAGATATTTTATGAAAACAATCTAAATATTATCAGCAATAATGAATTTGTAGATAATGAACAGAACCAGTTTTTTATGCGTACTGTCGTTGCTGGTGATATTGATGCCAAGCTTCTTAATGAAAAATTGACTGCTGAAATGCCAAATGGCACCAACATTATAATCAAATTGCAACGCAAAAAAAATATTGTCATTATGGCAACCAAGGAAGCCCATGTTTTAGGAGATATCCTGATTCGCTATCTGGAGGATCAGCTGGATGCCAATATAGTTGGAATTATCTCTAATTATAATATCTTGCGGCCGTTATGCAGCCATTTTGATATACCATATTATCATATTTCTACAGACAATATAACTCGTGAAGAACATGAGGCAAAAGTATTAAACACCCTGGAAATGTTTGATTCCATTGATTATATAGTGCTTGCTAAATATATGCGAATCCTAAGTCATGACTTTACCAAACGCTATGTTAATAAAATAATCAATATTCACCATTCATTTTTACCTGCATTTATTGGGGCTAATCCATATAAACAGGCACATCAGCGTGGAGTAAAAATCATTGGTGCTACTGCACATTTTGTTAATGAAAACTTGGATGAAGGTCCGATTATTGAACAAGATGTGATTCATGTTGATCATGCCTATGACTGGCAGGATATGCAACAGGCGGGGCGAGATGTGGAAAAGGTTGTACTTGCCAGAGCGTTAAGGCTGGCATTAGAAGACCGAATTTTTGTGTATGGAAACAAAACTGTAATATTTTAAATTGAATATAGATAAATAGCTATATTTTAGACAAAGAAAGAAAAACTAAAGATGGATATAAAAGCACAGATTAAACAATCATTGGAAGCAATCCTTAATTGTCCGGTAAGCCAGGCAAGTAATGAGCAACTTTATCATGCAATACTGGTTCATATTAAAAATCAGATTGCAGATAGACCATTAGAGGTTGCTAATCGTAAGGTTTATTATATTTCCAGTGAATTTTTAATTGGTAAATTACTGTCCAATAATCTGATCAATCTTTCTTTATATGATCATACCCGTGATATGCTAGCTGAAAATGGCAAAAGCCTTACTGAAATTGAAAACCTTGAACCAGAACCTTCATTAGGTAATGGGGGGCTTGGGCGCCTGGCAGCATGCTTTCTGGATTCTATCGCGACTTTGGATATTCCCGGAGATGGGATAAGCCTTAAATATCAGTATGGCCTGTTTCGCCAGAAATTTAAGGAAAACTCACAGTTTGAGGAACCAAATCCGTGGATCAAAGGTTTTGACTGGCTACGTAAAACAGATACTGTGTATAAGGTTGATTTTGGTGGATTTAGCGTTGATTCCAGATTATATGAAATTGACGTAGTCGGTTATCATAATAATCGGGTTAATAAATTATGCCTGTTTGATGTTGAGTCTCTTGATCCTTCAATTGTTAAAGATGGGATCAATTTTGATAAAAATGAAATTGCCAAAAATCTGACTTTATTTTTATATCCTGATGATAGTGATGAGGCAGGACATTTGCTTCGCATATATCAACAGTATTTTATGGTAAGTAATGGTGTTAACTATATTCTGAATGATATTAAACGCAATGGATTTGCTTTAAAAGAACTACATAAACATGTAGTCATCCAGATTAATGATACTCATCCGACCCTGGTAATTCCTGAGTTAATCCGGCAATTGGTAGCTAATGGTATTAAGCTTGATGAAGCAATCGAGATAGTAAAACAAACCACAGCGTATACCAATCATACCATTCTTGCTGAAGCTCTCGAAAAATGGCCATTGCATTATCTGGAAAAAGTAGTACCACATCTGATTGATATTATCAAATATCTGGATAATCAGGTTAGACAGAAATACAATAATCCATCAGTTGCCGTTATTGATGACTCCGGGCGCGTTCATATGGCACATATTGCCATTCATTACGGTTTTAGTGTTAATGGAGTTGCTGCATTACATACGGAAATCCTGAAAAATAGTGAACTTAGTCATTTTAATAAAATTTACCCAAATAAATTCAACAATAAAACCAACGGGATAACTTTTCGCCGCTGGTTACAGGAGACTAACGCCGAATTGACTGAGTATATTAGCGAACTAATTACCCGTAAATTTAAGGATGACGCCACCGAACTTGAAAAACTGTTACAATTTAAAGATGATACAGCAGTGTTAAATAAATTGGCTGAAATCAAGCATCTTAAGAAAAAACAGTTTACCGAATTTATTAAAAACTGGCAGGGAATTGATATTAATCCTGATTCAATTTTTGATGTACAGATTAAACGTATTCATGAATATAAACGTCAGCAGATGAATATGCTTTATATCATACATAAATATCTGGAAGTCAAATCCGGTAAATTGCCAAAACGTCCAATTACTTTTGTTTTTGGCGGTAAAGCGGCTCCGGCCTATATTATTGCCAAGCATGTAATTCATACTATTTTATGTTTACAGGAAATTATCAATAATGACCCTGATGTGAATAAGCATTTGCAGGTACTTTTTGTAGAAAATTATAATGTTAGTGTTGCAGAACGATTAATTCCTGCTGCCGACATTTCCGAGCAGATTTCGTTGGCATCAAAAGAAGCTAGCGGTACCGGAAACATGAAATTCATGCTAAATGGTGCGGTGACTCTGGGGACTATGGATGGGGCCAATGTTGAGATTGCAGAGCTGGTTGGTAAAGGCAATATCTATACTTTTGGTAAAGATAGTGATACTATTATTGAATTATATCATACCAGTGGTTATCATTCACGTTCTTACTATGAAAATAGCCCAGTCATCAAAGTGGCAGTTGATTTTATTATTTCGCCAGCAATGCTTAAAGCTGGCAATGAAGAAAAGCTCAACCGTTTACATGCCGAATTATTAAATAAAGACTGGTTTATGACCTTGATTGATCTTGAGGAATATATCAAGGTTAAAGATCTGGTTCTTGCTGATTATGAAAATCAGCAGGAATGGAATAAAAAATGCCTGATAAATATCGCCAAAGCAGGGTTTTTTAGTTCTGACCGGACGATTGCAGAATATAACCGTGATATCTGGAAAATCAGTTAATGCAAAAAAAGGGGATATTACTTGGTATAGCCAGCCTGCCTTCCAGATTCGGCATCGGTGATTTTGGTCCCAATGCCTATGAATTTGCTAGCTGGTTAGCTAAAGAGAAATATAATCTCTGGCAGGTTTTACCATTAAATCCGTTGGGTTTTGGTAATTCCCCATATCAGCCATACTCATCTTTTGCCGGTGATGAGATTTATATTAGTCTGGAGCTGCTTGTAACTGATGAATTACTTTCTAATTCTGATTTGCAGGAATTCATGCCAGAAACTGATAAAATTGATTATGCTGGTGCTCGTAAGCATAAAGGGCAATTCTTATCTAAGGCCTACCGGAATTTCGTACAGACTAATGTGTGGACAGAAGAATATCGGGTATTTATAAGTGATAATCCATGGGCTTATAATTACGCAGTTTTCCTGACATTAAAGAAAGCTAATAATTATCAACCATGGAATTTATGGCCGCAACCTCATAAAGACTGGATTAAAAACAAAAAAGCCGATCTGACGGAATATCAGTCCGGTATAAGTTATGAGCTATTTATCCAGTTCATATTCTATCGTCAATGGCGACAGCTTAAATCTTATGTTAATTCTCATGGAATTGCCATAATGGGGGATATTCCAATTTATCTCGGATATGATTCGCTGGACGTATGGCAAAATCAGGAGTTATTTTTACTTGATGAGAATCAGAATCCAACGTTTATTGCTGGAGTACCACCAGATTATTTTTCTGCAACCGGGCAACGTTGGGGCAATCCTTTATACAATTGGGGAAAGTTGGAGGAAACCGGATTTAAATTCTGGGTTGAGCGGTTACGTGGTAATATGCAAATGTTTGATATTATTCGAATAGATCATTTTCGGGCTTTTGACACCTACTGGAAGATTCCGGTCAGTTGCCCAACTGCAGTTGAAGGAGAATGGGTTGAAGCTCCTGGCTATAAGCTATTTGATACTATTTATCAGGAATTACCAAATATTAATATTGTAGTTGAAGATTTGGGTGATCTGCGCCCGGAAGTATTAAAACTTCGCGATCATTATAATTTACCGGGAATGCAGGTATTCCAGTTTGTGTTTAATCCTAAAGGTGATAACTCAAGATTTGAGGCTTTACAAAATTCCGTAGTCTATAGCGGAACTCATGACAATAGTACCTTGCTTAGTTGGTATCAGTCATTAAAAAAATGGCAGCGTAAGCTTGTTAAACGATATTTTACAGCTAATGAAAAAAATATTATTCGTAAGATTCTTCAATATATTAATTCCTGCAAAGCAAATTATATTATTTTTGCACTGCAGGATCTTTTGGAACTTGATGATTGTGCCCGCATTAATTATCCTGGTAAAATCGGTTCACCAAACTGGGAATGGAAGTTAAGTAATCTTGTATTGTTACCAAATACCAAGATTAAATGATCTATTAGTATCAGTTTTAAAGCATGGTTTAATCGAGGGCTTTTGTTTAATTATCAGTTAAATGAGTTAATTTCATTTTAGTTATGGCTATTATGTTAAAATGGTCTTTCTGTGACAGCCAAAGATGGCAGGAAATTAACAATTTAAGGAATAAGTCATGAATAAATTATTAACCATTTTCAGTGCTGGTAGTATACTTTTAGCAAGTGGTTGTGCTATTAATAATGCAAACGTTGGTTATGGTGGTCAGCCAACCGGTGTTGTTTATTCGGAATATCGTACTCCGGGTAATTTTGCAAACCCTGAAGTTCAGCCAACCAAATCAGGAACAGCTTGTACTCATGGAGTATTATGGTTGGCAGCATGGGGTAATGCTGGTACTGATGATGCCATGAAGGCAGCTGGTATTACCAAAGCATCAAATATACAATACAGTAACTATAGTATTTTAAGCGGCCTATATAGCGAATATTGTACTATTGTTTCAGGCGAGTAATCAGTTAATAACAATATTTAATAGAAGGATTACTTGTAATTACATAATAATCCTTCTATACCTGTCGTCTTTGAATTCTGGACTTTGTCGCCATCTCATAATTAGCATAAAGAATTAAGTGCATCAGCAAATCGGTTACATCCAATCATAATATCTTCCTCTGGAATTATTAGTGATGGAGTTAATCTGCTTACATTTGGTGATGCCATTAAAGTGGCTACATTATGTTTGAATCCCGCCAGCATTATTTCACGTGCCTTACCGCTATATTTTTCCTCCAGTTCCATACCTAATAATAACCCTTTGCCACGAATCTCGCTGTAGATTCCTAATTCTTCATTAATTGCTTCAAGGTATTCTCTAAATTGTCCGGCGCGTTCATTTACTCCATCCAAAAGTTCATTATTATTTATAATTTTAAAAGCGCTACAGGCAACTGCACAGGATAAGGGGTTTCCACCAAAAGTAGTGCCATGTGAACCAAGTTCAAATCCACTGGCAAATTTTTCTTTTACTAGTATTGCTCCAATGGGAAACCCGCAACCTAATGCTTTAGCCAGGCAAATTATATCCGGTTCAATATTATAATGTTGATAGGCAAATAACTTGCCGGTTCTACCAATACCGGTTTGAACTTCATCAAATATCAAAATGGCCTGATATTTATCACACAATTCCCTTAACTTTTGTAAAAATTCGGGGATGGCTGGAATAACTCCCCCCTCTGCCTGGATAGGTTCAACAATAACAGCAGCAACGGTTTTATCGATCAAAGCTTCTATACTTTCCAGGTTATTAAATTCAGCATGAATAATACTGGGGGGTAGAGGAGCAAAATCCTGACTGTATTTACTTTGCCCGCCAGCGGATACGGCAAATAAGGTTCTGCCATGAAAACTATTTTTAAAGGAAATAATTTTGTTTTTGCTATAGTCAAAGTTTTTTAATGCATAACGCCGTGCCAATTTTAGGGCTGCCTCAGTAGCTTCTGTTCCACTATTACAGATAAAAGCTTTATCACAACAGCTATTCTCAGTTAAGAGTTGTCCCAGTTCCAAAGCAGGCTCATTTACCATAATATTGCTGACATGCCACAATTTTTGTGCCTGATTAATTAGCGTATTAATTAGTTCAGGATGACAATGTCCCAAGCCATTAACAGCAATTCCTGACATAAAGTCAATTACCATTTCATTATTTTCCCCAAACATTCGTGAACCGCTTGCTTTTATGGGAACAAAATCAACTTGTCCATAGATATCAAGAAAATATTTATTATATTCTTGACGTAAGTTCATGCTATAACCCCCTTATTTAATATGAAATCACTACTATTTATAGCTAAATATTGCAGCATTAATTTAGAAACCTCCAGATTTGTAATTAATGGAACATGGTAATCAATAGCACTACGCCTAACTTTAAATTCTCCTTGGTTTTTATTTAATATGTAGTTGTTTACAGGAACATTAATTACCAAACTAACTTTCTGGTTTTTGATAGATTCAATTATTTCATTCTCTGAAGAGTTCTTTATTGTTAATCCATATTGTTTCAAGGTAGTACAATTATTATTGCCAGCTATCTGCCAACCATTCTGAATTAACTGTTGGAGCAAACTCAGTATTGGGGGGGTAATTTTCTCATCCGGTAAATTAACTAGTAGCGTATTTCCTCTTATGCTTTGTCCAGAAGCCAGCCATGACTGGTAAAATGTTGTTAACAAATCTTGACCAATACATGCAACTTCTCCTGTTGATGCCATTTCAACCTGGGCAACAGGATCAGCGCCTTTAAAACGGTTATAGGAAAAAACGGGAGTTTTAACACCTATATGTTCAGGCTGACTGGATATAAAACTAACCGGCTTATTTAGCATAATATCGGCAATCATTTCTATCAGGTTCTCTCCACCAACTTTGGCAATAAACGGCAGGGAGCGGGAGGCACGGACATTACACTCAATAACCAGGAGATTATTATTTTTTAGCATTAGCTGCATGTTAAATGGCCCGTTTAATTCCAGTTTTGCAGCAACAGTTTTACTAATAGCCTTTATTTCTTCTATAGTTTCCCGGCTTAGGTTCTGTGCAGGGTAAACAACTGTTGCATCACCGGAATGGACCCCGGCATTTTCAATATGTTCAGAAATTGCTGAAAAAACAACAGTACCGTCCTGACTAATCCCATCAACTTCAATTTCTTTTGCGTCATTTATAAATTCTGCAATAACTACTGAATTGTTTGCCATAAAGCTATCGTTAATTTCAAGATAATTTATCAGGTCGTTCCAATTATCGATTACTTTCATTGCTGAACCGGATAACACATAGGAAGGGCGAACAATTACCGGATAACCGACTATTTCGACAAAAGATTTTACTTCTTTCATTTCTCTGGCTCTGATCCATCTGGGCTGATTTATTCCCGCTTCTTCCATTAATTGGGCAAATAGCTGCCGATCTTCTGCCTGATTGATGTTTTTTGCCTGTGTGCCAAGTATTGGATAGCCCGATTGTGCCAGATATGGAGCCAGGTTATTAGCTATTTGTCCACCTGTACAAATAATGGTTCCGCTACAATTTTCAAAATCAAGGATATCCGCAACCCGTTCAGATGAAAGTGGTTCAAAATAAAGACGATCGGATTCATCATGATCTGTTGATACAGTCTCAGGATTAGAGTTAATTATAATTACCTTTCTTCCATTTTTTCTTAATTGTCTTGCCATATTAACAGTACACCAGTCAAATTCCACAGATGAACCGATTGAGTATGGCCCGGAGCCAAGAATACATATATGCTCCCTGGACGGAGGTAAATCATGATAGTTGCCATAATAAGTAAGATATAGATAATTACTATATGCAACCATTTCACCCGCGACAGTATCAATCTGTTTTACTTTTGGGATGATTCCCAGTTCAATTCTCAGTTTTCTTACAGCAGCTTCCTCAATCAAATGGAGAGTGCCAATTACTTTATCACTTAATCCATATTGTTTGGCAGCAAGAAGGGTTGCTTTATCCAGTTGACAGGCAGCAAATTGCCGGGTAAATATAGCTATGCTTTCAATTTGTGATAAAAACCATTTATCAATTTTAGATAATTGATGAGCACTCTCTAGGCTATTTCCATTTATAAGCCATTGGTAAATGGCAAATATTCTTTTATCTGTAGCAAACTCTATCTCTTCTGTGAGTAAAGAAAGATTTTCAACAGGATAATCATGCAAACAGGAAGCTCCAATATTAAGCATTTGAATTGCTTTTTGCAGGGCTTCAGGAAAGCTTCTTCCTACTCCCATAACCTCACCGACACTCTTCATTTCAGTGCCGATTCTCCTATCCGCAGAAGGGAACTTATGAGTATCCCATCTGGGAATTTTTACCACAATATAATCCATTGCCGGCTCAAAATAAGCACAAGTTGCTTGAGTCAGATTATTCTTTATTAAATAAAGCGGAATTCCGAGGCATAATTTTGCTGCTACGTATGCTAGCGGATAGCCTGTAGCTTTTGAGGCCAATGCACTTGATCTGGACAGACGAGGGTTCATTTCAATTACGCGGTAATCACCATTATCCGGATTTACAGCAAACTGGATATTACATTCACCAATAATCCCAAAAATTTCAGCACATTTTAAAGCTATGTCCCGTAAGAGTTGATGTTCCCTATTATTT
>Ga0206101_1000136_pt1 | contig 18358 bp, 17 predicted proteins | sample 1B0metagenome_FD_148613 | JGI IMG/M metagenome (GOLD analysis project Ga0206101, IMG submission 148613) | Enriched microbial communities from leaf-cutter ant dump, University of Wisconsin, Madison, United States - 1B0 | ecosystem: Environmental > Terrestrial > Nest > Insects nest > Nest dump... | reverse complement strand
GAGGCGGCGGCGCTGGCCCGTAGGCTGATGGAGGCCGCGGCGAGCGGTAGTCGCGCCAGGCTCCTGCGCGCCGCGGCGGGGTTCGGCGGGACGCGCGCGCGAGGCGGATTCACCGCGACGCTGGAGCAGGTGGCGATCCAACTCCGGGAGCGCCTGCGGGACGCGGTCGAGATGGACACCCCGGATCGGGCGATCCGCATAGCCCGTGTCATGGATGATGTGGAGGTTGCCCGGGCACAGGCCAGCGGGAACGTGAACCCCCAGCTCGCTGGCATGGCGCTCGCTCGCAAGCTGGCCGCGGCGCTCCGTTGAGATCGTCCCGATCATCCAGCCACCACCCCGGACAGCCACCACCCTGGAGGACATGCACCAACCTCATCCCTTCTCCGGCCCACCCCTGACCGGGGAGAACGACGCAGCGGACGACTCCGCGGCATCAGAGGTGCAAGAGCGCACGCCGGATCCAGAGGTAGCCCTCTCGCATATTGATGCCACGGGCGCTGCCAGGATGGTGGATGTGTCGCACAAGGACAACACCTTGCGTGTCGCCACTGCCACGGGTGCGATCCGGATGGCGGCCGAGACGTTGGCGCTCATCCAGGAGGAGAGAGTAGCGAAGGGAGATGTGCTGGCGGTCGCTCGGGTTGCTGGCTACATGGCGGCCAAAAGGACCTCCGAACTCATACCGCTCTGTCACCCCCTGGCCATCGAAGGGGTGAAGATAGAGTTGGAACCTGACCCGACCCTCCCTGGTATTCGTGTATCGGCGACCGTCCGAATCACGGGTAAGACGGGAGTCGAAATGGAGGCTTTGACCGGTGTAAGTGTGTGCCTCCTCACAATTTACGACATGGTCAAGGGTGTGGATCGGACCATGGAGATCGGGTATATTTCGGTTCTGTCCAAGACAGGAGGAGTAAGCGGTCCCTGGCGACGCGCATGAAGTGGTAGGTGCGGTCGCTCCGGCGGATGGTGCCAGCACGGCCATCCGGCATCACCAGTGAATAGAGACAATTAATGCGAGACCTACGCGGCACGTACGTGCGGCGCGGCGACCTGTTCCGTGGTCGGCTGCGCTTCAGACGCACAGTGGCAGGCGTGGCCTGCTGCACCGCGATGTTGGCCTTACTTGACAATCAGAAGCTTTCGGAGGCGCGGGCTGCCTGGAGCTCGGAGAGCGACACCCTCGCCACCGCTGACCATGACCTGGCAAAGGAGCCGGTCTTCACCCATCGTGAGCTAGCCCTCGCCAACCGACAGCTGGAGCGCTGGAACAGGATCTTCTCCTACTCCAACAAGTACAACATTGACGCGCGACTGGCTGGCTCCATCCACGACATCGCCCTCGCGGAAGGGCTGGAACCAGAGCTCGCCTTCCGGCTGGTCCGGTTGGAGAGCGATTTCAAGGAGAGAGCTACGAGTTCGGTAGGCGCGGTGGGACTCACACAGCTCATGCCGGCGACGGCACGGTACTTCGAGAAGGGAATCACGCGCGAGAAGCTCTACGACCGTGACACCAACCTCCGGATCGGCTTCCGCTACCTACGCACCTTGATCCGCGAGTACGACGGCGACCTGAACCTCGCGCTGCTGGTCTACAATCGTGGTCCCACGGCGGTGGAGCGTCTACGCCGCGAGGGGCGCGACCCGTCCAACGGCTACGAACGCCGCCTGCTGCATGGCTACTCTGGCCCGGGCGTGGTGAACTGAACACCGAGCACTTAGTACGGAATAGAACGAGCGTGGGGCGTGGAGACCGTTCAGTCTCCACGCCCCACGCTCGTTCTCGGGCCTTGAGAGCGCCGCGGCTCACATCATGTGATACTCCACGCGACACGGGCCAGGGACTGTGTACATGAAGTGCATCGTGACCGGGTGGTAGTAGTCCGTGGATTCACAGATCTGTAGGGCATACACCGCCGGACCACCGGCGTCGTCCTCATCCTGGTAGTTGCCGTCGCCCCCGTCTCCAGCGCAACTCAGAAGTGGGCGAGGGCCATCGTTGCCGACCAGACTCGCATCCCACTGGCCACATGGCCTGCAGTCACCATTGTAGGCGACCTTGAGATAGCTGGACGCGTAGACCTGTCCCCAGGCGCCGAGGAACGCTATGCGGGGGATCTGAATGGCGCTCCAGGCCGCCTCGTGGGTACCTGATGCTTGCAGGTATGCGCCGCAGCTCCGGCCGACGTCCACGGCGACCGAGGTGCTGAGGTCGAACACATGCCAGCAGCCTTCGCCCACGCAGGGGGCGAATCCAGACTTCCCCTGCTTGGTGATGGTCTGACGTGGAACCAGATCAACGGTATTGGTATACGCCTTGAACGTGATCTTTGTCTCGGCCCAGTTCCCGCTGAAGGTGAGCTTGCCCCGGACCATGCCGTCGCTCCCGGACAGGAAGGGCACGACCGAATGGCTGTAGATCAGAGCCTTCTTCCAGTTCTCGGGATCGAGAGGGAGCGCCGTTTCCGGAGATGAGCTCGCGAGCGATCGGTTCGGACCGAAGTTGTCGCCCCAGCGGGCCGCGGGGGCCGCCACATAGCTCAGCTTGGGGCTGGGGCCTGTGAGGTCCACCGACGTGTCGCGCTCCGCTCTGAGATACAGCAGGAGCGCGGAGTCACCCGCCTGCGCCCAGCGCTCCGCCCTTTCCAGTGCCGCGGAGTCCGCCATGCTCGGATCGAAGGCCGTGAACTGTACGACGGGCGAACCGGCATCGGTGTCTGGTGGTTCCACCAGATCCCCACAGCCCGTCGCTACGATGGTCAGCGCCAGAACTGTCGGTAGGAGATTCCACCGCGAGAGATGAGAGTGCATACCTGTACCCTGCCCTGATGAGGAATGAGGAATGTGGAAGTGGCTCTCCGCCATGGCCTCACATCCGTTCGCGCAGCGTTGATCGTCCGTCTCGGTAGCCAGTGAGGAAGAACCGGATTGCCACGCGGGCGGATATCACCCACGCGGGTGCTGCTTAGCCGGCCTACCTGGGCTACCCGGCCGTTCACATACCGTGAATCGTCCCGGGCCGCCCAGCCCTCCTTACTTCCGGCCACGCGATAGACATCAGACGCATGCGCTCCTCAGGAGCGCCCATCATTCCCGAGCTACCTCCCACACCGCTCGGTGACCCTGATCATGTGCAGCTGGGGAGACCTGAGAACCCCCGTCGTGTCGCCACGCACCGCGCCCCACACGAGGATCGGGGACTGTCCGCCGTCGTCCACCAGCGCTGGTAAGGTCGCGACGTTCGTGTATGGCAACCGTCGCACGGGCGACCAGGAGCCCTCCCGGAGCACGCTCGAGTACATCCAGCGCGTAGCGTCCGCCTGCGCGATCACGAGGATCGAGCCGTCCTCCTGCACGTAGGGGCGGATCGCCCTGGCACGAGCTGGCAACGGCTGGCCAGGTAGTGGCTGCCACGACACCCCCCGGTCGCGGGACAGATAGCCTTCCATCTGGCTGGCGCTGCTCGCATCCTCGGGTGATTGGATCCACAGCAGGTACGACACCCCACCCGCCGCGAGGGCATGCAGCGATCCCAGTCCAGATCCCTCGCCATCATGGAGGAGGCGCATCCCCTTCTCCCGAGCGGACGTCCCCTGCTCCGCCAGAATCACCCCACTCTGCACGACCCTCCCGCCCACCGGGCCGGCACCGATGAATGCCTGCAGGAGCCCCGCCGCTCCGCGAACCTCGACCACTTCGGAGGGCGCCATACCGATGACAGGGATTCGCGATGTGACCCACCCACGCCCGTCGAAACGCAGCATGACCGCTCCCTCACGCTCCCGCCCCTCCTCGCGCCAGCCGCTGGAGAGCGACAGGCGCACCTCCTTGCCGTCGCTGAAGATGTCCGCGGCATCGGGCGTCCATACGATCCTCTCCCCAGCGTAGATGGGCGTCGGTCGCGTCCATCTCCCACCGTGGAAGGATGCCTGCCACAGGGTGTCCACGTTGAGGGCCCGGAAGGACGAATCGCCCGTCGTTCCCCAGATCACGAATGCGGTCCCCGCGGGGTACGCCACTCCGCGAGGAGTGATGAACCGGCCATCCTCGCTGGGTAGGGCCATGGCCACGGCGCCGCCTGAGGAGAGGCCCGCACCGGCATAGGTGATGTTCTTCCCCTCGTCCAGCATGCGGGCGGTGGACAGGGAATCGAACACCTGGGTTCGATCATGCCAGAAGAAGGTCGGCGAGCCGATCAAGGATAGAATCCCACCAACCTCGACGGACGATGTCGTCTCGACATATACCGGGCGGCCAGCCGTGTCGGCCAGGGCACGCGGCGGCACGCCACGCTCGCTGGAGCACACCGGGATGGATGGCACCTCGACGTTGCCACCACTGCTCACTTTCGCACCGGCGCGGGCGGGCTGCGCGTGCAGCACGGCGACGCATGTATGCGTCACGGCCAGGATCAGCACCCCATACCCGACCCGGCGCCGCGCGGCGATCGTTGTGTGCGGAGCGGCGGTAGCGGGCCCCTCCTCTCGCCATCCAGCGTTCCATCGCATCGGAATCCCTCGGCATAGTGTGATCGCCCCTGACCACGGGCGGGCTGCGTGGAGCCAACCTCGCAAGCATCCCTCTCGCCTATAGCATCATTTCCGCGCGAATGGGAGCATTCCTACCAATGGTCAGGTGGTGTCAGCGGCGAGTCATCGAGGGGCGCCAGGCCCAACCGACCAGATTGGGGAGGGGCGCCACGTCATGGCTGCCTGTGGGGTGGTGGATGGAAGAAGGGCGAGCCAACTGGCCCGCCCTGTTCCTTCGCCCGACGCCGTCCAGGCGGATCCGCCGGTGAGGATCCTACCCCTTCACCACAAGCTTCTGCCCGATGCGGATGCGATCCGACCGCAGATTATTGAGCTGCTTGAGCTTGGCCACGGTAACCTTGTAGCGGCGCGCTATGACGGAGAGGGATTCACCGGAGACGACCTTGTGGATCGTTGGCGCTGACTTCCCCGCCACCCTCGTGGTGCTCCCGTAGCGTTCCACGGACGGGTCGGCCACATCCAGCGCGCCATCCAGGGTACCACGACTGGGTATGATCACAGTCTGCCCCCCGATCAGGAGCCCATTCGACGCGCGCCGCAGCCCTGGGTTGTACCAGGCGAGTTGCTTCTCAGTATATCCATGCGCGGCAGCCATCACGGAGAGGCGTCCACGGGTCTTGGTCGTCTCCCGACCTATCACCGCCACCCTCTCCTCCTCCGGGAGTTCGTCGAAGCGGAGGTCGAAGGCGAGCCCTCGCCCGGTGGGCACCCGCACCACCGCGTCCTCGCCCAGCGGCGTCATCCCCCTCAGGTACTGCGGGTTCAGGTCGCGCACCTCCTCGAGAGAGACTCCGCTCGCGGTCGCGATCGCCGAGAGAGGCGTGCCGCCCGGTACCGTCACACTGTCGTAGGTGAGCGGCGGGAGCGGCTCGACATCCATCCCATATCTATCGGGGTACTTCCCCACCAGCGCGGCGGCAATGAGCTGGGGGACATACTCACGCGTCTCCGCGCGGAGGTACCCTGTCTCCGCCAGGGCGAAGAAGCGGTCGTCCCCCTCCACCCCACTCAGCGCGTTCGCATGTTGCGCGAGCCCCCGAGATACTCGGCCGGATCCGCCATTGTACGCGGCCGCGGCCAGGTAGAGGGACCCTCCGAACTGGTCCTTCAGCGATGCGAGATAGCGGATGGCCGCGTCGGTGGATTTCACCGGGTCGCGACGCTCGTCCACCCACCAGTCCACCCTCAGCCCCACCGCGCGCGCGGTGCTGGCCATGAACTGCCACATCCCCACCGCGGCAGCCCTGGAGTAGGCGTGGTAGTCGAAGCCGCTCTCGACCAGGGCGAGATAGTACAGGTCTTCAGGGAGGTCGGCGGCGAGGAGCTTGGCGCGGATCATCGGCTCGAACCGGGTGCCCCGCTCCAGCCACTTGGTGAACGGCGCGCGCGCGGATCCGGTGAACCGGTCCACGTAATGTTCCACCCGGTCCTTGTCGGCGTACGAGACGTCAATGTCCCACGCCACACCGGCGCTGGCATCACGTTCCACGGCCTCCACCCGCGGTCCGAACAGCCCAGCCACCGCGTCAGCCGCTTCCTCCTCCGAGATCACCGGAGCCGCGTCGGTGGCGACCCCTCCGCCCGGGATGAGCCGGGGAGAGTGAGAGGTGGATCTCAGCGATGCCGTGGCGCCAGACTGAAGCTCCGGGGTCGCGACACCCACCACCGGATGAAGGCCAGGAGTACAGGCAGCCAGGGCTACGAGGAGCGAAGTCGCGGTGATCGGACTGGACTTCACCAGTAGAACCTCCACTGGTTTACGGCGCGGTACAATGAAGCTACGCCGGTTGAGATGAACACGGATACACGGCCCGATGATGGGACCGGATGGTGCCCCGGCACCACGTCGCGTCGGGACAGGCCAGTCAAGCTAGCCTCCTGAAAGGTCCATGAGAACCCTTCCCGGAGGGGCTGGAGGGGGAGTGGTGTCACACTGTCGCGCCTGCCGCCGGTAAGCATCCGACCAGCAGGGTTGGCTGGCGGAGGTCCGCTGGTGATATTCGCGGCGTGCCACTCACCTGGCAACGATGGCTCCGGACACGGCTAGAACCCTGCCGAGGCAGCCAGTTCCACCACGGACGATGACGCCAGCAAACACGAGACAGATGCCAGCCAACACCCCCCGCGCCAACCTCCACCGCCCTCGGGGCAATGACACCCGCCGCCTACTCGCGCCTCACGCCGCGAGCAACGGTGCGCACATGTGGGGCTCGGAGGATTCCCTGTGAGCCGCCGTGGTGGTATGGCGCTCGTGGGAGTGGCGCTTGCCGCCGCCACGCTGGTCGCCTGCGAACGCCCGTCGCAGGGCGACGCCGAGTCCGGTAACACGGCCCAGCCCATCGAGTCACCGGCGGCCGCCGCCGTTCGCCAACCAGGCGAGCTGGCGCCGCTCCAGCCTCTCCCACCACTCCCCCCAGGCCCGCTCGGCGAGTCCATCCAGCGTGGGCGGGCGATCATGCTGGCAACGGCCGAGAGCCTCCCTGACCATGTGGGGAACAGCCTGCGTTGCACGAGTTGCCATCTGGATGAGGGACGGCGGCAGGATGCCATCCCGTGGACAGGTGTCTACGCGCGTTTCCCACAGTACAGGAGCAGGAGCGGCGCGGTGATCACCATGGAGGACCGGGTGAACGGATGCATGCTACGAAGCATGAACGGCAAGGCGCTCCCTGATGGAAGCCAGGCGATGCGCGACATGGTTGCCTACATGTCCTATCTGTCCACGGGCATCGCCGTGGGCGAGACCGTGCCCGGTCGTGGCACGCCTGCCCTGGATCCGCTGGAGCCGGATACCGCGCGTGGACGCGAGTTGTACGCGCTGCGGTGCGTGACCTGCCACGGCGTCAACGGCGAGGGCACGGTGAATGCAACCCCGCTCTGGGGGGACCGGTCATACAACATCGGCGCGGGGATGGCACGTCTTCGTACCGCGGCGGCGTTCATCCACGCCAACATGCCATATGGCGATGCCACGCTCACGCCACAGCAGGCGTATGACGTGGCCGCGTACGTGAACTCACACGCCCGACCAGACCTGCCAGGAAAGGAGAACGACTGGCCGAACGGAGACGCGCCCCCCGATGCCGCCTATCCAACGCGCGCCCAGCAGGGTCGGTGATGGACCATCGCTCGCTCGGATGGTGCGCGCGCATCCGCGGCGCGCGCCATGCCCCGAGTGGGGTACGATCCCACAGCCTTTCGATTAAAAGTCGAATGCTCTATCCGTTTGAGCTATCGGGGCTCGCCATCGTCCATGCCCAGCACGGTCCAACAGCCAGCACGACAAGCTGATCCGGCCGCGACAGGCATGGTATGGCGACGGGTAATGTAGCCACGCCCCGCGAATGCCGGAACCAGCAGCGGCGCATCCACGAACGCCAGACGGCGGCCCACCCAGGAGGTGAGCCGCCGCCTGATTCTCGCGCGGGTACCGCGTCGAGAGTTTACCTCAGCGGCCGCGCCGCGCCGTCTTCTTGGCAGTCTTCTTCACCGCCTTGGCGCGCTTGGCGGGTGCCTTCTTCGCCACGGCGGCCTTGGACTTCCCGCTCACCATGCCCTTGAGGCTGGCGCCAGCCTTGAACGCCGGAACCTTCGTGGCGGGCACCTTGATGGAAGCGCCGGTCTGCGGGTTACGGGCAGTGCGGGCACTGCGCTTCCGAACGGAGAAGGCACCGAAGCCAGTCAGGGAGACCGAGTCACCCTTCTTGAGCGCCTTCGCAAGGATGCCATCGTTGGGGTTGAACAGCGCAGCAACCACATCACCGGCCTGGCGCCTCGACATAGGAGCCATCCGCTCGGCGAGGGCGTCGATCAATTCAGCTCGATTCATTGGTATCTCCGGAGAGAAAAAGGGGCTGACATGCGCACCTGGCTACCGCGCAGTGCGCGTACAGTGACGCAAACATGGGCTGAGCGCAACGGGTAAACCCGGCAAATTTACGGATTTTCTCGTAGCTGCCCCACCGATAGCCATGGCGGGTAGGCCCTTTCGGGGACATCAGTGGACGGGGAGCCCCCCAGCCAGGGCAAGCTGTACCCGCTCCAGCTGGCGGTCGTTGTTGTTGAACATCAGCGCCAGGAGGTTGTTGGAGCGGATGGCCCTGGGTGGGCGGCGAATGCCGGTAGCCTCCGCCGGGCGGGCCTCCCGCACATCCAGGCGATCCTCGGCCGCGGTCGCCCCCACGCTATCGGCATAGACGTAGAGTTGGAGCTCCGCGCTCCCCAGGAGGTACGCCACTCCCTCACGATCCAGCCCTGGCTGACTCACCGTGCCCTCCACCGGGCGGAGTACGAAGCCGGCGCGCTCCAGCCTATCGGCCACGCTGCAGAGCTGCCACGCGCCGTAGAGTGGACATCTCCCATCAGGCATATCCAGGGCTTCCGCCGCCGCGCCGTCGGTGACTGGCGCGAGGTCGGTGGATGGCGATCCCGCCACGGGCGCGGGTGTTATCGGGTCCACACCGCCCCGATCCTCCACGCTCGCGATCACCTCGTCCGAAGCTGGCGACGCCTCATCCTTCGGGGAGTCGTTGCCGCAGCCCGCGGTGGCGGTCAGTACCACCATCCCGACCAGGATCGCGCCGGAGAGCCGCCGCCCGGTCCGGATGGGGGCGAACGATGGATGTGCTAATGGGAGGCGGCGAGCCCTGGGCATCCGGAACATTGGATGTTGATGCTGGTTGCGTTCCACTCGGCTGGGAGGCACGAGAACGATGATTCCAAGAACGCGGGAGGGGCCCCGGCGCGCAAGCGCTGGGGCCCCTCTCACAGGCTACATGGTGTCAGCCGAAGGTCAGGCCGTCGGGACGGCGGCAACCACGGACGGTCCAACACCCTCGATCACGAACACCACGCGACGGTTGGCCTCCGCGCCAGCATCATCACGCTGCGCGTTCGGATTCACGAGGCGGCTCTCGCCATAACCAACGGCGCGAAGCTGCGCGTCGTTCAGGCCCTGCGCCACGAGATAGCTCTTGACCGACTCGGCGCGACGCTCGCTCAGCTCCTGGTTGTAGCGCGCGGAACCCGACGGATCGGCGAAGCCCTCGACGGTGATGACCGCGTCCGGATAGTACTTGCGCGCGACCTGTGCGAAGCGCTCCAGGGCGGCACGGTCCTGATCGCGCACGGACGCGTCATCGAAGCCGAAGTTCACCGGGACGGCGAACTTCATGCCGTCTTCCAGGGCGGTGATCTTCGCGCCGAACTCAGTGCGCATGGACTCCAGCTCCGTGCGCAGCGCGGCGATCTCACCGCGAATCGCCTCGTCGGCAGCCATACGCTCCTGGCGCTCGGAGGCGACCTGGGAAGAGACCGAAGAGATCTGGGTGCCGAGAGAATCCCGTACGACGCCGACCTCGTCGCGCACGAAGCCCTTGGTGGCGCAAGCCTGAAGCATCGTTATGCTGGCGAGCCCGAGCCCGATCATGCGAACCTTGATAGTCATGTTTCGCTACTCCCATTGAGGTATCACTGACAACGAATCGCTTGCCCCGCTGTTAGGGCGAAATGTGTACCGATTCGGGGAGCATGCATGTGACTACCATCACCGGAAACGGGCTTTCTGAAGCGTGATGTGATAGGAGTCACCCGCCAATGGTTCGCCTGCCGCAGAACGCCCACGCGCCGACATGCCATGGAATCAGCGAAGCCGCCTCATGGGTTCGTAGGGCGCGCTGACGCGATTCAGTACGTCCCTACCTGATCAGGAGATGGGATGCTCATGACGTTCGCACGCGAGAGCCACTCGCCACCATCCACCACGAAGATGGATCCGGTTATCCAATCGCCGGCTGGCGACGCGAGATAGGCCACCATCTGCCCGATGTCGTCAGGGCGTCCCCACCGACCGGCGGGTATGGTCCGCGCCGCATGCTCGGCCATCCTGCGTTCTATCGCCGCCGCGTCGTCCACGGCCGTCGTCGCCGACGTATCCGACGCCTGGGCGGCGGACGACGGTGCCGCGAACGCACGACGTACGCCTTCAGTGGGGATCGGGCCGGGTGCGATAGCATTGACGCGAATGCCCCTGTCCGCCCACTCCACCGCGAGTGTTCGCGTGAGTGCGTCTATGCCCGCCTTCGCCGCGCTCGCGTGCGCCATCATGGGCCAACCGCGATAGTGCAGCGTCATCGAGATGTTGACTATGCGCCCGTGACGTTGCTCGCGCATCACCGGCATAACGGCCTGCGAGCAGTAGAAGGTGCCGTACAGGTCAATCTCCACGACCGAGCGCCATGCATTGGGCGACATGGATTCCGACGGGACGTAGAAGTTGCCAGCGGCGTTGTTGACCAGGATATCCAGCCGTCCGTGCCGCGCCGCCACGTCGTTCACCACATCGCGCACGCGCTCCGGGTCGCGCACGTCCAGCGACATCGCGCTCGCTCGCCCCCCACCGTCCACGATCCGCTTCACCGCCGCCTCCAGGCGCTCGGCGTTACGACTCGCGATCACCACATGCGCGCCGAGCGCTGCCAACTGCTCGACGATCCCGAATCCGATGCCGGACCCGCCTCCCGTCACGAGCGCGACCTGTCCTTGCAACAGCCCATCGCGGAAGATCGAACGTCTATCCATGACGCACCTCGGCGACTGTGATGTTTGCTCGCGCTGGCATCAGGTCGAGCGCGAGCTGGCCAACCTGCGCGGCCTCGCGAACCGGGGCAAAGCTGTGCCTGTGGTGCGGCGACACGCCAGCCGACTCTAGCCCCCGCAGGTGATCCGCGGTGCCATACCCCGAATTGCGCTCCCAGGCGTAGGGCGGATAGCGAGTCCCGAGCGCGGCCATGAGTCGGTCGCGGGTCACCTTGGCGACGATGGACGCGCAGGCAACCGCGTAGCAGCGAGCATCTCCGCCAACAACGGCTGTATGCTCCACGCCGAGCGTGGCGATCGGGCGACCGTCCACGATCACATGGTCAGGCTGCGCGGATAGCCGGGCGAGCGCGCGGCGCATGGCCAGCACGGTTGCGTGGTAGATGTTGAGCCGGTCAATCTCCCGCACGGAAGCGGCACCGAGTCCCACCGCGAGCGCATGACGCCTGATGAGTACGGCCAGCCTGTCTCGCTCCGCGCCCTTGAGCCGCTTGGAATCGGTCACGCGCGGTATGGCGCGCCGGTCTGGCGGCATGATGACAGCGCATGCGACAACGGGGCCCGCAAGCGGGCCCCGTCCAACTTCATCCACACCAGCGATCAGCCGGCGCCCCTGGTCTCGCAGTTCACGTTCGATACTGCTCCACCGGTGTCGGGCGCTGGCCAACGCTTCAGCCTCGCGAACCAGCCTGTCCGGCGTTCGGCCCGCGGACCTTGCGCTCCTTGATGCGCGTGGCCTTACCGGTGAGGTGACGCAGGTAGTAGAGCTTGGCGCGACGGACACGGCCACGACGGAGCACGGCGATCTCGCCGAGCATGGGGCTGTGGACCGGGAAGATGCGCTCCACGCCGATACCGTTGGAGATCTTGCGAACGGTAAAGGTCTCGCTCACGCCACTCCCGCGGCGCGCGATGCACACACCCTCGAAAGCCTGGAGCCGCTCCTTGTCTCCTTCCTTCACGCGCACCTGGACGCGGAGGGTGTCGCCAGCCCGGAAGGGCGGGACGTCGGAGCGCAAGTATTCTTTCTGGGTCTCGATGAAGGGATGCATATAACGCTCAGGGCCAGCAGGGCCCGGCTGGAGGTTCTGGATCCGTGCAAGACCTGGAAAGGTAATCGCACCTGATGAGCTGCGCCACCCCGCCAGTATCCACCGCGTACGATTTACGACTACTCCCCCTCGTCGTCCCCGCCGGACGATGGGGAGGCGAGCTCATCCCGACGCCTCGTCAGCCTGGCCCCCTCATCCTCACGCCATCTGGCGATCCGCGCGTGGTCCCCGGAGAGGAGTACCTCGGGCACGGAGTGACCACGATAAACGGGTGGCCTGGTATAGCTCGGCGCGCTCAGCTCCCGGTCGAAGAAGGAGTCGGTCCGGGCGCTCTCGAGGTCGGACATGGCACCCGGAAGGAGCCTGACCGTCGCGTCTATCATGGCGAGCGCGGCCGGCTCGCCACCACTCAGCACGAAGTCCCCGATCGAGAGCTCCTCGGTGGCCAGATGGTCCGCCACCCGCTGGTCCACGTCCTTGTAGTGGCCGCAGAGGAAGGTGAGTTCCTCGCCCGACGCGAAGCGACGCGCATCCGCCTGGGTGAAGACCCGCCCGCGCGGCGAGAGGAGGACGATCGGAGCCGTGGCTCCCACGGCCTCCACCGCTTCGAAGAACGGCCCCGGCCTCATCACCATCCCCGGCCCGCCGCCGTAGGGATAGTCATCCACGCTCCGGTGGCGGTCGTGGGTGAAGTCGCGCAGGTCCACCGCGTTGTAGCTCACCGCGCCAGCTGCGGCCGCGCGCGCGGGGATGCTCAACCCGAGTGGGATGGTGAAGAACTCGGGGAAGATGGTGAGGATGTTGATCCTGAGCATGACAGCCAGAGCCTCGGACTCAGTCCAGCATCCCTGGCGGAGGGTCCACCACCAGCCGTCCGGCCGCCACGTCCACGTCGCGCACCACCTCGGCGCGGTAGGGGATCACCACGCTGGACATCCCCTCGCGACGCACGTCCACGGCGAGCCCCTGCGGGAGCTCGTAGACATCCGTGACCGTGCCCACTGGAGTGCCATCGGTAAGCTCCACCCTGAGTCCGTGCAGTTCGTGCACGTAGACCTCGTCTGGAGCCCGCTCGGGTAGCTCGCTCCCGGGCACGAGAAGAAACCGTCCCCGATAGAGTTCGCCCTCGTCCCGGTCCTGGATCTCCTCGAAGGCGATGATGAAGCCGCCCTTGAAGGGGCGACGTCCCTCCACGTTCAGCTGGCGCGGCCGACGGCCAATGGTGCCGTCGGTGGCGCCTGCGACAACCGACCGACCGGGTGAGAATACCTCATCCGGCCGGTCGGTTATAGCCTCGACCACGAGCTCTCCGCGCAGCCCGTGGACCTTACGGACGCGCCCGACGATTACCCATTCGGGCGCGGACATCTCAGCCCTCCGCGGCGGTGTCACCCTCGGCGTTTACCGGGGCCGCGGCGGCCTCCGCCGGACGCTCGGCCACCGGGACGGCGGACGCGTTCAGCTTGCGGGCGAGCATGCGCTCGTGGCGGGTCTTCAGCACGCCACCCTTGCGGAGGATGGAGCGGACCGTGTCGCTGGGCTGGGCGCCAACACTCAGCCAGTAGAGCGCGCGCTCCGTGTTGATCGAGATGGCATTCTCGGACTGACGCGGCGCGTACTGGCCGATGATCTCGATGAACTTGCCATCGCGCGGGCTACGAGCATCGGCGACAACGATACGATAGACGGGGGCCTTCTTGCGGCCGCCGCGGCGGAGTCGGATACGAACCATCTCTGTCTCTCCTCAAGGTGAGGTCTGGTGAAGACCGGGCTCCTCGCGAACGCGGACTCTCCGCGCCGCACCCGGGTGGTGCAAACTACAACCGCTACTGCAACGTCGAAGCTGTTGCCGCGTGATACGGAACGATCAGCGCAGCCCCATCATGCCAGGTGGCATGCGCATGTTACCGCTCGCGGCCTTCTTCATCATCTTCTGCATCCCGCGGAACTGCTCCAGCAACCGGTTCACCTCGGTGATGGACCGCCCGGAACCGCGCGCTATGCGAAGTCGCCGGGATCCGTTGATGATGCTGGGATTCTTACGCTCGGCAGGTGTCATGGACAGGACGATGGCCTCGATGTGCCTCATCCTCTTCGGGTCCATGTTCGCCTGCTTGAGCATCTTGCTGTTGACGCCCGGAAGCATCTTCAGCAGCCCTTCCAGCGGGCCAAGCTTCTGGATCTGGCGCATGGCATGGAGGAAGTCCTCCAGGTCCATCCCCTCCTTGCGCATCTTCTTCTCGAGGCGCTTGGTCTCCTGCTCGTCGAAGGCGGACTGCGCCTTCTCGACGAGCGTGACCACGTCACCCATCTGGAGGATGCGCCCGGCCATGCGGTCGGGATGGAACTCTTCCAGCGCGTCCAGCTTCTCGCCGACGCCGATGTACTTGATCGGCTTCTTGGTGACGCCGTAGATGGAGAGCGCCGCGCCTCCGCGGGCGTCGCCGTCCATCTTGGTGAGCACGACGCCCGTGACGCCCAGCGCCTCGTCGAAGCCCTGCGCGATGCGCACTGCGTCCTGGCCGGTCATGCCGTCGGCGACGAAGAGGATCTCGTCCGGGCGCACGGCCTCCTTCAGCCGACGGAGTTCGTCCATCATGTCGGCGTCAATCTGGAGGCGACCGGCGGTGTCCACGATGACCACGCGCTCGCGCTCGCGACGGGCCTGCTCTATCCCGGCCCGGGCGATGCGGACGACGTCGGTGGTGGTGCGGTCCGCATGGACCGGGACGCCGATCTGTCCGGCGACCGTCTCCAGCTGGTCAATGGCCGCCGGGCGATATACGTCAGCGGCGACGAGCCTGACCGGACGTCCCTCTTCCTTGAGCTTGCGGGCGAGCTTGCCGGCCGTGGTGGTCTTACCAGAGCCCTGGAGACCCACCATGAGCACGACGGTGGGCGGCACCGAGCTGAGTCGCAGCCCGGAGCGCTGCTCGCCGAGCATCGCCGTGAGCTCGTCATGGACGATCTTGACGAGCTGCTGCGCGGGCGAGACAGTGCGAAGGGTGGTGACGCCGACGGCCTTCTTCTCCACCCGCTCCAGGAACTCGCGGGTGAGCTGGAAGTTGACGTCGGCTTCGAGGAGGACGCGGCGAACCTCGCGCAGCCCTTCCTTGATATCCGACTCGTTGAGCACGCCCCGCCCGCGCAGGCGGGCGAAGGTGGCTTCGAGTTTCTCACTGAGCTCGTCAAACATAGCCTGGAAAGGTATCGCTCCCGGACTTTATAGGGTAGTGGGCAGGGTATCGGGTCAGAAATTGCTGGCCCCGCGGGCGTCCGAACGCTACCATCCCACCCACACACTAATCCCACCACGCTCGCCCATATGCCACGCATCCAGCGAAAGGACGAGATCCTCCGCTCAGAGCTGCCGCCCACCCTTCCACTCATGGCGCTCCGGTCCACGATCGTCTACCCACTGGGGACGATCGCGGTGCAGATGGGGGCGCCGGAGAACCTGGAGCTACTCCGCGCCTACGAGGAGGAATCCGGGCTGATAGTGGCGCTGGTGGTGGCCAACGGCGAGCACGACGACCCCCCCGACCCGGGACGGTTCATCGGCAAGGTCGGGGTCGCGGCGCGGGTGCACGAACGCATCAACCTCCCGGGAGACACGGTCCAGATCACCCTGCAGGGGCTGCGGCGGATCGTCATGGAGGGGGTGGACCAGGTGGAGCCCTACCCTATCGCGATCGTCTCTCCCGCGCGTGAAACTCCGGGCGACCCGGCCGAGCTGGATGAGCTCATCGGTCGCACGATCTCGGCCGCGGAGAAGTTGGCGGACCTGATTGACCGCATCCCGGACGAGGTCCCGCAGATCCTCCAGATGAACGTGGCCGATCCGGGGCGCTTCGCCGACCTGGCCGCCACGAACATGAACTTCCGCATCGCCGACAAGGACGAGGTCCTGCAACGGCTGGACGTGGGAGAGCGGATCCACTTCGTGCTGGACCGACTGGAGCGCGAGCTGCAACGCGCCCAGGTCATGGAAGACGTGAAGCGGCAGACCGAGGTGAAGATCGAGCAGCATCAACGCGAGTTCTACCTCCGTCAGCAGCTTCGCGCGATCCAGGCGGAGCTGGGCGACGTGGACCCCGGGGAGAAGGAAGCATCCGACCTGATGCGACGGGTCGAGGAGGCGAAGCTCCCCGAGCGCGCCGATCAGGAGGCGCGTCGCGAGGTGGACCGGATGCGCATGCTCTCGCAGGCATCCAGCGAGTATCACGTCATCCGTACCTATCTGGACTGGGTGCTCGCGCTCCCGTGGAACAAGCGTAGCCGGGCCGTGGGAGAGCCCGATGCCGCGCTGGCCCGCGTGGAAGAGGCGCTGGACGAGCGGCACTACGGGCTGCACGAAGCCAAGGAGCGCATCCTGGAGTACCTCGCGGTGCGCCAGCTACGAGGCGGCGATCCGCACGGTCCCATCCTCTGTTTCGTGGGACCGCCAGGCACGGGGAAGACATCGCTCGGCGAGGCCATCGCGACGGCCATAGATCGCGCCTTCTACCGGATATCGGTGGGCGGCGTGCGCGACGAGGCCGAGATACGTGGACACCGGCGCACCTACGTCGGTGCCATGCCGGGGCTCCTGATCCAGGCGCTACGACGCGTCGCGGTGAAGGATCCAGTGCTCATGATAGACGAGATTGACAAGATGTCCGGCGGTGGACCGAGCGGCGATCCGACAGCGGCCATGTTGGAGGTGCTGGACCCGTCGCAGAATCGCGAGTTCGTGGACCACTACCTGAACCTCCCCTTCGACCTCTCCGGCTGTCTCTTCATCTGCACCGCGAACAACCTCTTCGACATCCCCGGCCCCCTGCGCGACCGCATGGAGGTCATCCGCATCGCGGGCTACACGATGGAGGAGAAGGTGGAGATCGCGTGGCGCTACCTGATCCCGCGCCAGCTGGAGGAGCACGGCATCACCGAGATGGACATCCAGTTCACCGACGAGGTGCTCGCCTTCGTGGTCAAGCGCTACTCGCGCGAGGCAGGGCTGCGCAACTTCGAGCGGCATCTGGCGAACCTGATGCGGAAGCGCGCGCGCGCCAAGGCGGAGGGCGAGGAGGGCGCGTGGGTGATGGACACCGCGCGCGTGGAGCAGATACTCGGCGTGCCGCGCTATCCGGTGGAGGAGGCGGAGAAGGAGCCGGAGGTCGGCGTGGTGACGGGGCTCGCGTGGACCTCCACGGGCGGTGAACTCATGCTCATCGAGGCGCTGCGCATGCCGGGGAGTGGACGGCTGACCGTCACCGGTCAGTTGGGTGACGTGATGCGCGAGTCGGTGGACGCGGCATACTCCTACGTGCGCTCCCGCGCGGCCATGCTGGACATAGACGACCAGGAGTTCCGGGAGAGCGACCTGCACGTCCACTTCCCAGCCGGTGCCATCCCCAAGGACGGGCCCAGCGCGGGCGCCGCGGTCACGCTCGCCATCGCGAGCGTGATGAGCGCGCGCTCGGTACGGCGCGACGTTGCCATGACCGGCGAGGTGACCCTCCGCGGGCGCGTGCTGGAGATCGGCGGGGTGAAGGAGAAGGTGCTGGCCGCGTACAGGGCAGGGCTGCGCGAGGTGATCCTGCCCAAGGGGAATGAGAAGGACCTGCGCGACGTGCCCGCGGAGGTGCGGGAGCGCATGGCATTCACCTTCGTCGGCACGATGGACGAGGTGATCCGGCTCGCCCTGCTACCCGCCGCGGATCCCCACCCCGCCGACCACGCGCCGCCGCAGGAGGATGACACGGAGCAACGCCTCGCCAACGAAAGCGCGGCGGACCAGCGCGCGGACGTGCGCGCCTGACGAGTGGATGGGCCGCGGCGCGTCACGCGCTGGAACCAGCCACGATCGTGCGACGGGCCGCCTCAGGGCGGCCCGTCCTGTTCATCCGGGAATGAGCTGTCCTATCGAGTAGAGGATCAGCCCCACCAGGCCGCCCACCAACGTGCCGTTGATGCGGATGAACTGGAGGTCGCGCCCTATCGCCAGCTCGATCTTGCGCGAGGTGGCATCCGCGTCCCACTGCTCCACCGTGTGCGCGATGAACTGGGCGACCCCTTCCCTGTACTGATCCACGACAGCTAGTACGGCCGTCGTGATCGCGCTGTCCCCCTTCTCCTGGAGCTGTGGATCGGCCAGCAGCGTCTGCCCCACTG